>Ga0207993_1000965_pt1 | contig 11290 bp, 7 predicted proteins | sample ETN01SmetaG_2_FD_185791 | JGI IMG/M metagenome (GOLD analysis project Ga0207993, IMG submission 185791) | Marine microbial and viral communities from oxygen minimum zone, Eastern Pacific Ocean - ETNP2014F12-01SV265 (SPAdes) (version 2) | ecosystem: Environmental > Aquatic > Marine > Oceanic ...
TTGATACTCTTGTCAATATTAATAAAAAATTAGTTCACCGCCACCCCCATGTTTTTGGTAACGAGAAAGCAGATATGGCATCTCATGCAAAGAAAAATTGGGAGGCTATTAAACATGAAGAAAAGAAAAGAGAATCTAGATTAGACGGAGTGCCACTAGCATTACCAGCGTTGACTAGAGCACAAAGGCTACAGGAAAAAGCTTCTTACGCTGGATTTGATTGGGACAATATTGACAGCGTTTGGGAGAAGTTACATGAAGAGATTGATGAACTTAAAGAAGCTGATAAATCTAAAGACATATCTGATTTAGAAGAAGAAATTGGCGATGTTCTTTTTTCTGTTGTTAATCTGGCTAGGCATTTGAAACTAGATTCAGAAGATTTGTTAAGAAGAGCTAACTCGAAATTCATCAACAGATTTAAAGCTATTGAAAAAGAATTAGTAAAAAGAGGCAAAACAATTGATGAGGCAAAACTAGATGAGATGGACGAAATATGGGACAAAATAAAGAACTAAGGAAAGTAAAGATAATCCTACTATAAGATAAACCTCTTTTGATAGTAGCTGGGGACCATTGGACAAGATGATACTTTTTTTACAGAAATTTTAGCTCTATTTCTTGACACCCATCTATAAGCTCTATCCAAAACGTTGACCGGAATAAGTTTTAATACTTTTGCCAAATAATTCCAATTATTATCAATATTTTCAAAGATCATAATAATTGCCATTCCTTCAAAAAAAACCTTATTCCCTCTTTTAAGAATAATACTATCTATATTTTTCAAATTAATATCCAAGTTAGAAAGTGGAGAAAAATAAAAATTACTTTTTGAATCAACCCTTAATATGAATCTTACGGCCAGATGACATAGCCCACACTTCCCATCATAATAAATAACATTTTCAACCAAAATTTAATTTATGTCTTTTTAGTTCTAAAAACTTGTAACCGTTTACTCTTATTAAGTTATTCACCTTGCATCGTTGCAACAATTTTTCTAGATGCTCCTTTATCTCGATGTTCACATAAATAAATACCCTGCCACGTTCCTAGGGCCAAGTATCCATTGCTGATGGGTACATCTATTGAAGATCCGATTATTGATGCTTTTAGATGGGCAGGCATATCATCTGGTCCTTCATATGTATGTTGGTAAAAGTATTGGTTTTCAGGGACAGTATGATTGAAGTGACTTTCAAAATCTACTCTTACGCTTGGATCAGCATTTTCATTTATTGTCAAAGAAGCTGAGGTATGTTTGATAAATAAATTCAATAAACCAACTTTTATATCATCTATTTCAGAAAGCTTGCTGACAATCTCATTAGTTACAATGTGAAACCCTCGCTTTTTTGCATCTAGGATTATTTCTCTTTGCAACCACATATTTACTCTTACGTTTTTCTTTCTTTTTTTCTGGCAGCTGGGAAAAGAATATTATTTAAAATCAATCGATAGCCAGGGGAATTTCTATGTAAAGATAAATCAGTGGGTGGGTCACCTACGAAATGTTGATAGTCTTCAGGATCATGACCTCCATAAAAGGTAAATGTTCCCTTACCGAAGTTCCCGTGAAGATATTTAACCTGGTTTGTAGATGGATCTTCACCCATAATCACAATATGATTTTTGACCTTATCTTTATCAAATCCAGTTGTTTGGCCCATAAATCCTTTCACGATTGATACGTGGTTTTGTGTAAGCATTGTTGGTACGGGATCATATTTAGCAGAGAATTCAAATAGGTTAAAATAATCAGCTTCGGCGCCTCTGGTTATTGGGTTGTTGCTTGATGGTAAATCTATATCGGAGAACTCATATATCATTGGATCTGATAACAGTTTAAAATCAGTAAATGCAAAACACTGGTTATAATCCAGTTTTGATTGAATATTGGGGTCTATAGGAGTTCCATCAAAAACAGAATAGGCGCCATCCGCATTTTTCATTGCGAGTGCAATATCATATGAATCTGTAGCTGAGCACATGGCAAAAAGGAATCCACCATTACCAACATAATCTTTAATGACTCTGGCAATACCTTTCTTTTGTTGGTGCACACTTTCATAACCAAGATTCTTAGCAACATCTTCAAATTGAATTTTTTGGTCTTTATACCATTGTGAGTTTCTATGACTTCTATAAAATTTCCCGTACTGTCCTGTAAAATCTTCATGATGAAGATGAAGCCAGTCGTACTTCTCGAGTTTCCCTAAATGAACCTCTTCGTCCCATAAAGTCTCATAATCAACTTCTGCATAGGTAAGAGCCAGTGTCACGGCATCATCCCAAGGCTGTTTATTTGGGGGAGTATAGATTGCAATCTTTGGGTTTTTTTCTAAAAGTACAATATCCATATTATTTTGGTCTATTGTCGAATATAAACTTACTAAATCATTAGTATTAATTTTCTCAAATGAGACCCCACGAATCTTACACTCACTTATTATTAATTGATTCTCATCAAACAAAAATGCCCCACCTCTATAGTTTAGTAACCACTCCACATTTATACTTTTTGTAAGAGAATAGTAAGCAATACCATAGGCCTTTAAATGGTCATTTTGCGCTTGATCCATAGGGATCATTATCTTCTGACCTACAGAAAATGAAATGATGTAAAGGAAAAATAATCTTTTCATCAACTTTTTACCATTCCGACATTACGAATGTGATACCGTATTGGCTCTGAATAAATGGATGACGGATATTCATCTAAAATTCTCATATACTGTTTCAGTGCTCTTTCTAAGTCCATTAATTTGTATTGATATATTTGCCCTGAAAGAATGATCCCCTTATCTGCAAGATCTGTGTTTTCAAGGCTAAGAGCAAATGAAAGGGCATTATCGTAATCGTTTAGCTTTAGGTTGATTAAGGCTAGTCTTAGATTCATAATGGGGGTTACCTTTGAGTTAGGGAATTCATCGATAGCAAATAACAATTCTTGCATGGCGTCCCCTAACTTTTTTTGTCTTAGATAATTTTCAGCTTTTATAAAGTGAATGAATGCTGACCGATTTTGTTGGTTGGAATCGTAGTATTTATTAATGAGGTTTTTTAATTCCATAATGTCATTAAAAAATGGATTAACAGGGGTCAGTTTTAATAGAGCTGCGTTAACCATATTTAATGTTGTGTCAGGATCATCATCTAAAAAATGAACTAAAATCCTTTTTAGTTCTATAGTCGGTATTTGATTACTTTTTAATTGACGAGCAAGAAATGATTTTGCCTCGTCTAGTTCTCCTCTGGCTATCAAAACATCTGCAATTCGCAGAGTGGTATTCAGCTTTACTTTTTTATTCGGCTTATTTTTCATTGCTTTTGAGAATAGGACGTAGGCTTTATCAAAATCTTGAAGCATCCTATATTGAATCTCACCTAGTTTAAAAAATGCTTCAGCAATTAGAGGTGATCTATCAAGAGTAACTAACATTGAATCATATAAGGCTATGCTTGAGGAAAGATTATCAGTCGATATAGTTGAGTATACACCATAAGGATCTTTAAAAAATAAATTATTATCATAAAAGTAGGGGATCAAATAATCTTCTTCAGAAGGAACTATTTGGTCTTCAAATGTTTTTGCTAGGCCAAGAAGTGCTTTCCCAGATATGTTGGGTGAGAGACTACTTTTTATTATGTGGTTATAAGATTTTATGGCGTAATTGAATTGAGATTCTTTTCTTAGTTCATTTGCGAATTCAAACCATTCATTGGTATTATTTTTTACCAAATGGGACCATTCTTCCTTTTTTCTGAAGGATTGTTCATACTTTTGCTGTTTAAAGTAATACTCACTTAGGACATTAAGTATTTTAGTAGGGGTATTTTCTGATGCCTCAATCAGCTTTTTTTCAATAATAGGTAGAGCCTCTTCTTCATCGCTCATTAATAAAATTCTTCTTTCAATGATTCCATTCTGTTTGGGCTCATGCTTAAGATATAGAATAAACTGATCCATAGCTTTATCATATGCACCTCTTGCTTGGAAATACACCCCACTTTCATAGGACAAAAATGATTTCCCAAACTTTTTCTTCCCCCTTTTTAATACCTCCTCTATGTCATTATCTAAACCGTATTTCCCATACATAGAAACCATAATTCGAAAAAAAGATCGATTACCTTTAAATTTATTGATTGATGAGGACCAAACCTGTTCTGCTTTCTGTTTATCATTATTTAAATAATGGATTTCTCCTAGCTCTGAGTGTAATCTCATATTAAAAGGATCATTTTTGAGTAGATTATTGATGAACTGAATGCCTTCATAATATCTCTCGTAGTTGAGATAAATAGATTTAATCTTGTGAATGGAGATAGCGTGTTTAGGGTTTTTTTCTAAAATTCCTTGGTATATGGATATTGCACCATCAATGTCTCCTTTTTTTTCTAGGAATTTGGCTGTGTTTAAAGAAGCATTTATAGAGTTAGTGTTTTGGGTTGACACTCTAGAAAACAGGATAAGGGAAATTAAAAGGAGACTATTTATTTTCATTAACTTGTTCTAATTGGTTCATTGGGAGTTTACTTAGTGAATTAAAATATTGCTTTATCATCAATTGGTTATCCTTAGAATATCCAGCTTTCATTGCCCTATTTAGGGCTTGAATTGCGATACTTTCTCTTTGGCCTAAATCAATAGGAAGGCCACCAGGGCCTTCATATACTAATCCTTCAATTGCAGTGTCAGAAGTTCTTTCATCTTTTTTCCCTCGTTGGGTCATCGAGGTTTGACTATCAAGCATTCTAGATAAAATTCTCTGCTGTCTCTCTTGAGTTTTCCGGCTGTACTTCTTTCTTTGCAGGTCTTTAATTACCTCATCCATTTCATTTGCAATACCGTTGAGGTCTCCAAGGCTATTTTGGCCCGACTGTTGCATTTCTTTCATTAATTGCTCTAAGGACTTTCTAATTCCTTTTTGTTCATTTAGCATCTGTCGCATCATCTGTTGTTGTGCAGCAGCAGCCATTTGCCCAAGGCCGAGTTGCAGTCCCTTTTGGTTTAAACCTTGTTGCTGACCAGACATTTGTTGCATCATCTCTAAAAACTGTTGAAACCCGCTAGCAGATCCGGACTCCATCATATTTTTCATGCTATTAAATAGACCCTGTGCAGTTTCATTCAACCCTTCCATTGCAAGGTCATGATTCTTCCCAGCCTGGTTTAGATTGCGCTCTGTTAACTTTTGCTTTGCTTCTTCCATATTAGAATTTGCTTTTCCAACTCCTCTACCTATATCAGGTGTTATTGCAAAAGTTTCGTTAGACAGTTTTAACATTTTATTAGTTACAGAGTTTAATTGATCCTGTAAGAGCTGTTGCCTTTGAGCAAGTTCACGCACTCGGGGTGAGTTCCTTGAAGCTTGTTTTGTCTCACTTTTTAATTGTTCCTCTTGGGATGAAAGGTAGAGTACGTCTTGAAGTAGGTCTTGAAACTTATCTATCATTTCATTAATTGATTCTTGATTAAAACCCTGTTTTATATTCATCATTTGTTGCATCATCATGTTCATATTTGACAAGGATTCTTTACTCTTAGCTACTGCATCTTGATTATTTCTATTTGATAGACTCTGAACTATGTCGGACAGGTTTTGCATAATATTTTCAGATAGTTCAGACTCAGAAAGTTCAGATAATTCGTTTGCAGTATTTTTATTAAACTGCTCGATCATCTCAGATGCATCTTCTACTAAAGATTGAATATTCTCAAACTCGTCTAAGTTTCGTTGTTCTTCCTGTGCTAGCCTATCCATAGAGCTAGGGTTTTCATCAGCTCCATCTATTTCATTATCGAGTGCACCTTGTTGCTCAATTAGATTTTGTAATCTATTTTGTATTTCATCCAGCTTTTGTTCTGCTTGAAACCTTTTAAAAATTTCCAAATATCTGTCTAGGTCTTTTTCAATTTTTTCCATGTCCTCCGAAAGCTGGCTTAATGCATCTTGAATAGAATCCATATCCATATTTTCTAGTGCCATTTCAAGGTCATCGATATTGTTCATCATGTCCTTAGGCATAATTTCATTTACTAGCCTGGAAAGCTCCTTAAACTTTTCTAACATTTTAGGAGAAAGTAACTTGTGCTTTTCTGCTTGTTCTGTAATTGATTCTATTGCTTCTGCAATCTTTTCAAGTTTTTCTATTTCTTTTTTTGATTGGTCTATAGAACTTTTTAAAGATTGCTTTTCATCCCAATTCATTTCGTCTGATTTGAGCATTTTGAGTTCAGTATTTTCTATTTGATCCTTTAAGCTCTCTATATCATTTAATTCAGCTATTATTTCCTCTGCAAGGTTGTTTTCAGAATTTTCCATTTCATCGTATAAATCTGCCAGTGATGGTACCTTTGCAATTAGAGTGTTTGATATGGTCATTTTAGGACCAGAGACATTATCATTATCAGTTAACTCAAAATGGAAATGTACCTCATCATCTGGCATTAACATCATTTCGGTCAAGTCCCAATACATATTAATCTTTTGAATTAAAGAATCACGGTGTACTCCTTCCATATTAAACATTGCTACATAGGGATCCGCTTGCAAATAGGCAGGCCTCCGAATTTCATAGGCGAGTTGGAGGTTTGTAAAACCATAATCATCGCTAATTTCTAGTTTGATTGGAATAGTTTGGTCATTGCCAAGTTCAGTAATTGGAGGGGGTTTTATTATGGATATATTTGGTAAGTCATCTGGGAGAATATTAATCTTGTATGGAATAGGGTCTTTGTTCGTTATTCCTCTCTTATCAACGATGTTTACAGTGAACTCGCCTTCTTCCGTTAATTTAAAATAGCCTGAGGCCTCATTGTATCTTGATGACATTTCTAACGTTTCGTCATTGATTATCATATAAGAATTTTTAAGCATTCTGTTTGAAGAAATATCGACCTGGACTATAGATCCTTTTAACCCTTCAACCACAGCAACATTTCCCTTTTGGATATTTTTCTCTAACCTACTGTAAGCTGGTGGAATTGTTGTAAGTGAAAAGTTTTCAAATGATGGTCTGTCGGTAACATATATCATTTCAGGATTGGTTGTGACACTATCCCATGCCTCCCAAAAATGTTTTGCTTGTACGATTGCTTTGTACGAATAATCCTGATATAGTTCAGGCATTTTGAAATGGAATACACCATCCTCCACTGGAGTAGCGTAGAAATTTAGCACTAATGAATCTCGCTTTTGAGTTGATACTTGACTAGGAGTAAGTTTGAGGGTTAATGTGTCAGGAACATCAGGATAGGATTGTATGTATATGTCTGTTTTCTCTCCTCCAATGATATGAATGTCACCAGACATCGACAAAAGCGAAAAAGGTTTGGGAGCGTAAAATACTTCATTTGGGTTGATCATTCGAGAAAACGCATTAGATGACGATTCATAGTTTAAAATAAAAACGCATAGAATACCTATCCAGAGAATAAGTAGAGTTGATTTTATCTGATTTAATTTATTTTCTTTGAAATAATCGTTGAGGCTAACAGACTTTAACCTCTTATTTATTTCTTCAATGTAGGAGTTTGCTAAAACTGTTGATTCATTATCTACTGTACTATTTTCTAGTTGGAAGGCATTTAAAATAAGATCATCTTTTTTTTGAAAGACTCGCTTTCCAAGTGATGAGGCAATTACATCAAGCTTGTAATAGGAGATCTTATCTTGTTTTGCCTTCCAAAAATAGATCAATCCAAATGTGCCTTCTAAAACGAGACCTGTACACAAAAAAGCAAGGAAAAAAGATTTAATCTTTGGATGAAAGTAAAATATGGACTCTAATTGGATCATGGCAAAAAGAGAAGCGCTTATTAATATGATGCTCCATAGAAATAACCTATAGAACTTCCTCTTTAATAGGAAAATTCTAACTTTTTTTAAATATTTCTCTATTCGCATTACTGTGTCAATGAGTAATAGATTATATTCACTCCCATTTGTAATGCTGCTTCACGAATTGGCCAAGGGTCTTCATGAACACTAGCATCTTCCCATCCATCGCCAAGGTCTGACTCGTAAGTATATAAAACTATCATCCTACCCTCATCAAATAATGCCAATGCTTGAGGGGGTTTCCCATCATGTTCATGAACCTTGGGTAAGCCATTTGGGAAACTATAATAACTATGAAAAATAGGATGATCATTGGGTAAGGGAACCAGCTCTTTATTTGGAAATACTCGTTTTAATTCACGCCTAAATGAAGCATCCAGGCCATAATTATCGTCTGCATGCAAAAACCCATTATTCATTAAGATACTTCGAAGTGATATTACCTCATTCTCAGTTAACCTTATATTCCCATGACCGGTGATATACAGATATGGATACTGATTGATTTCCTTGTCAGTGAGCTTTATATGTGTATCTTCATTTACCGTGGACACAGGCGTATTTTCTTCTAAGTATGTCAGTAGGTTTGGTATACTACTTGGGTCACTATACCAATCGCCTCCTCCTCCATAATGAACTCTTGCGACTGAGAACGATTGTGCATTCACAGTGGAAAAGATAACAATTGAGATAAGGGATATAAGTTTCATCAATTTTTAATGATATAATACAGCAAATTGTTCCAAAAAGAAGACACTGAAATTTAGCCACTTTTTTTTAGTCTCTTCTTGTAAAAAACACTTGGATAATAGAATTTTACTCGCCTATGTCTATATTAAAAAATATACACCCTGCTTTAATAATCATATTGTGTACCTTTTTAACTGCACAAGGAAAAGCAAAAGAACCAAAAACCTTTTTATTTGGGCTACTGAAATTTGACACACAATCTGAATACGAAGATGGGTATTTGATTAATAAGTGGCTCTTTGCTAGGGAGTTTGCATCCCCTATTCACATAATACCAATTGAGATAAGATATGGTGTTGGTGTAAATGGTAAGTCTACCGGGAGCTCATCGAATCTAAGTAGCGATTCCTTTAAGGATGATCCAAAAAAGATAAGGTATGAGAATGATGTATCCCCTTTGAGCCAGGGCGTGAAAAATATTTGGGGATCTTCCATCGAAATTGATCTTGGGCTAATTAATATTCCACACTACATTGTTGGAACTAGTTGGATGAACGTGATGAATGGAATATCGTATAGGTCAAGTACTCTTTATTCGCCCGCTCTTGTTCCTAATGATGAATGGGGAGCAGCTAAGAGTACATGGGGTGACTCCGCATACTTTTCTCCAAAAGTAAGCGAATATCTTGCAACAACCCACTTACAATATCAGCCATTTGATAATTGGTATCTAAATTTTAGGTATTCCTATGGCCTAGCTTCTGCTCTATTTTACTCCTCTGACAATGAGACATGGAACCAAAGCCTCACTGGTTCAGGGACCTCTGCTGCTGGAGCTGTTGGAATAAGATTTATCATAGATCCTGGTAAAAACAACCGTTTTACAGTAGGACTGGATTTTCGCTATTCCTATACAAAGATACACACGATAAACGACCCAAATGATATTACTCCAATAAGTCGATTTGATCTATCAAACTATGGTCTCTATCTTACCTTGTCTGCATTCTATGGAGGCAACAAAACAAGTGGAGATCAGGCAAAAGCACATTACTACAGGAAAGACTATATAGCGGCCTTGCCTAATTTTAATAAGTTTATGGCTGAATATCCATCTCATGCAAATAGGCATCGCGCTCAAAGGTATATTGAGGATTGTGAGTATAAGATTCCATATCAGCTAATGGAAAAGGGGTTAGTCTTTGAAAAAGCTGGGAAAACACAAAATGCTTTAGATACTTATAAATATGCATTATCAAGAGTAAAAAATGACTCAGTGGCATTTAATATGCTAGCCGGCAGAATTGATCAAATAGCACTTTTATGGATGATTGAAGCTGAAAAACTTCTAAAAGAACAAGATTATATTAGGGCATATAACCTTGTAAAGCATGTTGCTGAATTTTCAGTTCTAGGTAAAAAGGAGATCAGACGATTTAAATCCTGGGTAGTTTTAGGTGAAGGGAAAAAATATCAAGAATTTGGATTCATTGGGAAGGCAATGGGGAAATATACTGAAGCACTAAGCTTGAATGCTGATCTAATATATGAAGTAAATGCATTACAACATAAAGCGGGTATCCAAATGGCAAAGCTTGCGAAAGAGGCTGATGAATTTGAAGAAATTCAATTAGCAATTCATTCCTTAGAATATGCAAGAGAACTCGCTGGAGGTATTGGGAAAAGGAATGAAGACTTATTAACTGATTTGAAAAACAGGCTTAGGTCTTATGATGAATTCAAATCAAGGGCACTGATAGAAAATAGAATGGAATTTGCGAGATTAGAGCAAACACGTGCGAGATCGGATAAGCTGAAAATTGGTCAAACCTTACCCCAAGTGGAGGCTTTATTAGGGAAGCCTCATGAGCAGATATTAACAAGCGATAGCTCTAATCCTGGGGAACAATTATGGGTCTACTTTATTAAGCAGAAATCACTCCAACTTTCCTTTCAAAATTTTCAGTTGTTTAAAATAGAGGAATTATAATTTTTAATAGAAATTCTCTTCTATTTAAAAAAACAAATAGCGAGTATTTTTGATGCTATGAAATTCATTGTTCAAATCATTTTTCTAATCTTCTCCTTTCAATTTATCATAGCTCAGTCAGATGAGAGGGACTATGATGAGGAATTAAAATATCAGAATGATGCAATTAACGCACTTAAGACAGAAATTAATCAGTTACGATTAAAAATCAAGACAGCTGAATCAAGAGAAAGATCAGCATCAACACGAATCTCTTCGCTTGACGAAGAAATTTCACTTACCGCCAAACTGATTCGATCACTAAAAAGTGAAGAAGAAAAAACCAGGAAACGAATTCTTCAATTGAAGAGCGATATACTTAAAAATGAAAATGAATTAGAATCACTTAGAGCTAGGTATAAAAAAAGAGTTGTCAACTCATACAGGAAGGGTAGGCTTACAGATTTAGAAAAAGTTTTTTCTTCCACAACCTGGCGCCAAGCTATTTACCGTACTCAATATTTAAAAATTATATCCGATATTGAGAAAAAATTAACCAATCAGATTGAAAGGCTATTAATACAGATTAGTCAGCAAAAGTTAGAATTAGAAGCTGTGCTGAGAAATAATTTGAAACTAGTAAGAGATAAACAACAGCAAATAAGTTCTTATAGAGATATGCGGATTGATAGAGAAAAAGAACTAAACCGAATCCGCAATGATAAGAAAGCTCTTTCAAACTATATTGAGGAGAAGGAAGCCGGGATTATCCAACTTGAAA
>Ga0207993_1000969_pt1 | contig 11271 bp, 8 predicted proteins | sample ETN01SmetaG_2_FD_185791 | JGI IMG/M metagenome (GOLD analysis project Ga0207993, IMG submission 185791) | Marine microbial and viral communities from oxygen minimum zone, Eastern Pacific Ocean - ETNP2014F12-01SV265 (SPAdes) (version 2) | ecosystem: Environmental > Aquatic > Marine > Oceanic ...
TTTAACATTCCGTAACTCATTTACTCCATTTTTATAAACTGCATGGTCAAAAGACCATTTTAAACATGCTGCTCCAACTTCTCCATCCTTTCTTAGTGCAATGTATCCAATTTGAAAATCGGGATTCCCTCCATGCGCTTTAATAACTCTATTCAAAGCCTCTTCACATGCTTCATCAGGGCTGTATCCTTGTCGCATAAGTTCGACTACAAGAAAACTTCCAGTAGATTTGATAACCTCCTCCCCCAGACCTGTTGCAGCAGCACAACCAACCTCATTATCAACAAATAATGCCGCCCCTATAATAGGGCTGTCTCCAACTCTACCATGCATCTTATAGGCCCAGCCACTGGTTGTACACGCACCAGCAAGATTTCCCTTCCTGTCTTGAACTAGAACAGAGAGAGTGTCATGCGTTTCGTGAGGAGTCATTTCTCGCCTATCTTTTAACCATTTTTTCCATTCTTTTTCTGATTTCTCAGTAAGAAGGTTCATTTCTTCGAACCCTTTTGATTTCGCAAATTGTTTTGCACCCTCACCAACTAGCATAACATGCTTTGTATCATCCATTACCATTCTTGCTACTGATACAGGATGCTTTATATTCTGTAAAAATGCGACAGATCCAGCATTCCCAGTTGAATCCATCACGCAGGCATCTAAGGTTACATGGCCTAGTTCATCTGGCAGACCACCGTACCCAACAGAATTATTTTCTACATCAGACTCAGCGTGCCTTGCTCCTGCCTCTGCAGCATCCATTGCAGAACCTCTGCTTTTTAACACCTTCATGGCTTCTTCATTGGCGGGTATACCAAAATTCCAAGTAGACAGTATTACAGGATTGTTTTTATTATTTTTTATTTTATTTGATTTCGCTAGAATCATTGGGGATGAAGCGCCAGCCAAACTAGCCATCAGAAACTGCCTTCTTTTCATCGCACACTCACTTTTTATGTTTATTGTTGATCTTTATATAATTAAATATATTGATAATTTATTGACAAGATGAATTATGTTCAATGAATCATCAAACGAGGCTTTTCTTTAAGCGAATTAGCGTGATTTCAGCTGGAACTCCAATCCTTAGTGGAGGTCCCCAGTAGCCAGTTCCTCTGTTTACATAAATCTGTGTTCCGTCATGGTTGTAGTGCCCAGCAAGGTATGCGTTTGCAAGTTTTGTTGGGTATGTAAATGGCCAAAATTGTCCACCATGTGTATGCCCAGATAATTGAAGATCTACACCGGCATCATGGACTGAATAAATACTATTTGGCTGATGAGCTAGCATAATTTTTGTAGTAGTGTTATCAACAGATTTAATTGCCTTTTTTGGATTTGATCTGTGTGATTTGATTATTTGATGTGCTCTAAAGTCTGTTATTCCGGCAACTGCTATATGTTTTCCATTCTTGGTTATTAATCTGTGCTCATTAATGAGGTTTGTCATACCAAGTCGATCAGTCTCATCAAGCCAGGATTCCGCACCAGAATAGTATTCATGATTACCAGTTACGAAAAAGGTGCCATACTTAGCAACCATATCTTTAAACGGCTGCAATTCTTTTGATAGGTGTTTTACAGAACCATCAACCATGTCACCAGTGACAGCAATCAAATCAGGATTGACATTTTCAATTTTACGCAACACATCATCAACATAGCTTATCTTTATGGTGGGACCTACATGGAGATCAGAAATCTGTGCAATAGTAAAATTTTCAAACTCATCTGGAAGAGACTTGAGGAAGATATCCTGTTCAATTATCGCTGGCCCCTTTCGCGATGAGTAAAATCCATAAGAGGTGGCCGCTCCGGAAATCCCAAGTACCCCTAAGGTTAAACTTTTCTTAATAAAATCTCTTTTTGAATCATCAACTTCTTGCTGCGAACCCATTAGATAGCTCACAAAGGTTACTGCATGGCCAAAAAGATCCTTGGTTAAAAGAATTAAAAAAGATAATACAAAAAAGCCTAGGCTTGTGTACCCAAACAGGGAGATACGGTCTATGATTTTTGCTTCACTACCGCTGTATCTAAGTAAGATAGGCAATAAAGGTAAAATGCTTAAAAAAAAGACTAGAATGTATGCAACTATTCCACCAGATGATGTCAAACCTAAGGTTGGGATTACCTTCCATGCAACGTAGCCATGTATGATCCATAAAACGGTTAGTACAACAATTAGGAACATATTTTATACTTTTAAAAAACTTTTAATTCTAACGACTATGAATCATATGCAGGAATACCCGTGACTTCTTGCCCTAATATGAGAGTATGCATTTCATGGGTACCTTCATAAGTAAATACTGATTCTATATTAGCCATATGCCTTATAGGAGAATAGTCCTCCATAATGCCATTCCCTCCAAGAATTTCTCTGGAAGTTCTAGCAATATCTCTTGCAATAAAGCAGTTGTTTCTCTTAGCCATAGAGACCTGCTGAAAGGTCATCTTATTTTCGTCTTTCAATCTTCCTAATCTATAAACTAGCAACTGCGCTTCAGTAATTCGTGTCACCATTTCTGCAAGCTTTGCCTGAGTTAGTTGATACCCTGCGATAGGTTTTGAAAATTGTTTTCGCTCTTTAGCATAATCTAAAGCTGTGTTGTAACAATCAACAGCGGCTCCTACCATTCCCCACGCAATCCCATATCTTGCTTGAGTAAGACAACTAAGCGGGCCTTTCAAACCTTTAATATTAGGTAAGCGGGAAGAATCAGGAACACGAACATTCGCCATGGATAATTCCGAAGTAATTGAGGCTCTTAAGCTTAATTTCCCATGAAGGTCACTTGATGTAAACCCTTCCATTCCTTTTTCTAAAAGGAATCCTCTAACCACACCTTCCTCATCTCGAGCCCAAACAAGTGCTACATCTGCTAGGGAACCATTTGTAATCCACATTTTGTTTCCATTTATTACCCAATCATCCCCTTCTCTGGTACAGGTTGTCATCATTCCACCGGGATTAGATCCAAAATTAGGCTCAGTTAGTCCAAAGCAACCTAACAGATTTCCAGAACCAAGCCCTGGCAACCATTTTTCTTTTTGCTCCTCCGATCCATAAGAATGTATAGGATACATAACAAGAGCGCCCTGAACACTTGCAAAAGATCGAAGTCCAGAGTCACCTCTCTCTAGCTCATGCAAAATTAATCCGTAGGCGACATTGCTAACGCCTGCGCCTCCGGATTCTTCCGGGAGAGAGGATCCCATAAATCCCATCTCTCCTAATTTTGTAGCAAGCTCTAATGGAAAGGTCCCCTTTTCATAGTGTTCATGGATTAATGGCATGAATTCTTTCTGCACAAACTCGTATGCAGTTCTTTGAATCAAAAGTTCTTCTTCCGACAATAAGTCAGTTATATTGTAAAAGTCAGGTCCAAATGCTTTCATAATTATCCTATTGAATTACTATAAATTAAGACATAAAACCACTTGAAAACTGATGGTTTAATGTATGATTTTTTTCACCTAAAAATTAGATGTTATGGTAAACAACGATCAATACTATATGGGTCTGGCCATTAAAGAGGCATTAAAAGGGTCCAATAACACTTTTCCTAACCCAAAAGTTGGAGCAGTCGTAGTTGCAAATGGTAAAGTTGTTTCTAAAGGATATCACAAATCTTTTGGTGCACCCCATGCTGAGTCGGTAGCCATTGATAAAATAAAAAGTGATATCGAAAATGCTACTCTCTATGTAACCCTTGAACCCTGTGCCCATTCTGGAAAAAGAGGCCCATGTTCAGAAATAATTGATCCAAAAGTTTTTTCAAAAGTTGTTATAGGTACAAGAGATCCTAACCAGATTGCTTCTGGTGGTTTAGAGCAACTCTTAAAAAGAGGAATAGAAGTTGTTGAATCGGTATGTGAAAGAGAATGCAAAAGTATTAACAGAAGATTTTTCACATTTTATGAACAAAGGCGTCCCTATATAATCTTAAAAATGGCTTTGACCCTAGATGGTTTCATCGCTGAAGAAAATGGTAAATCAAAGTGGATTACTAATGATAGGTCAAGGAATTCTGTCCATAAACTTAGAAGCAGTTGTGATGCCATTCTTGTTGGAAATCGTACTGTTGAAAAAGATAATCCCAGTCTCACTAGCCATGGCAAAGGTAAGGATCCTCGTGTCATTTTGTTTAGCAAAGATTTTGATAAAAAGTTAGAACTAAAGGTTTTTAATCAAGAACCACTTATTTTTGACTTAGAACACTCCGACAACAACCCCAAAAAAAATATAGAAAAAATGCTAAATTATTTATATGAAAATTCCTATCAATCGTTATTGGTTGAGGGTGGTGGGACTACATTTACGCACTTTTTAAATGAAAATATTTTTGATGAATTACAAATTTTCTATGCACCCAAAATTATTGGAACGGGGATTCCATTTTTTAAGGACAAGAAAAACCTAGAAGAAGATTTGGGTCTTAAATTAGACAAGGTTGAAAATTTTGGAAACGATGTAAGACTAACCTTTTACAGAGACTAATGTTTACTGGACTTGTTGAAGAAATTGGAACAATAAAGGAATACAAAAGCATTCCTGATGGCAAGGAAGCATGGATTGAAGGCCATATAGTTATTGAGGATTTAAAAAAAGATGACAGTATCTCATGCTCTGGCATATGCCTGACTGTTGTTGAAACAGAAAACCAACTTTTCAAAGTCCAATTAGTCAATGAAACCCTAAATAAAACAACCGCAAAATCTTGGAACAATGGTACAAAGCTAAACCTTGAACGTGCTCTCTTACCAACCTCGAGAATGGGAGGTCATTTTGTACAGGGGCATGTGGATGGAACTGTCAAAATATTAGATATCATACCAATGGACGACTCTGCTGTTTGGCACTTTAGCCTTCCTGAAAACCTTCAATCGTTTCTTGTTGATAAAGGATCCATATGCTTGGACGGCATAAGCCTTACGATTGTAGAGAAATTTGATAACTATTTTACTGTTGCTCTAATTCCTCACACCCTAAGTGTGACCACCTGGGGGCAAAAAAGAGTAAATGATTTAGTTAATATTGAGGTAGATATCATGGCGAAATACATACAAAATCTGATGCCCAAAGGAAAGGATGAAGTTTAATTCTGTAGCAGACATTCTCAGTGACATCGCCGATGGAAAACCAGTAATTGTTATTGACAGCGAGGACAGAGAGAACGAAGGAGACCTCGTAATCGCATCAGAGTTAGCTACGCCGGAAACAATAAATTTTATGGCAAAAGAAGGTCGAGGCTTAATCTGCGTGTCCCTAACAGAAGAAAGAGCTGAACAGTTAGACCTGGAAGTGATTGAGAACAAAAACTCAGGTCTCCATAAAACAAACTTTACTGTCAGCGTGGATGCAAAAGAAAATACCACAACTGGTATTTCTGCATTTGATAGATCTGTGACCATTAAAACTCTTATTTCAGATAATACAAATTCCAGAGATTTGTCACGCCCTGGTCACATATTTCCGATAGTTGGTAAGAACGGTGGAGTTTTAAGGCGTGCTGGGCATACGGAGGCAAGCATTGATCTTGCAACACTGGCGGGTTTACAGCCAAGCGGCGTTATATGTGAGATTATGGCCGATGACGGTACGATGGCAAAGGGAAAAGAGCTCGATCAATTTGCAAAAAAACATGACCTCAAAATCATTTCGATTGCATCATTAATCAAGCACCTTAGAAAAGAACGTGATCTAGTAAAGAAAATAGACTCAATCAAACTACCAACCAAGAATGGCGAATATGATCTCCATACATATGAAGGCATTTTTGATGGGAAAACACACCTCGCACTAACAAAAGGTGATTATCTCTCAAGGGAATCAGTACTAGTGAGGGTCCACTCAGAATGCCTTACTGGTGATGTATTCCATTCTCTAAGATGTGATTGTGGTGACCAGCTAGATGTGGCCTTGAATTTGATTGAGTCAGAAGGATCTGGAATCGTTATATACCTCAGACAAGAGGGTCGAGGAATTGGTCTTAAACACAAGATAAAAGCCTACAAGTTACAAGAAGAGGGTCTTGATACGGTTGAAGCAAATGAAAAGCTTGGCTTTAAGCCAGACCTGAGAGATTATGGAATTGGTGCGCAAATTTTAAAAAAGCTCGGTGTAAAAAAGTTAACAGTCTTAACAAACAACCCAAAAAAGTTGATCGGCTTGGAAGGGCACGGTTTAGAGATCACGTCAAGAAGACCAATTATAGTTGGTGAGAACAAGAACAATTCAGGGTATTTAAAAACTAAAAAAGAAAAGCTTGGGCATATACTAAGATGATAGCAATTGTATGTAGCGAGTTTAACTCTAAAGTAACCGATGGTCTATTGGAAGGATGTCTCGTCGCATTAAACAAGGACGGTGTAAGCAGCGAAAAAATCGATATTCACAAGGTCCCAGGAGCATTTGAACTACCTGGAAAGGTAAAGCTTCTTACAAGAGGAGATACGAGCTATGATGCGATAATTACATTAGGCTGCGTGATAAAGGGCGAGACTGATCATTATCACTACATATCTCAGGCAGTTACAGATGGTATAATGTCATTAACTATTGAACTGGATAGTGATTATCCTAAAATAATTTTTGGTGTATTAACCTGTCAAAGTAAAGAATTAGCGATAGCACGTTCTGACTCTAATTTGGATAAAAATAAGGGTTACGAGGCAGGAAAAGCTGCACTAAAAATGATCTCAACCAAGAAAGACTAGATATCTAGAATCTTTACCTTTTTAGCTCCCTACTCATTGCTCTAAGGAGAGATTTTTCATGATCTACTGGCACGTCTCCAGCAAGCCTCCAAAACATGACCCCGGTTAGGTTTAGTTTTTTTCCTTCTTTGACTTTCCGAACTACAGTAGAGACACCGTTAAATCCGTATTCTTTTTTACTACCTAATCTGCTTTTACTATGGAGCACAAAATCTAAAGTATCTGGAATACTTGGATTCATACTTATAATATCCTCATAGGTTAAAAATTCTTCGCCCCAACCAGCTCGAGCATAGAATGGTATTCCTGTTACAAGCTTTGATTTAGGAATACCAAAACCAGTCCAATAAGAGACTGAACCCTCTGGTCCGAACACAGATTCAAAGGTAGCATGCTTTGAACCAAGATCATTATCATAGTTCATCAAAGATACCCAATCTAAATAGTGCCACCAACCATTTTGAGGGAAGTGTGCAATTTGTTTTTTATTTGAGTACCAGACACTATTCGCATTTAAAATAGCGGCAGTAAAAATCTTATTTCCTTTTCCAAATTCTTTATCAAGAGCTTCACGAAATTCTTTGATAAACGTAATGTAATAATTTGTAATTGCGTTGTTGATTTTCTCCATCTCATTTTTATCATCAATCCATGATGGCTCCCAATCACAATCAAATCCATCTAGATCATTATCTCTAATAAATTTAATTATGTTACGAATTAGATTTTGGCGGTTTTCTCTAATGCCCATCAATTCTGATGTGACTTTGAATCCACCACCACCAAATGATATTAATGCCTTAACATCATTAACGTGAGCAGATGCTACTATCTTATTAAGGTTTTCCCAGCCAGTGGTCATAGCAACCTCACCTTTATTATTGGTAGCTTGTAGAAAGGAGATACCAACGTGGGTCATTTTTTTGAATTGACTATCTGTAGGCATTTGGCCCTCCATTAGATAACCCATTATTACTGAATTTGGTGGCACGGGTTTGGTCTGATAGTCACTCCTTGTCGCTATAAATTTTGATGGAATCTCAATTTTAGTTATTGCATTAGACTTACTTTCTATACCTGTGATGTTTTTTTTGGCTCCAGGATAATAGACACATGCGATTGAATTCATAATTATAATTAGAGAATATCCAATGTTTTTCACAATAAAATCTCGCTTCGGTTTTTCACCATTATCAGAGAAATTTTCAATAGAATTAGATTTGCTTATAAACATATAAAAAGTTTTATTGTTTGATTATTGCTGGATTGCATTACGTTGAAATAAACGATCTAAATTATCATCATATATTGTCACTTTATACTCCAACTTTAGCTGATTGATTATAGTTGAAATTTCTTTTTCTGAAAAATGAGGCTTATCTTTTTTTGCTGAATTTGATAGTAAAAACTCTCTTGCTAGGTATTGGTCTTCTTTTGAATGAATTTTTCTTTGAACCTGTTTGTTATCTAACAGTCCAAGATTTATTGCCTCTATTGTTAATATCTTATCTCTTAGTGCAAAATAAAATGCCTGAATGGGATTATCTAAAAATGTTTTTGGACTAGAATTTCTTAAATGATTTAATAAATCGTTTATACTAAATGAGCCGCTTTGAAACGTAGCGAGAATTCTACCTGAATTAAGCTTTAAGTCAATCATAAAATCAGTCAATCTTTCCCTGGTTTTTGGATTAATGCTTTGGTTGTTTTCGGCTTTCTCGTATACAATAGTACGTATTTTTTGCAGCGTGCTAATAACAAGCTCATCATCAATACTAACATTATTACTCATTAATCCATTAACGTAATCATTTGCCCTTATTTGCGATTGCTTTTTTAATATCAATTGCATCAGATCCAGTTTAGAATTTTGATAATCTTCTTCACTTATGATCATTTGTTTTCGTTCATCTAATTTTAAAAGGAGATGCCATCCATAGCTGGACCTGACGGGTCCCATAATTGCATCAACTGGCATGGAAAAAGCAACCTGCTCTATATTTGGATCAAGGGTATTGTAAGGTATCCAACCAAGATGACCACCAGAATTATTTAGAACTTTATCTTTGAATAATTTTTTCGCGTAATAATCAAATAAACTCAAATCATTTCTAATCAAGGGAGCAATAGTGTCCAAAACGTCTTTTTGCTGATGGAATATGTGCTTTAATGAGATTTCGGTGTTCTTCCATCTAAAATGTTTTCTTGCGGTACTGTCCTGGATCACTAACTTTTTTTGATCTATGATTTGATCATATAGCTCTTCACGAAGTGCCAACTCTTTTGATAACAAAACCCTGCTCTGTCCTACAGAATCAAGAGAGAGATTTTGTGATCTTGCAGCTTGTGCAAATAGCTTAGTTCGAATCAGTTCATCAAGAGTTCTTTCACGCTCAAATTGTGAGTCTTTGATTTTTGTATTAATTAACTTGTTGGAATAGAGATCAATAAAATCTCTAGCTGTCACACAACTAGTACCAATAGTTGCAAGAATTTCAGGTTCAATCTTTTTTTCACAAGCATGAAAAAAAAGAACAATAAATAAAATATATTGCATCTTTATCACTATCAAAAAATAAAAGCAGAAGAAGACAAAAAAAAAGGGGGAGTAAAACTCCCCCTTTTTAGATTGGCTAAACCAATTGTTATTTCATTAATAACATTTTTCCAGTCAAGATTCTATTATCTGAAGTAACCTTATAAAGATATAAACCAGATGGAACCTTTTGACCATAGGCATTATTAGCATTCCACTGTATCGCATGTCTTCCTGCTTGTAGTTCACCATTTTGGAGCGTAATGATTTCATTACCCAAAATGTTGTAGACAGTTAGATTAACCTTTGATGTATAATCAAGGTCAAATCTAAGAGTAGTCACAGGATTAAATGGATTTGGATAGTTGCCAAGTAATGCAAATTCCTCTGGGGTAACAGTACTAGCTTCTTCAGTTGTTAATACATCCGTAGAAATATTCATGCCAACATTATCAAAGTAGACTGCACCAGCATCAACATCAGGACCCTGCCAGAGTTCGCAACCAACATTCACGTTTACGGAACCCTCAGGAACCATTCCAGAGACCATTAGATGGTGCCACATATCAGTAGTTGCAGAAGCATCCACAACCTCTGAAGTGTATTTTGCTAGCTGTGACCATCCTCCATCAAAGAATTCAATGAACAGGTATCCGTTGTTGTTCCCTGTGACGACCTCATCTGATGGTGTCATAGCATGACCCTGCAGGTGCATGTAATTGCCTGGCTGAAGATTTAAACCATCAACACTGAAGGTTTGATAAACAGGTGACCACTCAGGATTAGCATCAGAATCATCTTCTCTAGGTGATATCATTAAGCTGTGCATGCCCTCAAAAGGATGCGCATCATTGACCTCCCAGTTCTCCAGTTCTGGTGGCCAACTTCCCCAACCAGCTGCGCCTTCTTCAAAGCCGCCATTGGCCATATAGCCACCTGGACCTGCCCATGGATTTTGAGGATTATTGTCACCAAAAACAGTTTGCAGAACAACGGTTCCACTTGCATCAGTGTTTGTGTAAAATACTTTATCAGCACCAAAGCCTGCTTCATTGTCTAATGCACCATTTGCACCGCCTTCATCTTCAATGCCAGGATAGTAAGCACCTAACTTGTAGGTAAAAACGTTTCCATGGCCTGCAGGCAGCATTAATTCACCAGTGAAGACCCCGTCTCCATCTGGATCAGTAAGCCTAGGTACATCTGGAGAAACTAGAGTAGCACAGGTTGATCCCATACAGTCGCCCCATGTACACCAGCAATTTAAGAAAGAGCCATTCATGATAAGTGTATCAGGGTGCTCAACAAAGTATTCACCAGTGTTCACATTTACCGTGTTCATCATCCACATGGCATGAATCTCAACCATTACGTCATTCTGTAGTTCTCCAATTGGAAGAATTACTGGTTGATTAGCATCAAGAACTAGATCCTCTCCTGTGAATTCAAATACTCTATTCGCAGCTGTTTCCCATCCATTATTGTTGAAGTTCTCATCTGGGTTAGCTTTGTACTTCCACTCATGCATACTACCTGGTGTGGCAGTAATTGCCTTGGTGAGCGTGTAAAGGTTTGGATCAAGCAGATCTTGCTCGAAAACATCGCCAGCACTCCAACCATTTATTCCACCTCTAAGCTCCATGAAATGAACGTTGTCATCCCATCCTTGAGATAGTAGGGTTGTCATATCTGCTTGGAAGGTTACATTGGCCTCAACAGGATCGCCTCCACAGGTATAGCATGAGCTAAAACAGAATGGAGGAGTCATGGAATCTTCTTCACCAACTACGATGGTACGATCACCCCAGTTGTCTCCATCTCCACATCCTTCATTGGTAAGATTGCCACCGTCTTCGTATCCGCCATCATTACCACCATTATTAAACTTATAATAGTGCTCACCCTCAGGCAGCGCCATCTTGACCATGTAGATCGTTTCTTCCTCAGGTACCAGTGTCATCAACTGATAGTTATTGTGCCACTGACCACCACCAAGGAAAATTCCCTCAGTA
>Ga0207993_1000970_pt1 | contig 11268 bp, 6 predicted proteins | sample ETN01SmetaG_2_FD_185791 | JGI IMG/M metagenome (GOLD analysis project Ga0207993, IMG submission 185791) | Marine microbial and viral communities from oxygen minimum zone, Eastern Pacific Ocean - ETNP2014F12-01SV265 (SPAdes) (version 2) | ecosystem: Environmental > Aquatic > Marine > Oceanic ...
AAACTTTTTCATAACAAATATAATTCCTATAATTTTATTCTAAATTCAATACTTATTTATTTAAACGATTTTCAATTAAGTTATTAACAACAGTTGGATCAGCTAAAGTTGAAGTATCACCTAAGTCTTCATATTTATTTTCTGCAATTTTTCTTAATATTCTTCTCATAATTTTTCCAGATCTTGTTTTTGGAAGATTGGGGGACCATTGGATTAAGTCTGGTTTCGCGATAGGACCAATTTCTTTTCTAACCCATGCCTCTAGATCTTTGGTTAATTCTTCAGTTGGATTTTCTCCAACCATAAGAGTTACAAAAGCATAAATTCCTTGTCCTTTGATCTTGTGTGGATAACCCACTACAGCACTTTCTGATACTAAAGGATGAGATACTAATGCACTTTCAATTTCAGCAGTGCCCATCCTATGACCAGAAACATTTAGAACATCATCCACTCTTCCAGTTATCCAATAATATCCGTCTTTATCTCTTTTACAACCATCACCAGAAAAATAATATCCTTTAAAATCACTAAAATAAGTTTTAACAAATCTTTCATGATCACCGAAAACTGTCCTCATTTGGCTAGGCCAACTATCCTCAAAAGCTAATACACCTTCAACATTATTACCAAACAATTTTTGACCTGTTTTAGGGTCCATAATCACAGGCTTAATGCCAAAAAAAGGATTGGTTGCTGATCCTGGTTTGGTAGGTGTCGCTCCAGGCAAAGGAGTAATTAGTATTCCTCCAGTTTCGGTTTGCCACCAAGTATCTACTATTGGGCACTTACCTTTACCTACTACCCTGTTATACCACTCCCATGCTTCAGGGTTAATAGGTTCACCAACTGTACCCAAAATTCTAAGACTTGATAAATTACAATTATTTACAAAATCATCACCTTGTCCCATTAATGCCCTTATAGCTGTGGGAGCTGTATAAAATTGATTTACATTATGTTTTTCACATACTTGCCAAAATCTTGAACAATCCGGGTATGTTGGTACCCCTTCAAACATTAAAGTGGTTGCGCCATTCGATAATGGTCCATAGACAATATAACTATGCCCAGTGATCCAACCAACATCAGCTGTACACCAGTAAATATCATCATCATGATAATCAAAAATATACTCATGCGTTAGAGAAGCATAAACAATATAACCACCACTAGAATGCTGTACGCCCTTAGGTTTTCCAGTAGATCCAGAAGTATACAAAATAAAAAGAGGGTCTTCGGCAGACATCTCTTCTGGAACATTCTTATCACTTACTAGGTCATTCATTTCATTATATGAAAAATCCCTATTTTCTTTCATATAGACATTAGCCCCTGTTCTCTTAACGACTAATGTTTTTATATCACCAGAAATTTGTAGTGCTTTATTTACATTCTCTTTTAAAGGCACTGGTTTTCCGCCTCTAGGCCCTTCATCTGCTGTAACTACTAAACAAGCTCCACAATCAGTTATCCTGCTTGCAAGTGCTTCTGGGGAAAAACCTCCAAAAACAACTGAATGTATAGCACCTATTCTAGCACATGCTAACATAGCATATGCAGCCTCAGGTATCATGGGCATATAAAGAATAACTCGATCTCCCTTATTCACACCTAATTCTTTATAAATATTTGATAGACGACAAACTTGCTCGTATAATTCTCCATAGGTGATGTTTTTTGATAAGCTTGGCTCATCTGACTCCCAGATTATAGCAACTTTATCCCTATTTTTTTTAAGATGCCGGTCAATACAGTTATAACTTATATTCAATGTTCCATCTTCATACCATTTTATAGATACATCATCATGAGAAAAAGAGGTGTTCTTTACTTTTGTAAAAGGATTTATCCAATCAATTCTATTTCCCATCTTTCCCCAAAACTTTTCAGGGTTTGAGATAGATTCTTTATACATCTCATTATATTTTTTTTTATCAATTTTAAATGATTTGGAATTTTGTGAATCGGGATAATAGACTTTTTCATCCATGATATTTTTCTTTCTTTATTTTTTTTCAACCTTAAAATTACTATAATGCATAAACACAGCCTTTCAAATAACTGAAGCTATAGATGAAGAGAAATAATCAATTTGATCTTTATTTAATCCCGCAATGTTAATTCTTGAATCTCCTACCATATAGATACCAAATTCTGTTCTTAATCTTGCAACTTGATCAACCGATAAACCCATAAGGGAAAACATGCCTCTATGCCTTTCGATAAAATCAAATCTAGTTGAGTTAGTGCTCCTTCTTAAAGAATCTGACAATAACTTTCTAAGTTCGAGCATTCCATTTCTCATACTATTTAATTCTTTTTCCCATAAGTGTATTAATTCTTTATTTTGAGAGTTATTCCCTCCCAATATAATTTCGACAAGAGATGCTCCATAATCTGGAGGAAAAGAAAAAGTTACTCTATTAAATGATTTTAAATTTTCTTCCACTAACTTGTGAATCTTTTTATCAGAAACTACCATCAAAGCAGCTCCTACCCTTTCCCTATATAAACCAAAGTTTTTTGAACAAGAAATCCCAATACATACTTCTGGCAAATTAGAAGCCATATATTGGACACCTTTAACATCATCATTTATTCCGTCCCCAAAACCTTGATAGGCCAAATCAATCAAAGGAAGAATATTTTTTTTTTCGCAAAATTTAGTAAGTTCAGTCCAATTTTCTAGGGATAAATTAGCCCCAGTTGGATTGTGACAACAACCATGTAAAAGTAAAACATCTCCAGAACTGATTTTCTGAAGATCAGACATCATTCTAGAAAAATTTACTTCACAAGTATCATAATCGAAGTAATTATAATTATTAAATTGAATACCTAAATGATTTAATATTGCAGCATGATTTGGCCAAGACGGTGATGAAATCCAGACCCGCTTATCCTTTTCCATAGACCTTATTAAAAGTAATAACTGATGAAAAGCTCCCGTTCCACCCGGAGCTTGAGCGCCTATAATCTGATTTTTTGGAACAGCATCTGCTAAAACTAATTGACTAATATTATCTATAAATCCTAAATTTCCGGAAAGGCCTACATAACTTTTAGTTTTTTGTGTATTGTTGAGTATTCTTGAAGCTTTTTGTACTGCATCCATAATAGGTGTTTGGCCTTTATTATTTTTATAAACTCCAACACCTAAGTCTATCTTTTCTTTTCTTTCATCGGCTTTATATAAAGACATTAAAGCCATAATTTTGTCTTCTGATTGTAATTTTAAATTTTCAAACATATTGAACCAACTTAATATTTTATTTTAAAGTACATTTTATATTAAAATTTACAAATTAAAGATTTTTTAATTGAATTTGCCCCATTCACACCATGATCCATCATAAACCGAAACCCTTTTTGCACCAAGCCCTTTAAAAATAACATACAGAATTGATGCAGTCACTCCAGATCCACAGGATGTAATTAAATGTTTGGTTAAGTCAATTCCAAGTTCGTCTATTTTATTCTTAAGTATATCGTTTGATTTTAAAGTATAATCAGAGTTTAACACGTCACCATAGTAAAGATTTATTGAATTTGGTATGTGACCACTTCTAAGACCCTTTCTAGGCTCTTTTTCAATTCCTAGAAATCGACTCGAAGATCTTGCATCTATTATTTGAATATCTTGTGAATTCAAATATTTCATCACAAATTCCATAGATACTATTAAATTTTTTTCATAAGAAAAATTAAGCTTACAGGGTTTAAAATTTAAAACCTCTCTGTTAGTTGGCTTGTTTTCACTAATCCATTTCGGAAAACCTCCATCTAATATAAATACATTATGAAATCCATATAAATGTAGTAACCACAATAATCTTGGAGCAGAAAATAACCCTAAACCATCATAAACTATAATATTTTGATTTTGTTTAATTCCAAAAATTTCAAATTTATTAGAAAAATCTTTTTCGTTTAATGCCATATGTGGTAAATCTGAGTTTGCATCAGAAAAATTGTCTAAATCAAAAAAACTCGCACCAGGAATATGTTTGCTTTCAAACTCCTTCAACCCTGACCTATCCACATTTGGTAAATGCCAGCTTGCATCTATAATTCTAACACTAGGATCGCTTAATCTTTGTTCCAGCCAATTTGTAGAAACAAAGTACTTATTATCACATAAATCATGTTTTTTCATCAGATTAATCTTAACAAATCTTAAGCAACAACTAATTTCTCAGCTTTATCTAAATCAACGCTTACGAGCTGGCTAACCCCTTTTTCTGCCATAGTTACACCATAAAGTCGATTCATTTTAGACATTGTAATGGGATTATGGGTAATGATTATAAATCTGGTGTCAGTTCTAGAATTCATATTGTCTAGTAGATTACAAAACCTAACAATATTTGCATCATCCAGTGGTGCGTCTACTTCATCCAAGACGCAAATTGGGCTTGGTTTTACCATAAATACTGCAAAAATTAATGAAATAGCAGCAAGAGTTTGTTCTCCACCTGAAAGTAATGCTAAGTTGGATAATTTTTTCCCCGGAGGTTGACACATGATTTCAAGTCCAGCTTCTAAGGGATCATCACTTTCAACAAGTAATAAATTACTTTGTCCACCACCAAATAAATTATTAAACAAAGTTTTAAAATTTTTATTCACTTCATCAAATGCTTTTAAGAGTTTTTCTCTTCCTTCTTTATTTAAATTAGAGATCGCATTTCTAAGTTTTTTTACGGCGACCTCAAGATCTTCTTTTTGGTTAAGTAATTCTGAATATTCAGCATTAATCTCTTTTTCATCTTCTTCAGCTCTTAAATTAACGGGTCCTATAAAATTTCTTTTTCTTGTTAGCTGATCCAAATTTTTTTCAATTATATCAATTGAAAGCTTGTTAGTCAGCTGGTCGATATATTTATCTTGAAAATCCTTAGGACTGTGTCCAGTTTCTGCCTCTAAAAGACTCGCAAGTTCATTTAGATTATCTTTTGTAGTCTCAATAGAAACTTCAGCTCTAACATACTTTTCTTTTAAATCCTCGGCAATCTTGAAAGCTTCTTTTTCTTTAAATAATGCATCTCGTAGTTTCTTCTCTGCATTTACCAACGCATCAGTTGAAATGCTACATTTCTTTTCAGCTTCAGTAATTTTTTTATTAAGATTTAAAATGTCATTTTCTATTTTTTCTGGCTCTAATTGTGCAGTTTCTAAAAATAATTCAAGTTCATTTTTTCTTGACAAAATATTATCCTGTCGATCAACTGATCTTTTTTTTCTGATTGACCAATCTTCTAATTCTTTATCAAGCTGAACTAATCTATTTTTATAAAAGTTAAATTGAGACGTTAAATCTTCAAGAACCAACCTTCTATCAAGATTTTTATTCCTAAAATCCTCTAATCTTTTTTTCTTTAAATTAATATTTTTTTCTTCTACTTGATAATCAATCTCTTGATTATCTAAATTTTTAATTTCTTCAATATTTTTAATTAGTTTATTGTAATCCTCATTAAGATTAAGGTAGTTATTATCCAAACTCTCAATTTGAGCACTATTAATTTCAAATTCTGCTTCCAATTTGCTTAGATTTGTTTTTAGTTCATTTAATCTTTTTTCCTTAGAAATATACTCTTTTTTTAAATTATCTCGTTCCTCAATTTTTTGTTTAATAACCAGTTCTTGATTCGTTTTATGACCAGACTGGATAAATACTTTTTTTTCAATTTCTTTTTGTAAAACTTTTAAATTTTGTAATCTATTTAAATTTTTGACTTTTTGTGTATTGCTTGTATTTACGTCAGCGGATGTTGTTGAAAAACCGTCCCATCTCCAAAAATCTCCATCCATTGATACTAAAGACTGACCATTTTTTAACTTCGAGTGAAGTAAATAACCATCCTTTGAATTTACGATACCAACATTTTTTAACCTTTTATTTAACTCTAAAGGATGTTTAACTAGATCAGCTAAAACTTTTACACCTTCAGGAAATGAATAAGATTGTTTTTCATTTTCACTATAATGCCATCCACTTTTTCTGTCAGAGGACTGTGGCGGATAGTTTAAATCGTCATTCAAAATAACACTAAATACAATTTCAAAATCTTTTGATATTTCAATTTGATTTATAATGGCATCTTCAAAAATTTCTTGCTCACTCAAAAATTCTTCTAAAGTTTTTATTTCAGATTTAATAGCTAATAATTTACTTCTTTCTTCAGATAGTTTTTCTTCAAAATTAAGTAAATCTGCTCTCAAAGTCTGAACTTCATCTTCTGTTTTATCAAGCATTGAAGATTTTTTATCTATTGCCTTTTCAGATAATTCTAATTCATTCCTAATATTAATTAACTCATTGTCAATTTCTTCCTTTCGAAGACTTACTTTAGATTTATCATCTTTAACTTTGGTAATTTTCTCTTCAACTTGTTTTAAACTTTTTTTATTTACTTCAAAATTTGTTTCAAGATTATTTTTTTTTGCTAAAGAAGCTGCGAAATTATTAGCCTCAGTTTCATATTCTTTCTCAATTTTGTTAAAATCAATAATTGATAAATCTAAATCTTCTTTTGTACTTTTAATTTTGTTGGTTAAATCACTTTGATTATTCAAAATGCTGTTTTTTTCATTTGCTGATTTTTTGAGAACACTTTCTGCATCAAGAATTAATTCATTTTCTCTTATATAATCATTTTCTAATTCCGAAATTCTTTGATTTAACTCATTAACTCTTGATAAGGCATTTTTATGCTTTTCATCGATATTTGTTTTTTTAGACTGTAATTGATTTGTAGCTATTTGGTCTGCAGCTTGCTGCTCCCTTATTTTTGGTAGTAAGTTTTCTTTTTGTTCTTTTACTTCTATTAAATTTCTTAGAATTTTTTCATGATCAGTTCTTTTTTTGAGAATATTATCTAACTCGTGTTTAGAGTTATTAAACTCTGAATTTTTATTTTCCCAACGAACAAATAAAAGTAGTGATTCTTGTTTTCTAATTTTTTCACCCAATAAACGGTAATCTTCTGCTTGCTTGGCTTGTTTTTTTAATGCTTTCAGTTGTTCTTCTAATTTTGAAAGAATATCATTAATCCTTTCCAAATTATTTTCAGAAGCATTAAGCTTTAATTCTGATTCATGTCTTCTGTGATAGAGACCAGATATTCCTGCTGCCTCTTCTAAAATTCTTTTACGAGATTTAGGGTTTTCATTTATTAGATTTGAAATTTGACCCTGTCTTACTAGAGAAGGAGAATTAGAACCCGAAGAATAATCTGCAAAAAGCAATCTTACCTCTCTAGCAAGTATCTCTTTTCCTTCTACTCTATAAGTAGACCCAGATTCAAAATTTATTCTTCTAACAATTTCAATAGTACTTTCACTTGTATTGATAGGTAAGATATCTGAATCAAAATTTTCAATTTGTAAATTTACTTCAGCATAAGATCTTGCAGGTCTTAAACTAGTCCCACCAAATATAACGTCATCCATTCCATCGCCTCGCATGGAGGTTGGTCTGTTTTCTCCCATAACCCATCTTAAAGCATCTAATAAATTTGATTTACCACATCCATTAGGACCTACTACTCCTGTAAGTCCTGGCAGTATCTCAAATTCAGTTGGATCTACAAAACTTTTAAAACCATTCAGTCGTAACTTAGTGATATTCAAACTAATTAACCTTAATGAAAAACGATGTACACACAATATATTGATAAATAATAAATTTCAATCAAAGATGTAGTAAATAATCATTAAAACTTATGTCCAAAATTTTTTCTTGCACGATCAAAGGTTATAATACTATCACTAAGTTTATGTCTATAAATTAAATCATTTGATAGTACTCTTTTTACATAGTTTCTAGTTTCATGATAAGGTATCATCTCAATCCAAATAAGAGGATCAACTCCAAATTTTCTTGGATCACCATAATTTTTCAACCATCTATTAATTGTACCTGGTCCAGCATTATAGGCTGCAGCACTAAGAACTATTGAACCTTTAAATTTTTTTAAAAGTTGATTAAAATAATAAGAACCAATCCTTATGTTATAAATTTCATCTGAAGAAAGTCTACTTTTATTATATTTTATCCCTAAATCATTTGCTACTTGTTTTGCGGTAGCTGGCATAACTTGCATCAAACCTAAAGCACCAGTTCTAGAGATTGCACTACTATAAAATCCACTTTCCTGCCTAATAATCGAGTAAACAAGCTGTAAATTATCAATTTGGTTCATATCTAAATTATTTATTAAAGGGAAAGAGTATTTAAGAATTAAATCACTTTTGATTCTGAATTTGTTTGATATAGCAATGATCCCTGAAAGATTACCAATTCTGTCTAAGAACGCTAGTAAACATTTTCTTTCTTCATCTAATAAAGTTTCAGTGGCATGTTTGAAAAACCTCACTCCCAATACTAATCTATCAGCATCTAATAATTTCTTACCCAAATTTATTATTGAATTTTCCAATAGATTTACTTTTTTGCAATCATACTTCCTATCTTCAATTTCTGATAAATTTAGAGAATTTTTATTAATTCTTTCAGCCGAAAGTTGTCCATAAAATGTACTTATATATATGGATCCTTTCTTATAATAATCTTGTGCCTCATTAATTCTTTTTAGCTTTTCAAGTGATCTAGCATACCAATAATAATTTTTGCTTAAGAAATTTTTATTGGTAACTAAATCTAAGATATTTGAAAAATGTTTTATAGCAACTTCTGGCTTTTTTAAAAAATTGAGAGCAATGAAACCAGAAAGCCATTCAAGTTCCACATAGCCCTGTTTAGACTCTTTAAAGTCATCATTTACAAAAAACTCGTTACTTATTAAATGATTACTGCTAATTTTATAAGCTTTCATCATGTTACCGAGACGAAGCTCTCTTCTAGCATGATAAATTCTCAATTCTGACCACTTATATGATAATCCCAATTTCACGGGATTTTTGGATAAATTAAAAATTATATTAGAAACTTTATTATATTTTCTTTTTGATTGAAGATAATTTGCATAATCAAAGAGAACTCCTGGATCCTTGATGTTGAATATTTTGAGTGTATCAATTTTATCTTTACTTTTTGTAAGTTTTTGAAGTCTTACTCTTTGTTCTGCAATTAAAAAATCAGAAGCAGTCATTATTTTTTTAAGTTGATTTACAGAAGACACATCCCTCTTCCAAAGTAAATTGTTTAATCTTTTATTATTATTAATTGAAATTACATTTTTAAAATTTTTTATCATTAGTTGAAAATTTTTTTCATCAAATTTTTGGTCCAACCAGCTAATTACAGCTATTTTCTCTGCTTGCTTTGTATCTCCAACCTTTAAATGAGCTAAAGATAGCATCGTTGAACCATGGCCAGTTAAAGGAAAATTATTTTTAAATAAATCAATTATAAGTTTTGGATCTTCATCCAAAGTGATTTTTTTTTCGGCTTGCTTAATAAGATAAGGCATGCCAGGCCATTTTGATTTAGTTTCTATGAAATTAATATAATCTGAGAAAATTGCATCCCCAGCTCTTAATCTTAACCAATTTGTTAGATCAATTGCTAAATCACTGTTACTGTTTTTTGCATATATGTAAGCCTTATCCCAAATTTGTGCATCAGAGTATTTTAAAGCTTCTCTAAAATTTTCTATCTCAAATTGCTCAGCATTTACTTTCTTCTTTATAAATATTACTTCTTGTATAAAGAAAAATGCAGAAGATATAATAATAAAAAATAAATATCTAACTAAGATTTTCACTAATTTTTACCTTTTATTAAAAGACCGTTTTTTTATATAGTTATTTTATTCAAAATATACGATTTAACATAATAAAATGATGTGCTAACATTGTGAATGAAAATTATTAATCTAAGGATTTTATTATGATAAAAGGATCGATTCCTGCACTTATAACTCCTTTTAAAAATGGGGAAATCGATAAAAATGCTCTTGAGGATCTTGTTGAGTGGCAAATTGAAGAGGGAAGCAACGGATTAGTTGCAGTTGGAACTACTGGAGAAAGTCCAACCTTAAGTCATGAAGAACACCAAGAAGTCATAGAAATAATAGTAAAAAAATCAAAAGGAAGAGTACCTGTTATTGCAGGGGCAGGTTCTAATAACACTAGAGAATCTGTAGACCTTATGAAGTTTGCAAAAAAGGTAGGAGCAGATGCAGCCTTAATTGTTACACCTTATTATAATAAACCCAACCAAAACGGACTACTTTTACACTTTAGTAGTCTTAATGATTGTTGTGATTTACCAATTATTATTTATAATATTCCTGGAAGATCAATTGTGGATATGGATATATTAACCTTATCATCACTTTCAAAATTAAAAAATATAATTGGAATTAAAGATGCAACTGGTGATGTAAGTAGAGTATCAGATACCAGAAAATACTGTGGTGAAAATTTTATTCAATTATCTGGTGAAGATGCATCTGCGCTCGGTTTTAACGCACATGGTGGAGTTGGATGTATATCTGTAATAGCAAATGCTGCACCAAAATTATCAGCTGAATTTCAAAAAGCTATGCTTCAGGGTGACTATAAAAAAGCTCTTGTATTACAAGATAAATTACTACCACTTCACAGAGCTACTTTTCTAGAACCAAGCCCCGCACCAATAAAATATGCACTAAATAAATTAGGAAAATGTGATAATGAACTGCGAGCACCTTTAGTAACAGTAAATGAAAATACTCAAAAAATTATGGATAATGCATTAAGACATGCAGAATTATTAAATTAATATATGCAGAAATTAGTGAACCTAAAAAATCAGAAATTAATCGCTGATAACAAAAAAGCACGTTATAATTATTTTATAGAAGAAGAAATTGAATGTGGCATCGTTCTAGAGGGCTCTGAAGTAAAAAGTATGCGTAATGGTAGAGTAAGTATTCTAGAAAGTTACGCAAATATTGAGCAACAGCAGCTCTGGCTAATAAATTGTCATGTTCCAAATTATGAAAATGCTAAAACATTTAACCATGTAGAAAGAAGAAGAAGGAAATTACTTGTTAAAAAAAGAGAATTATTAAAGTTAATAAAAAATAAAGGACGTGAAGGTATGACTCTAGTACCTTTAAAACTATATTTTAATGAAGCAGGAATTGCCAAAATACTAATTGGAATTGGTAAAGGTAAAAAAAATGTAGATAAAAGAGAAACAGAAAAGAAAATTAAAGAAAAAGATATACCAATGAGTACAACTGTTAAGGATAAACGAAATCCATCATCAGATGGAGGCCCCACAGATACAAAAGGTTCTGAATATCCACC
>Ga0207993_1000971_pt1 | contig 11268 bp, 7 predicted proteins | sample ETN01SmetaG_2_FD_185791 | JGI IMG/M metagenome (GOLD analysis project Ga0207993, IMG submission 185791) | Marine microbial and viral communities from oxygen minimum zone, Eastern Pacific Ocean - ETNP2014F12-01SV265 (SPAdes) (version 2) | ecosystem: Environmental > Aquatic > Marine > Oceanic ...
AGGGTTGATCTACCTTTGGGATAAACTTTATTCTTTAAGTTATACTGACTTATTTTAGGGTTCAATGTTATTTCTAATTCACTTGCCTCTAGTTTTCTTATTTCATCTCTGATTTTTGCCGCTTCTTCAAACTCTAAATTAGCAGCTGATTCTTTCATTTTTTTCTTTAATCCTTTGAGGTGCTTTTTGAGATTGCCTCCAATATTTGAATCTTTAATATTGACATAATCTTTCTCGTAAACAGACTCTAAAATATCTCCTATTTCTTTCTTTATTGATTCCGCAGTAATATTATTCTTTTTGTTGTACTCTGACTGTTTTGCTCTTCTTCGATCTGTTTCTTTAATAGCTTTGTCTATACTTTTAGTGATCTTATCTGCATAAAGAATAACTTTGCCATCTATGTTTCTGGCAGCTCTACCAATAGTTTGAATTAAAGATGTTTCGGATCTTAAGAATCCCTCTTTATCTGCATCAAGAATCGCAACCAAACCACATTCTGGAATATCCAATCCTTCTCTTAAAAGGTTTATTCCCACTAAAATATCAAATACTCCTAGTCTTAAATCTCTTATAATTTCAATTCTTTCTAAAGTATCAATATCTGAATGCATATATCTTACCTTCAGACCGTTTTCGTGAAGGTATTCTGTTAGATCTTCGGCCATTTTTTTTGTTAAGGTTGTTGCTAAAACACGGTAACCATTTTTAATAACCTTGGCTGATTCATGCATTAAATTATCCACTTGTGTCTTTGCTGGTTTTATTTCAACAGGAGGATCTATTAAGCCTGTAGGTCTTATAATTTGATCAATATATTTATTATCAGTTTGTTTTAATTCCCACGGACCTGGAGTAGCCGAGACAAACACAGTTTGAGTTCTCATCATGTCCCATTCTTCAAATTTAAGCGGCCTGTTGTCCATACAAGAAGGTAGTCTAAAACCATACTCAGCCAATGTACTTTTTCTAGTTCTATCTCCTTTGTACATTCCATTTAATTGTGGAACAGTTACGTGACTTTCATCAACAAATACAATTGTATTATCAGGAAAATATTCAAAAAGCGTAGGAGGTGGTTCTCCAGCCTTTCTTCCAGATAAAAATCTTGAATAATTTTCAATACCAGCACACGTTCCTGTTGCTTCTATCATCTCTAGATCAAACTTAGTTCTTTCTCTCAATCTTTGTTCTTCCAGCAATTTATTATTTGTACGATGTTTTTTTAATGTTTCAGCTAATTCAGATTTTATTTGTCTAATTGCTTGTTCCATTGTTGGTTTTGGAGTTATGTAATGACTGTTCGCATAAATTTTTATAATTGAATAATCATTAGTTTTATCTCCTGTTAAAGGATCAAACTCTTCAATCTTTTCTAATTTATTAAAATTAAAACTTATTCGCCAAGCTCTATCTTCTAAGTGAGATGGAAAAATCTCTAAATTTTCACCTCGTACTCTAAAAGTTCCCCTGAAAAAATTTTGATCATTTCTTTTATACTGGAGTGTTATAAATGTTCTTATTAATTCATCTCTATCGTATTCATTATTTTTTTTAAGAGTTATAGTCATTTTACTATAAGCTTCTACCGAACCAAGTCCATAAATACATGAAACACTGGCTACTATAATTACGTCATCTCTTTCTAATAACGATCTTGTAGCAGAATGCCTCATTCTATCTATCTGCTCATTGATTGAAGCTTCTTTTTCTATATAAGTATCTGATCTTGGAACATATGCTTCAGGAGTATAATAGTCATAATAGGAAACAAAATATTCAACAGCATTATCTGGAAAAAAACTTTTAAACTCTCCATACAATTGGGCAGCTAAAGTTTTATTGGGAGCCAGAACCAAAGCAGGTCTGTTTGTAGCTTCAATCACTTTTGCCATTGTAAAAGTTTTCCCTGAACCAGTTACACCAAGCAAAACTTGCTCATTTTTTTTATTTTTTAAATTTTGAGTTAATGATTTTATGGCTTGAGGCTGATCACCAGCTGGTTGAAAATCACTTTTAATTTTAAATTTAATACCACCTTCCAACTTCTTCTTTATTGAGTTGTTAGTAGTCTCAATATCTAGTATTTTTTCTTGATAAGTATTTTGCATTTTGTGTTAATAATAATTTAAAAAAACATTATAAAATTCAATGAGCATAGTTTCCAATAGTTTAAAACGTATAAAACCGTCGCCCACAATGGCTGTTACCTCAAAAGCCAGAGAAATGCGTGCTGCTGGTAGAGATGTTATAGGATTAGGGGCAGGAGAGCCTGATTTTGACACACCGGATAATATTAAAGAGGCAGCTATAGAAGCAATTAAAAGAGGAGATACGAAGTACACAGCAGTCGATGGAACGGTTGATTTAAAAAAAGCAATACAAGCTAAGTTCTCAAGAGAGAATGGATTATCCTATGAGTTGGATCAGATAACGGTTGGAACTGGCGGAAAGCAAGTTTTATACAATGCTTTCATGGCAACAGTTAATAAAGGAGATGAAGTAATTATACCTGCTCCATATTGGGTGTCTTATCCTGACATTATTTTACTAGCTGGCGGTAAACCAAAAATAGTTAAATGCGATGAAAAAGATAATTTTAAATTAACACCTAAAAAACTAGAGAAAGCTATATCTAAAAAAACTAAATGGATAATTTTAAATTCTCCATCAAATCCAACTGGTTCTGCTTATACAAAAAAAGAAATAGAAGGGCTGTCAAAAATTTTATTAAAATATAAGAAAATTTATATTTTGAGCGATGATATTTATGAACACATTACTTATGATAATTTTAACTTTTTTACCATTGCACAAATTAAATCTTTAAAAGATAGAACATTAACCATGAATGGAGTAAGCAAATCTTATTCTATGACTGGTTGGAGAATAGGATATGCAGCAGGTCCAAAAGAAATAATTAAAGCGATAGCAAAAATTCAATCTCAGTCTACAAGTAATCCAACTTCAATTAGTCAAGCAGCTGCAGTAGAAGCTCTTAATGGAACACAGGATTTTATAAAAGAGCGTGCTAATTCTTTTAGAGAAAGAAGAGATTTTGTGGTCAATAGTTTAAATAACATGAATGGAATAAGTTGTTTAAGACCTGAGGGGGCATTTTACGTCTTTCCAAGTTGTAAAAAATTGTTAGGAAAGAAAACAAAATTAAAAACTGATAAAGATTTTGTTGAAAAATTATTAGAAAAATCAGAGGTTGCTGTTGTGCAAGGCTCTGCTTTTGGTTTAGATGGATATTTTAGAATATCTTACGCAACTTCAATGGAAAATTTAAGAAAGGCCATGGAAAGAATAAAATCTTTTTGTGATAGTCTTACTTAGAATGAGAAAGATATTTTTCAGCTTCTAAAGCTGACATGCATCCCATTCCAGCTGCAGTTACTGCTTGTCTAAAAATTTTATCCTTAACATCTCCAGCCGCAAACACTCCAGGAATATTTGTTTCTGTAGAGTCTGGTTTTGTCACTAGATATCCTTCTTTATCCATTTTTAATTGATCTTTAAATAAAGAAGTAGCTGGGTCATGACCTATTGCAATGAACAACCCATCAACTTTTAATTCTTTTATTTTATTATCTTTTGTATTTTTTATTTTTATGCCGTTAACGCTTTTTGGTTCATTTTTTCCAAGAACTTCTTCGACAACACTATCCCAGATAATCTCAATTTTTTTATTCGCTTTTAATTTTTCTTGAAGCATTTTTTCTGCTCTTAATTCATTTCTTCTATGAATTAATTTAACTTTAGAGGCAAATTTAGTTAAGAACATTGCTTCTTCAACTGCAGCATTACCTCCACCAACAACCGCAACTTCTTTATCTTTAAAAAAGAATCCATCACAAGTCGCACAAGCTGAAACACCAAAACCTCTAAATTTTTCTTCTGATTTTAAGTTCAGCCATCTTGCTTGAGCTCCCGTTGAAATAATAATTGAATCGGCAGTATAAATTTGACCGCTATCACCTACAGCCGTGAAAGGTTTTTTTGATACATCTACTTTATTAATGTGATCTTGTATCATTTGAGTTCCTACAGCTTCAGCTTGACCTTTCATCTCTTCCATTAACCAAGGTCCCTGAATTATTTTTGAATAACCAGGATAATTTTCCACATCTGTTGTTGTTGTTAATTGACCACCTGGTTGTGCACCATGAACTAAAATTGGCTTTAACATTGCTCTAGAAGCATAAATTGCCGCTGTATAACCAGCTGGCCCTGATCCAAGAATTAACACTTTTGTATGTTTAGTTGATTTATTATTCATCACGATAGGTTTATATAGTAACTAATGTTGGAATTAAAAGCACTTCTTTTGACACAAGGTATGCACGGAATGGTAAGCCAAACCGAAGGTTTAGCTAAGGCCTTGAAACTTAACTTTAAGCATCAAAAAATTAAATTGAAACCATTATGGAATTTAATCCCACCAAAATTTACGCCAATTTCAGAAAACTTATTAACAGAAAAATTTGTGTGCGATAGCAAAATAATTATTTCATGTGGAAGAAAAAGCGTGATCCCATCAATTGCTCTTAAAAAAAGATTTGGAAATCAAATCTTCAATATTCACATCCAAGATCCAAAAGTTTCATTCAAGCATTTTGATCTTATTATCAGCCCCGATCATGACAATATTAAAGGAGACAATGTTGTAACGACACAAGGATCTATCCATTATTTAACAAAGAAAGAAATAGCAGAAAATTTAAAATACCTTAAATTAGGTAGAGAAAAAAAAAAGATAGTATCTTTTATTATTGGAGGACCTAATAGATATTACAATTATTCAGAAGGACAAATTCATTTTATTTTTAATAAAATTAAAACGTTATTTACACCCGATAAATTTAAGATTGTTGTTATACCGTCTTATAGAACTCCTGAAAGGATAATTAAAAAAGCATTTAATACATTTGGTTTTAATCATGAGGTTATAAAAAAGATAGATAAAAAAGCATACCTTAGTTCTTTAGCGTTAGCAGATTATATAATTGTAACTTGTGATTCAACTTCAATGATTTCTGAAGCTGCAGTTACAGGTAAACCAGTTTATATTGCAATGATGAAACCAAATAGAAGCATTAGAAGATTTAAAAGTTTTTATACTCAATTTAAAGATCTAGGCATAGTAAAAGAACTGACAGATAGTATTGACAGTTGGAGCTATGATAGGCTAGATGAAGTAAATAGAATTGCTCCTATAATAAGAGAAAAAATGAAAAAAAATGGAATTATTTAAATCGCTAGAAAGCAGAACAAAATCTTTTAATGATCCATTTAAACATTTTGAGATCAACCAACCTTTAACTAACGAGGCAATTAAAGAAATTAATAATACAGATATCATTGATCCTAAAAAAGAAAAATTAAATTATGATGGCACGAGAGCACTTGATGGAGGGGATGGCGCCTTTCGTTCGGGTATAAAAGATGGAGGGAAGGCAAAAAAATTAAGATGTTATGTTACAAAAGAAAATGCAAATGAATTTCCTCACCTTAAACAATTTATAGAAGAATTAAGATCTCCTGAAGTTTACAAAAAAATAGGCAGCCTAATCGGAAAAGATCTGAGTAATTCTTTTGTAAGGTTAGAGGTGATTTGTGATAGAGAAGGTTTTTGGCTTAAACCCCATTGTGATATTAAAGAGAAACTTATGTCATCAATAGTTTTTATAAACCTTAATAATGAATCTGAAAATTTAGGCACCGACTTTTACGATAACAAGCTTACAAAGGTTAAAACTGTTCCATATAAGAACAATTATGGATATTTTTTTACGAGTGGACCAGGCACTTGGCATGGCATGGAAAAAAAAGAGATTAAAAAAGAACGTAGGTGTATTCAAATTAACTATGTGACGTTCGAGACTGATTGGAAAGTAAAATAATATTTTATATATCTTGTAAAGAAACTACTTTTATATCTTTATTTTTTAGAGACCTAATACCTTCAATACAAACGTTTGCTGTCGACATATTAGTACAATAAGGAACTTTATTTGCTAAAGTCGCTCTTCTTAATGCTAAAGCATCGCTAAGTTGTTTTTCACTATTACCACCACCAGTATTAATCACTAAAGCAATTTTTTTTGCATTTAAAACATCAACAATGTGAGGGGATCCTTGGTTAACTTTGTTTATTTTTTTACACTTAATTCCGTGCTTATTTATATAATCCGCAGTTCCACCTGTGCCACAAAGTTTAAAATTTAGCTTTGATAATTGTTTTGCTAAAGCTACCCCTTCATTTTTGTGACTATTTTTTAGAGATATAAATGCTAATCCTTTAGTAGGAAGAGAATTGGAAGCTGCTATCTGGCTCTTAGCAAAAGCCATTCCAAAGTTTCTATCAAATCCCATTACTTCACCTGTCGACTTCATTTCCGGTCCAAGTAAAAGATCACTGTTTGGAAACTTGTTAAAAGGGAAAACTGCTTCTTTTACAGCAAACATGTCTTTCGTTTTACTTTTTAAGTTGAATTTAGTTAATTTTTCTCCAGCCATAACTCTTGAGGCTATCTTAGCAAGCGGTAAATTTTTTGCTTTTGAAACAAATGGAACGGTTCTACTAGCTCTAGGATTAACTTCTATCACATAAATCTCATCTTTTTTAATTGCATATTGAACGTTCATAAAACCTTTGACCTTAAGTGCTAAAGCTAATTTTTTTGTTTGATTTTCAATTTCTTTAATTAAAAAAGGTTTAATTGATACTGGAGGCAAACTACAAGCAGAGTCACCCGAATGAATTCCTGCTTCTTCGATATGCTGCATTATGCCAGCAACAAAAACTTGCTTACCATCTGATATCGCATCTACATCTACTTCCATTGCATTATCTATAAATTTATCAATTAAAATTGGATTTTTTTCTGCAGCTTTAAAAGCTTCTTGAACAAAATTTTTAAGTTGTTTTTTTTCATGAACAATTTCCATTGCTCTTCCACCTAATACATAGGATGGCCTCACCATTAGAGGCAATCCAATTTCATCAGCTATTTTTAATGCTTGAGGAAAAGTTTTTGCTATACCGCTTTTAGCTTGTTTTAATTTTAATTTATTTAAAAGACTTCTAAATCTATCTCTGTCTTCAGCTAAATCTATCGAGGTATATTGTGTGCCTAATATTGGAAGTTTATTTTCGTGTAAGAATTTTGCTAATTTAATTGGAGTTTGTCCTCCAAATTGAGTTATAACACCAACCAAATTTCCTTTAGTTTTTTCTTTTTTAATAATATTAAAAACAAATTCTTCTATTAATGGTTCAAAATATAATCTATCGCTAGTGTCATAGTCAGTTGAAACTGTTTCAGGATTACAGTTTACCATAATTGTTTCAAATCCAGCTTTTTTTAAAGCGAAACTTGCCTGACAACAACAATAATCAAATTCAATACCCTGGCCAATCCTGTTAGGGCCGCCGCCAAGAATAATAATCTTTTTTTTACTAGATGGCTTTGCCTCACATTCAGTATTTATCGAAAAGTTTCTTTGATAAGTAGAATACATATATGGTGTAAATGATTTAAACTCAGATGCACAGGTATCGACTTTTTTGTATACAGGTAAAATTTTTAATGCTGTTCTTTTTTTTCTTACAATGTTTTCAGAAATATTTGTTAGTTCTGATAATTTCTTATCTGAAAAACCAATGGACTTTATATAATTAAATTCGTTATATGTTTTAGGCAATCCATTTTTTTTGATCTTATTTTCATTATCTATAATATCTTTTACTTGATTTAAGAACCAAGGATCAATCTTTGAAAGTTTTTGTATTTTTTCAATATTAATTTTTTTTCTTATGGCTTCACCAACAAGCAAAATCTTATTAGGTATATTTTTTTTTAGTTGTTTTTCAATTTGCTTAGTTTTTAAATTGAAAATCTGATCTATTCCTGAAAATCCAGTTTCAAGAGAAACTAATGCTTTTTGCAAAGATTCTTTGAAATTTCTACCTATTGCCATTGCCTCGCCTACTGATTTCATGGATGTTCCTAAAATTGCTTCTGATGTTGAAAATTTTTCAAAAGTAAATCTTGGAATTTTAGTTACTATATAGTCAATCGTTGGTTCAAATGAAGCGGGAGTAACCTTTGTTATCTCGTTTTTTAATTCATCTAAAGTATAACCTATAGCAAGTTTCGCTGCGACTTTAGCAATTGGAAATCCAGTGGCCTTCGAAGCTAATGCGGAGGACCTAGAAACTCTTGGGTTCATTTCTATAATAACCATTCTTCCATCCTTAGGATTTATTGCAAATTGAACATTTGAACCTCCAGTTTCTACCCCTATCTTTCTTAAGCACGCAATAGATGCGTTTCTCATTACTTGATATTCTTTATCTGTAAGAGTTAAGGCTGGTGCGATAGTAATCGAGTCTCCAGTATGAATTCCCATAGGATCAACATTTTCTATAGAGCATACAATTATACAATTATCTTTTTTATCCCTTACAACCTCCATCTCAAATTCTTTCCATCCTTCTAAGCATTCTTCAACCAAGACTTGGCTAACAGGAGATTCTTGTAAACCAGTTTTAATTATTTTAAAAAATTCTTTTTTAGTTTTCACAATTCCTCCACCTAGACCTCCAAGCGTAAAAGCAGGTCTTACGATTGCTGGGAGACCAATTTGATTTAAAACTTTTGATGCTTGACTAAAATTATTTACAATTTTTGATTTAGGCAGATCTAAACCAATATCAATCATATTTTTTCTAAATTTTTTTCTATCCTCAGCATTTGCTATAGCTTTGGAGTTAGCTCCAATAAGTTCGATTTTATATTTTCTAAGAATGCCTTTTTTCTCAGCCTCCATAGCTAGATTTAAAGCAGTTTGACCTCCCATAGTTGGAAGGATTGCATTAGGTTTTTCTTTGATTAAAATTTTTTCTAGAACTTCTAAAGTGATGGGTTCAATATAAGTTTTATCAGCTACATCAGGATCAGTCATTATTGTTGCTGGATTAGAATTAATTAAAATTACTTTATAACCTTCATCTTTCAATGCTTTGCACGCCTGAGTGCCAGAATAATCAAATTCACAGGCTTGACCAATAATAATTGGACCAGCACCAACAACTAAAATTTTTTTAATATCTTTTCTTTTTGGCATTTTTTTTCATACTTTTTATAAATTCTTCAAATAAATAAACACTATCCTGTGGCCCAGGATTAGATTCGGGATGATATTGAACAGAAAAAACTGGTTTAGATTTAAGTTTAATTCCTTCTATACTATTATCAAAAAGAGATTGATGAGTAACTTGAATATTTCTTGGCAAACCTCTCTTAACTATTTCAAATCCGTGGTTTTGACTCGTTATCTCCACATTGCCTTTGATCAAATTTTTAACAGGATGGTTAGCGCCTCTATGGCCCAAATTCATTTTTTTCGTTTTTGCTCCTAAAGCTAATCCAAGTAATTGGTGACCTAAACAAATTCCGAACACAGGAAGATTATTTCTTATAAATTTTTTTATAATTGGAATAGCATATTTTCCAGTAGCTGCTGGATCTCCAGGTCCATTTGATAAAAAGATGCCATTAGGTTTTAATTTTAAAATATCATCCGCACTTGTTTTGCAAGAAACTATTGTTACTTTACAATTAAAGTCTGAAAAGTACCTCAAAATATTTTTTTTAATTCCATAATCTATAGCGATTACGTGTAATGATTTTTTCTTATTTTTTAAAAATCCTTTTCCTTTTTTCCAAGTTTTAAAATCTTTCCAAATGTAGTTTTTTTTGGTTGTAACTTGTTTTGCTAGGTCTAAATTTTTTAAACCGCTCCACTTTTGTGTAGTTTTGATAAGTTTTCTTATATTAAATTTACTATTTTTTAAAAAAGATATAGTTCCTTTTGGCGCCCCTTTGTCTCTTATAAGATTTGTTAAACTCCTTGTATCAATGCCAGTGATGCCAACTATTTTATTATGTTTAAGCCATATGTCTAAATGTTTTAGAGACCTGTAATTAGATGGGTCAGTAATTTCAGTATTAATTATTACACCTTTGGTCCAAATTTTATCGGACTCGTGATCTTCTTTGTTAGATCCAACGTTTCCAACATGTGGAAAGGTAAAATTGATAATCTGTTCAGCGTATGAAGGATCAGAGATAATTTCTTGGTATCCTGTAATAGATGTGTTGAAGCAAACTTCTCCCGTAGCTGTTCCTTGATAACCTAAACCTATGCCCTTAAAGAGCTTACCGTTTTGAAGAATTAAAATAGCGTTGGAATCGATCTTTTTAAGATTTTTATAAGAGTTTATATTTTGACCAAATTGCTTCAAATACAACTCATAAGTTAAAGTAAAAAACTTATAAACATGATTTTGCGAAACATATGAAATAGAAATAAAATCGTCAAGAAAGTTCTTTTTATTTTAGATAAGAATTGTGATTAAAATAAATTTTTAAAATTTATGTCTCTTAAAAAACAAATAGAAGATAAGCTAAACGCAGCCTTAAAGGCCAAAGACAAAAATACCTATCCAACATTAAGACTTATAGTTTCAGCAATAAAAGATGCTGAAATAGCAGGTCGTTCTAAAGGCCAAAAAGAGATTAAAGATGCTGATATAACTGGCATTTTAAAAAAAATGATAAAACAAAGGAACGAATCCTGTGAAGTTTATAAAAAAGCCGGACGAACTGAACTTCTGGAAAGTGAGACAAAAGAAATAAATGTTATTAATACTTTTTTACCTAAACAACTAAGCGAAGAAGAGACAAAAAAAATTTGCGAGGAAGTAATAAAGTCTGTTGGAGCTTCATCAATGAAAGATATGGGAAAGGTTATGGGAGCGCTAAAGTCTAAACATGCTGATACATTAGATTTTTCAAAAGTAAGCGGAATAATCAAAGGACTTTTAAATTAAATGAAATATCCAAAAGAATACCTTGATGAAATAAAATTAAGATTAAAAGTATCCCAAGTTGTAAGTAAATCTGTGCAACTTAAAAAAAGAGGAAAAGAATTTATAGGACTTTCACCTTTTAAAAATGAAAAAAGTCCATCTTTTACAATAAATGATGAAAAAGAGTTTTATCATTGTTTTAGTAGCGGTGAACATGGAAACATTTTTGATTTTTTAATGAAAACAAAATCTATTGGCTTTGGGGAAGCTGTAAAAATTTTAGCAGCAGAAGCTGGTATGCAACCTTATAGATTTTCAAACTTTGATAAAAAAAAAGATTTAAGATTTCAAACTTATAAAAATATTCATAAAGAATACTCAGATTA
>Ga0207993_1000974_pt1 | contig 11252 bp, 9 predicted proteins | sample ETN01SmetaG_2_FD_185791 | JGI IMG/M metagenome (GOLD analysis project Ga0207993, IMG submission 185791) | Marine microbial and viral communities from oxygen minimum zone, Eastern Pacific Ocean - ETNP2014F12-01SV265 (SPAdes) (version 2) | ecosystem: Environmental > Aquatic > Marine > Oceanic ...
AATGCTAATACAATTGCATATTTTCTAAATTTTTTAAGTGATTCATAAGTAACCATCCCTACTCTCGCCATTAAAGATAAAACAACAGGCAGCTGAAATGCCAAACCAAAAGCAAAAATAAATCGCATCATAAGGGATAAATATTCTCCCATTTTAGCTTCTAATCGAATAGGAACGCCACTAGAACCAAGGTTTTGATAAGATAAGAAAAAAGACCATGCCAAAGGTGCGATAATATAATAAACCATTGAACCCCCTGCAAAAAATAAAATTGGAGTCGCAACTAAATAGGGTAAAAAGGCTCTTTTTTCCTTTTTGTATAATCCTGGAGCAATAAATCTCCATATTTGTATTGCAATTAATGGGAATGAAAAAAATAAAGCAAAGAAAAAAGCTATTTTTAATTCTGTAAAAAAAGCTTCTTGTAAAGCTGTATAAATAAAACCTTGACCTTTATCTTTATCAAATAGTTCTACTAGAGGACTGGCTAAAAAGGCAAATAATTCATCTGCAAAGTAAAAACAAACAATGAAGATTAATAAAATATATAAAAAACTCCATAGTAATCTTTTTCGTAACTCAGTGAGATGCCCTATTAGAGACATTTCTTCAAATTTTTCTTCAGCCATTACAAAAATAATAAATTAATTTTTTTTTGAAAATTCATTCTCGGTCATTTTTACTGTTTCTTGAACTTCTTTAATCTCATTTTCAAAATTTTTTTTGATATTAATGCCGTCTTTTATTTTTTTTACTTCTTTAACTGATTTAGCTAATTCTTTAATTTCTTCCTCCTCAGCAATTTCATTTATAGATGACTTAAATTCAGAAGACATTTTTTTAATATATTTAGTAAAAGATCCAACTTGTTTAATGAATTTTGGAAGATCTTTTGGGCCAATAACAACAACAACTATTATCCCAATTAAGAAAATTTCACTCCAACCAAAAGTAAACATTATATTTACTTTTCTTCGTCGTTTTTATTCTCTAAATTTTTATCTTCTTTTTTTTCTTCGTCAGACATTCCTCTCTTGAATGATTTGATACCTTTTGCCATATCACCCATAAGTTGAGGTATTTTACCTCTACCGAAAAGAAGTAGAACAATAACAAGTACGATTAATAATTGCCAAATACTAGGTGTCATAAGAGGCTTATACGGAAACTATAGGAAAAAAACAAGAAGTAATAAGTTAACTAAGTATTTTGAATAAAATCATCAATATTATTTTCATCATCCTGTTCTAAATTATCATTACTTTGTAAATTTTCATCATTTTTAGCAAGATCACTTATAGTTGCAATCGCAGCACGTTTATCTAGAAAACCACTTGCCTTTAGCTCCTCTTTATTAGGTAAATCGGATAAACTATTCAATCCAAAATGTTCAACAAACAAATCTGTGGTAGACCATAAAGTAGGTTTACCAGGTATACTTTTCCTACCTGAAGGACGTATCCATCCTATTTCCATCAAATGATCTAAAGAGCCTCTACCCATTTGAACACCTCTAATATTTTCAATTTCTGATCTTGTTATTGGTTGTTGGTAAGCAATTATAGATAATGTTTCTAGTGCTGCTCTTGATAATTTTCTTTTCTGTGTTTTAAAAATAGTTAATTCATCACTGAGATCTTCTGCAGTTCTAAAAGACCATTTGTTGCCAGTTTTGAATAAATTAATACCTCTATTTTTATAAAAATCTTTAATTTCTTGTAATAGCTTACTTATATTATTTTTTTCTTTAATTTTTTCTTTTAAATCATTTTCATCAAGTGGCTCTCCTGATGCAAATAATATTGCTTCTAAAATTTTAATATCTTTATTATGCATTTTGATTAAATTTTATATAAATATTACCAAAACTTTCATCTTGTTTTAAATCAATAAATCCATTTTTTGATAATTCTAAAGAAGCAACAAAGTTAGATGAAATAATTGATTTATTAATTGTTTTATTAGCTTTAATTAAATTTGGAATTACATTTAAAAAATTTGTCCATTCTGTAATATTTCCAAAAATACCTTTTAATCTTTTAACTGCTTGATCAACTGAATAAAGTTCTGAATACTCAATAGTTAATTGTTTTACCTGTTCATTCGATTTAAGTATTTGACTATATGATTTTAGTAAGTCATATAAATTAGAAGTATAATTTATATTATATTTAACTTTGAGACCTTCAGATGACCCCCCATAAAATACATCTCTATTAACAAGAGGTCTTGAATATATGATTTTAGAAATATTTTGAAAAGCCTCTAGTCTCTGTAATTGATATTTTAAAGCCTCTTCTAATTCATCGGCTGTATATTCATCTGTTTTTTCTTCTTTTGGCAATAGTAATCTTGATTTCAAATACGTTAGCCATGCTGCCATCACTAAATAATCTGCAGCTATTTCAATATGAATATTTCTATATTGATTAATAAAATTAATATATTGATCAGCTAATTCGGATATAGATATATCAGATAAATCAACCTTCTGTGATCTAGCCAAAACCAACAAAAGGTCTATAGGACCCTCAAAATTGTCTAATAATAGGTTAAATTGACCTTCTTTTATTTCTGTATCTGGAACATTTAACACAATTTTTTATATAAAATTATTGAGATTCTCTCAATATTATTAATTTTGTAAATTAATTATTATGCAAGTCTTAACAATAGTTAATAAATCACAAGCTTCAGAAGCATTATTCTTAGAAATGTAATTTTTATAGGTAATAAAATATTGAGTACCTATTTCAGTTTTTTTATAAAAAACAAAAATATCTTCATGATCTATAATTTCTTTTTTATTTTCTAATAAACTGTACAAATATTTATTAATATTTTCAAAATTATCATTGCTATATAATTGAATTGTAAAATCAAGTTCGTCTATATTTTTAAAATCAAAATCTTGAATTTCATTATCTATGTTATTTAAACTTTTCTTGTCTAAATAATCAACAACCTCACCTTCTTTATTAGTAGGAATAACGAAATATTTATCAGTAAATTTAGGAATGACAAAATACTCCCTATTACTAAAATAATAAAATGAGATAAGATAAAGAATAATAATAAATAGCAATAATAATAAAGAATATTTTAATATGTAATTATTTTTTCTTTTAAAAATAATTCTTTTAATCATTACATTGTTTCAGGTGCGCTTATATCAATAATTGAAAATATATCTTTTAAAACAACTCTAAATGACTCCAACCAAAATATTTTTGAAATTGTCTTTTCTGTATTTTTTTCATCTATAAAACGAAGTGATTCATTATCTTTACCTTTATTCCAAATTGAATGGAAATCAGAGGATATTTCTTCTAAGTAATTGATTAGTCTATGTGGTTCATTATAATATGATGATTGATACAACAAATAAGGATAACAAATTAACTTTTTGATTAATTTTACCTCCTCATCAGATAAGTTTTGTATTGAAGAAAAATTATAATCATTTTTAATTTTTATACCTAATTCGTTTGCTTTATTAATTACTGATGAAGCTCTAGCGTGTGCGTATTGACAGTAAAAAACTTTATTATCTTTATTTTTTTCAACAACAGCATCTAAATCAAAGTCAATTGCTGTCTCATTTTTAGTAGAAATCATGTAGTACCTTATAGGATCTTTTCCAACCTTAGAATGAACATTAGCTAATGTCACAAAATTTCCAGATCTTTTTGACATTTTAATTTTTTGTTTATTTTGAATTAAACTTACAATCTGACAAGTTAAAATGTTTAAATAAGTTTCATCATCTTTAATAGCTTTAATTAACGAATTCATTCTTGGAATATAGCCAATATGATCAGACCCCCAAATATTTACTAATCTATCAAAATTTCTTTTACATTTATCTAAATGATATGCTGCATCATTAGCAAAATATGTCCATTCACCATTTGATTTTTTTAATGCTCGATCTTCATTGTCTAATAATTTAGAGGATCTAAATAATAATTGCTCTCTTGGCTCCCAATCAGAATCATCACCTTTTGGCTTTTCTAAAATACCTTCATATAGTAATTTTTTTTCATCTAAGATTGAAAAAAGTTCATCAATAATTTTACTTTTTTCTATTTCAGTTTCGTGAGTAAATTTATCAAATCTTATATTTATTAATTCTAAATCAGTTTTTATGCTTAAAAGTATATTTTTTAATGCAAAATTTTTAAAAAATTGAATAGTTTCTTCTTGCTGAAAGTTTAACCACTTATCAGAATCTTCATTTTTAATTTTTTTTGCAATATCTATTAGGTATTCACCAGGATACTCATCTTCTTCTAATTCAATTTTTTTATCAAATAATTGTAAATATCGTTTCAAAAGAGAGTTTGATAATTTATCAATTTGAGAACCTGCATCATTAACGTAATACTCTCTAGTAACATCAAAACCTGTTTTAGTATAAAGAGAGCTTAATACATCTCCAAATACAGCACCTCTTATATGAGCTATATGCAATGGTCCAGTTGGATTAGCTGAAACAAATTCGACATTTATTTTTCTATCTGCACCATAATTAACATGATTTAAAAAATTTTTACTATAAATTTCTTTTAAACTTCTTAATACAAATTCATCTTTTAAAAAAAAATTTATAAAACCATTTTTTGAAACCTCAAAATGATCGATAAATTCGATTGATTTAATTCTATCATTTAGTTCTTTTTCAATATTAAAATTTTCATTAATAATTTTTCTTCTAACAATTAAATAAAAGTTCGTTGCCAAATCACCTTGTTTATTATTTGAAGAGTAATCGATGCTAATCTGTTTTTTATTGATTGGAGATATAAATTTGTTACTCTCTAAAAAATCTGTAAAATCAAATAAAAAATCTGAAAGGTCTTTTATAAAATTATTCACTAATCTCCTTATATAAATTTAGAGCAAATCTATCCGTCATTCCTGAAATATAATCACAAATTAATCTTTCAATTTCAATATTTTGATTTCTCCAATCTACTGGTAGTTTATTATTATTTTTTACGAAATAAGTAAACAAAGTAGATATAACCTTTTTTGAATACTGTCTCTTATCTGATAAATGACTGTGATTATAAACTTTATCAAATAAGAATTTTTTAATTATGTCACAATTTTTCTTCATTTCATTTGAAAATGAAACAACGAAATTATTTTTTTTACGTATATCATCAATAGAATTGATATTATTGTTAATTAAATTTTTTTTTGTAGTTTCATATATATCATTTATCATATTAGATATGGAGTTTCTTAATACTTGATACACTAGAAGTTTATTAGGAATATCTTTGTAGTGATCCTTTAAATTAATTATGATTTTTTCAAAAAAACTTAACTCTGCAATATCATCTAATGATATTAAATTTGCTCTAATAGCATCCTCTACATCGTGATTATTATAAGCAATATCATCAGATATGCTTGCTATCTGTGATTCTAAATAAGGTTGATCAGTTAAATTTAGATTATGTAATTTTGAATAATTGTCTAAGTGATAAGGTAAATGACCACTCAAAATTCCATTATGTTTTATTATTCCCTCTAAGCTCTCCCATGTTAGATTTAATCCATCAAAATCAGGATGTCGTTTTTCTATAAATGTTAAAACTCTCAAGGTTTGATCATTATGATTAAAACCTCCAAACTTTTTCATTGAATTATCAAGTGCATCTTCGCCAATATGACCAAAAGGAGGATGGCCTAAATCATGTGCGAGAGCAACTGTTTCACCTAGATCTTCATCTAATTCAAGTAATCTACAAATTGATCTTGATATTTGGGCAACTTCCAAAGAATGAGTGAGTCTAGTCCTAAAATAATCACTCTCACTTTCAATAAAAACTTGGGTTTTGTGTTTTAATTTTCTAAATGAATTAGAGTGAATAACTCTAGCTCTATCTCTTTCAAATGGATTTCTCAAATCATCATTTAACTCATTATATAATCTTCCATTTGAATTATCAGGTTTTGAAGCTAAATGTTTGAACATAAGAAAATTTATATTATAATTGTAAAAAAATAACTAATAACAATATTTAGATAAATGGACAATATAATTGAAGTAACTGAAAGTGCTCAGATTCATATAAACAAGATACTTCTCTCTGAAAAATCTAAATATTTCAGAATTACCGTATTAGGTGGTGGTTGTGCTGGATTTCAATATAAATTTGATTTTTCTGATAAACCAAATGATGATGATTTAATCTTTAATTATAAAAATGCTGATGTATTGATAGATAAAACTTCAATTGAATTAATAAAAGGATCGAAAATTGATTATGTTAATGAATTGATTGGATCGTCCTTTAAAATTTCTAATCCACTAGCATCTTCATCATGTGGGTGTGGTACTTCTTTTTCAATATAAATGAAAATTACTACATGGAATGTAAATTCAGTTAATGCAAGAATAGAACATTTAATAAAATTTATAAAAAAAGATCAATCAGATTTATATTTAATTCAAGAATTAAAATGTACAAATGAAAGTTTTCCTAAAGAGGAATTAGAAAATATTAATTATAAATGTTATGTAAATGGGCAAAAAGCTTGGAATGGAGTAGCCATACTCAGCAAAGAGAGTATTGAAATTTCAAATTTAAATATTCCTAATTACCAAGATATAAATTCTAGATTTATTGAAACAGAAATATCTTTAAAAAATATAAAAAATAAAATTAAATTAATAAATATTTATCTTCCAAATGGAAACCCTATTGAAACAGAAAAATTTGATTACAAAATTGATTGGATGATAAATTTTAATAAATATATCAAAGAATTAATTGATAATAATCAACCAATTATTATAGGCGGAGATTTTAATGTAATACCTAATGATGAAGATGTGTATTCACCAGAAAATTTTAAAAATGATGCTTGTGCCCATCCATTAACAAGAGAAAAATTTAGAAATCTTTTGAATTTAGGTTTTGTTGATACAGTTAAATACTTTGTTGATGGAAATACAAACTGGACTTTTTGGGGTTATAGAGGTGGAAATTGGCAAAAAGGTAATGGTCTTAGAATTGATCATTTTCTTACTACTCCAGAAGTAACTGATTTAATTAAATCAGTTAATGTTAATCGTGAACCAAGAGGTTGGGAAAAAGCTTCTGATCACACTCCAGTTACGATTGAATTAGTTAATTAATATTAAATATCAGCGTATGTATGCGTTTCGTCTTTTGCGCCTGGTTGAGTAACAGCACCCTCGTAAGCTGGCCCAACAGTTTGGGAATATTTCCATATAGATCCAGAATTATGATTAGTTTTTCTTGGTTTCCAATCATTTTTTCTCTTTTCTATTTCTTGATCTGAAAGCGTAACGTTGATTTCGCCTTTAACAGCATCAATAATAATCTCATCGCCATCTTTAAGTAAACCTATCATACCTCCTACAGCTGCTTCTGGCCCTACATGACCAATGCAAAATCCTCTTGTGCCGCCTGAAAACCGTCCGTCTGTAATTAAAGCAACAGTTTCACCTAAACCTTGCCCATATATTGCACCTGTTGTTGAAAGCATTTCACGCATACCAGGTCCTCCTTTAGGACCTTCATATCTAATTATTACAGCATCTCCGGCTTTAATTTCATTTTTTAAAACTGCGGTTAAAGCATCTTCTTCAGAGTCAAAACATTTAGCTTTTCCTTTAAAAGTTAAATTTTTTAAACCTGCTATTTTTGATATACATCCATCTGGAGCAAGATTACCCCACAACCCTACGACTGAACTATTTTCACTAATTGGATTATCACATTTATAAACAACATCTTGATTTGTAGGAAATATTACTTCTTTATGATTTTCAGCTATTGTTTTTCCTGTAACAGTTATGCAGTCTCCGTTTATATAACCACCATCTAATAAAGATTTAATAACAACTGGCACACCTCCTACATCATATAAATCTTTAGCAACGTACTTTCCGCCAGGTTGCATATCTCCAATATAAGGAGTTGAATTATAAATTTCTACAACATCTCTTAATGTAAATTTTAAACCTGCTTCATTAGCTATCGCAGGAAGATGGAGTGCTGCATTAGTTGAACCTCCAGTAGCTGCAACTACTCTTGCAGCGTTTACTAATGAATCAATAGTTACTATATCCCTTGGTCTTATATTCTTTTCTAATAAATTCATTATAGCTTTACCACTCTTTTCACCATAAGCTTTTCTTTCTTCAGTATTTACTGCTGGTGGCATAGCCGAATTTGTTAGAGCTAAACCAACTGCTTCAGAAATACATGCCATTGTATTTGCTGTAAACTGACCTCCACACGATCCAGCAGATGGGCAAGCAACTTGTTCAATATCTTTTAAATCTTGATCTGAGATAGTTCCAGCAGCATGTTTTCCAACTGCTTCAAAAACATCAATAACAGTAACATCTTTACCCTTGTATTTTCCTGGTAAGATTGAACCTCCATAAATGAATACAGATGGTACATTTAATCTAACCATAGCCATCATTAAACCTGGCAAAGATTTATCACAGCCAGCAAGTCCAACTATTGCATCATAACAGTGACCTCTCACAGATAATTCAATGGAATCTGCAATAACTTCTCTACTAATAAGAGAGGATTTCATTGCCTCATGGCCCATGGCAATTCCATCTGTTACTGTTATAGTTGTAAATTCTCTTGGTGTTCCTCCAGCATCTTTGACACCTGTCTTCACATGTTGCGCTTGATCCTGAAGAGTAATGTTGCAAGGAGCTGATTCATTCCAGGTGCTAACAACACCAACAAATGGTTGATAAATTTCATGTTCTTTCAAACCCATAGCATAATAATAAGATCTATGAGGCGCACTTTTAGGCCCTACACTAACATATCTACTAGGTAGATTAGATTTTCTATTTGAACCCTTATCTTCCATTCTATTTGATAGTATTTATTATTTGATCAATTTTTTCAATAGAAGATTTATAAATATTTGCCTCATTTTTAAATTTATTAATAATTTCTTCTGAAGCTTTATTCATAAAGTTATCATTTTTTAATTTGTCATTAACTTTATTAAATTTTTCTTGCTCAACTTGCTTTTTCTTATTTAATTTTTTTAGTTCTGCTTCTGAGTCAATAATACCATCTAAAGGGATTAAAACTGATAATGATGTTAACACAATTAAAGCTGAATTCTTATTAGGTTGAATTTTATCAAAACTAATATCTTTGGTTTTTAAAAAATTACTTATTTCATTTTTATATGCAATTAGAAAATTATTAAGTTCTTCATTTTTTGCTTCTATGGAGATATTAATTAATTGTTTATAAGGTATATTTAGTTCTGATCTCAAATTTCTTATAGATGTTATGAATTCAATAAATATTTCAAAGTTTTTTTTAGAATTATCAAAAGAATTATTTGTTGAATAATTTTGAAATACTTGGTTCATTAAATATGATTTATCGTCAACTAAAGATCTCCATAATTTTTCACTTATAAATGGCATAATGGGATGTATGATCTTTAAAACTTGAATAAATGTCCATCCAGAAACTTTTTTAATTTCATCAGCAAATTTTTCATTTTCAAAATTTTGTTTAATAATTTCAATGTACCAATCACAATAAGTATGCCATACGAAATGATAAATTTTATTGGCTATTTCATGAAACAAATACTTTTTAGTTAATTGATCAAGTTGAGTGTTCAAATCATTTAATTCTTTTATTATCCATTTATTTGCATCAAAATTAATTGTATCTATTGAAATATCATCTATAAAAATTGAATTATTCAATTGTAAAAATTTTCCAGCATTCCAAATTTTATTTGTGAATGATTTATATCCTTTAACTCTAGCTTCAGATAATTTTACATCTCGTCCAGGATTTAATAGTGCTGTTAGTGTAAATCTTAATGTATCAGCGCCATATTTATCTAATAACTCTAAAGGATCAATTATGTTCCCTTTTGATTTAGACATTTTTTGTCCTTTTTCATCACGTATTAAAGGATGAATATAAATATCTTTAAATGGAGTTTCCTTCATAAAATAAGAACCCATCATCATCATCCGTGCAACCCAAAAAAATATGATATCAAAACCAGTAACTAAAACGTTACCAGGATAAAATTTATCTAATTCATACGTTTTATTTGGCCAATCTAAAGTAGAGAATGTCCATAGAGCAGAAGAAAACCAAGTATCTAGAACGTCTTCATCTTGTCTAAGTTCAACATCCTTTCCATAAAATTCTTTTGCTTGATTTTGCGCCCCTTCTAGAGTTTCACTAACAAAATATTTATTATCAGGACCATACCATGCAGGAATTTGATGTCCCCACCATAACTGTCTTGAAATACACCACGGTTGAATATTTTCCATCCAATTATAAAATGTATTTTCCCATTGTTTGGGAATAAATTTAGAACTATTATCTCTAACAGCTGATATTGGATCAACTGATAATTTTTTTGCATCACAAAACCATTGGTCTGTCAGCCATGGCTCAATCACAACACCTGATCTATCACCATATGGTATGACCATTTGCTGTTTTTCTTCTTTAATTAATAAATTCATTTCATCTAATTTTTTTAAAATTAGTTTTCTTGCTTCAAATCGATCTAAATTTTGAAATTCTTCAGGCACATTTGAGTTCAGTTTAGCATTTTCATCAAAAATATTAATAAATTCTAAATCATGTCTCTTTCCTACCTCAAAATCATTAAAGTCATGTGCAGGTGTAATTTTTACAGCTCCAGAACCTTTTTCAGGATCTGCATATTCATCAGCAATGATTGGTATTTTCTTATTTGAAATTGGTAAGTTACAAAATTTGCCAATTAGATTTTTATATTTTTCATCATCTGGATGAACGGCAACTGCTGTATCACCTAACATTGTTTCAGGTCTTGTTGTTGCTACAATGATATGATTATTTTCATCTATAGGATATTTAATATGCCATAAACTTCCTTCAGTATCTCTTTGCTCTACTTCTAGATCAGAAATAGCTGTTAAAAGTTTTGGATCCCAATTCACTAATCTCTTATCTTTATAAATAATTCCATCATTAAATAAATTAACAAAAACTTTCTTAACTGCATTAGAAAGTCCTTCATCCATAGTAAATCTTTCTCTTGACCAATCTGCAGAAGCACCAAGTCTTCTTAATTGATTACTTATCTGACCACCCGACTCTTTTTTCCATTCCCATACTTTTTCAATAAATTTTTTTCTACCTAGAGATCGTCGATCTAGGTTTGACTCACTTAATTTTCTTTCAACC
>Ga0207993_1000976_pt1 | contig 11245 bp, 10 predicted proteins | sample ETN01SmetaG_2_FD_185791 | JGI IMG/M metagenome (GOLD analysis project Ga0207993, IMG submission 185791) | Marine microbial and viral communities from oxygen minimum zone, Eastern Pacific Ocean - ETNP2014F12-01SV265 (SPAdes) (version 2) | ecosystem: Environmental > Aquatic > Marine > Oceanic ...
CTGCTTTAATTAGCATGACCCTGGTTTTGTCTCCTAGCTGAAACTTCTTTCCTGTTTTTTCTCCCACAAATCTGTGGTTTTTTTCGTCGTGTACAAAAAAATCTCCTGGTAGATCTTTTGCCTTTACTAGTCCTTCGCATTTGTTTTCAACAACCTCAACAAAAACACCTCTTGCCACAACACCTGATATAACAGCATCAAATGTCTTTCCTTCTTTATCTTTCATAAACTTAATTTGCATGAGTTTTACGGAGTCTCTTTCTGCTTTTGTTGCTAAAATCTCCATGTGGGTTGAATGCTTACACAGGCTTTCCGTTTCATCTGTTTTTATTTTCTCTCCTTCTATTTCTGCCTGAATCAACCTATGAACCATTACATCAGGATACCTTCTAATCGGTGAAGTAAAGTGTGTGTAGTTTTCAAAAGACAGCCCATAGTGACCTATGTTCTTTGTTGTATATTCTGCCTTACTCATGCTTCTAATCATAAGTGTGTCTATTAAGTTTTGTTCGTTTTTACCAAATGCGTTTTTTAGCAAACTGTTAAGGGAGTCGTTTAGTTCGTTTGAAGATAGCTTTAAATTATAGCCAAGTCTTTTAACAATGGTTTGTAGGTTTTTTAACTTTTCTTGATCAGGCTGATCATGAACCCTATAAACAAAGCGCTCTTTGCTTTTTCTCATTTTTTCTGCAACTTTTTTATTTGCAAGCAGCATAAACTCTTCGATTAGTTTGTTTGAACTTTTTGTTGTTTTGAAAACTATATTTTCTGGTTGATTTTTCTTGTCTAGCTCAAATTTAATTTCTGTCTTATCGAAAATTATTGCACCATTATTTATTCTTTTTTTTCTTATAGTTTTTGCTATACTGTTTAGGGTTGTTATAGCCTCTGCTGTTTTTTGTGTTACTGTTTTTTCTTTTTTTAATATTGTGTGTTCTTTTGGGATCTTTATTTCACCTGTTTCGATAATGTGTTGAGCTTCTTCGTATGAGAGTCTTACGTCTGATTCTGTAATTGTTTTTCCAAACCACTCTTCTTTAATATCGCCATTTTTATTCATTACGAACACCGCTGAAAAGGTGAGTTTTTCCTCGTTGGGCCTAAGTGAACACAGGTTGTTTGAAAGTGTTTCAGGCAACATAGGTATTACTCTGTCTACCAAATAAACAGATGTTGCTCTATTTTGGGCCTCATCATCAATCTTTGATCCTGGCCTTACATAGTGTGAAACATCTGCTATATGAACGCCCACTTCATATTTGTTTTCATCTATTTTTTTGAATGAAATTGCATCATCAAAATCCTTAGCGTCGACTGGGTCTATTGTGAAGGTTAGATCACCCCGCATATCTCTTCTCTTTTTTACCTCCTCTTTTGTTATTGCTGCTGATATTTTTTCCGCCTCCTCTTCTACTTTTTCCTCAAACTCTGTAGACAAACCATATTCATATAGTATTGAATATGCATCTAAAGAATCATCTCCAAACCCAAAGCTTTTTATTATTTTTCCTTCAGGTGAATTTTTTGGTGAATCCCATGATTTTATTTCAACAGCCACCTTTTCTCCTTCCTGATATCCCTTCATTTCATCTTTATCTATAAAAAAATCAGTATACATTCTAGCGTTTCTTGTGTTTACAAAGGCATAATCTTTGTTTTTTTCGAAAACACCAACAAAAACATCTTTTTTTCTTTCTACTATATCTATAATTTTTCCTTCGTATTTGTTTTTGTTTTTTCTTTCTCCAACAGCAACAGCAACAATATCTCCATGGAGCCCCCTGTTTAGGTTTCTTTGTTCTACTAAAACATCCGCGTCTAGATCTTCACACACAACATATCCTCTCCCTGTGCTTGTAATTTCTAAAACCCCTTCTGTTGTTTTTGATTGAATGCCAGGGGCTACAAATTTTCCTTTATTAACCTTTATAATTTGCTCGTTTTTTAGGAGCTTGTTTAATATTTTAATTATGTCGTTTCTTCCCTTTGTGTCGTTTACACCGAGTGAGAAAGCAATTTGTTTATAATTAAACTCCTTATTAGGTTTGTTTCCAATAAATGACTTTATCTTTCTTTCTAATCCTTTTAAGTCCTTCTTTTTTTTTGACATTTATGTTTTTTAAAGCTCAAAGATACTGTTATTAAAAGCTAGATTAATTTTATTATCAATAAACATTTAAACATATTAATAATAAGTAATTATATAAATTAAATGATTATTATATGTATTGTTAAATTCTTTATAAATAGTTTAAAAAAAACCAATAATTAACATTGAAAAGAAAAGACTAACAAATAATAAACAATGCAAAACATTGATTTACAAACAAAAAACTATTAAATAAACAATTGTTAATAAGGGTAAAAACAACATTAGGGTTAACAACTAATGCAAACAAAACCTAAGAAAAAGAGTTAGTAAAAAGAAAAGAAATGTTTAAAAAAACAAAATGAGAGAATTATTAAAAATAAATAAACAACTATTAACAACATATAAAGAAATAATAAAGGAATTACTAAATTGAAAAAATGAAAATAGCAATAGGTAATGATCATGCTGGAGTAGAAGTAAAAAGAAAGATAGAAAGTTATCTGTCTCAAAAAGGACATACAGTTATTAACAAAGGATATGATGGAAAAGAAAGTGTAGACTATCCAGATTATATACACCCAGTATCGTTAGAAATAAAAGAAAAGAAAGCACAAATAGGAATAATAATTTGTGGAAGCGGAAACGGGGCAGCAATGACAGCCAACAAACACAAAGGGGTAAGAGCGGCAATATGCTGGAGTGAAGAAATTGCAGAGCTTGCCAGACAACATAATGACGCAAACATAATTAGTATACCATCACGGTTTTTATCAGAAGAAGAAACAATAAACATAGTAGAAGCTTTTATCAAAACAGACTTTGATGGAGGTAGACACAAAAGAAGAATAGATAAAATTGATGGAAATGATTGAGTGGAAAGAACAAAAGTTTTCTGATATAAGCACAAAGGAATTTTATGAAATATTTAAATTCAGGTGTGAGGTTTTTGTGGTAGAGCAAGAAATATTATACAATGACTTTGACTATAAAGACTATAAAGCTATTCATTTATCGGGGTTCATAAACGACAAGCTAATGGCGTATGCAAGAATATTTGATAAAGGAGATTATTATGAAAACAATCCCGGATTTGGGAGAGTAGCGGTAGAAGAAAAAAAAAGAGGAAACAGTTACGGAAAAGAACTGGTAAAAAAATGTATAGAGGTTTGTGAAAAAAACTTTGAAACAAAAGAAATCAAAATTTCAGCGCAAGAGTATTTAGAAAAATTTTATTTAGACTTGGGATTTGAGTTTAGGGGAGAGAGATACATGGAGGACGGCATCCCTCACTGCGCTATGTATTATAACAAACAAATTATTTAGAAGTCCTTAAGCCCCAGCTTTGTCTTTTTGCAAAAGCAGGATTACAAGCACTCATAAATAAATCACGTACAATAAAAATAGGATTGTATCCCCCGCCGTACCAATCATAATTAGCAGAAGCAGTCAAACACAAACTAAGGTCATTAGCTGGTTTAATTTTACCACCAACCTCAAAAACAAATTTTTGATTAGGGTTTTGGTCGCACTCACGTAAAATTAAATCTGAGCGATTACCTATATTTTCCACCTCCATACAAACATTGTAAAAAGGAAAGCTAAATTCACCATCGGAAATTTTGGAAACCTCAAAACCCTGATCCGGAGAAACACCGCCTGCCCCACCAATACTAACATTACGTCTGTTATAGTCAGAATGGCAAGTATGAGTTTTTAGAGGTCTATCAAGGGCAACAGACGTGTTCCTAGCTGCAGCACTTTGCATTGGTGCGAATCCACTACCATATTGAGAATAAAAATTTTCAGAAATGTCTATGCAAACGCTACTGTTGACTCCATTCGAAGCCATATATTGAAGGTTTTCAGGAAACACAAAATTAGGGTCTAAATCGTTTAATAAATAAACCTCTGCTATTTCTGGAAAATCCGTTTCTTCAATAATTAAATCAGACCCCTTTTCACACGAGGACAAAAAAAACAAAAAGAAAACAAAGAAACGCCTCATAACACAAAACTACAAACTAATTAGCTAGTCTTAAGCCCCAGCTTTGTCTTTCAGACAAAGAAGGATTACAAGCGCTCATAAATAAATCACGAACAATGTAAATAGGTTTGTATCCACCTCCATACCAACCATAATCCGCAGAAGCAGTCAAACACAAACCAAGATCATCCACCTGCTTGATTTTACCATCATCCTCAAAAACAAATTGTTGTTTGGGGTTTTGATCACATTCACGCAAAATTAATCCAGAAGAAGACCCTATGTTTTCCACTTCCATACAAACATTATAAAAAGGAAGGTTAAACTCACCCTTACTAATTTTGGAAACATCAAAACCTTGATCAGAAGAAATGCCTCCACTTTCAAAATCACCACCAAGCAAATTACCTTGATGTTGTTCAGAATGACAAGTATGGGCGCGTAAAGGCTTATCAAGAAACCCATCACTGTTCTGAGGTGCCTGAGCGCTAGGTGTAACTGCAGTAGGACTACTAGGATCAACAATAGCAGGAACAGAAGGCCTAGTAATACTAACATTTAAATGTGCGTTTATGTCTAAGCAAACACTACTCTTGACTTCTCTTGATGACATATATTGAAGCTCTTCAGGGTATACAAAACCAGGATCTAAATTGTTTAACAAATAAATCTCTGCAGTTTCAGGAAGCCTGGCTTCTTCAATATTTAAATCAGAATCTTTATCACACGAGGACATAAAAAACAGAAACAAAAACAAAGACAACAAACGCTTCATAACACTAAATTAAAGCTAAGCGATGTTATTAACAAGAAGCTCAAAGTCTTTTTCAACGTCTAAAGACGAAACAACTTTTTCAGAAGAATAAATAAACATAAACCACCCCCCACCAAAAGTCAGCAGTTCTTTCGAGTGTTTTCTAACCACCTCACGAAGAATGCGTTTTAGTTTGTTTCTATCAACAGCAAGAGAAAAATTTTTTTTTGGAACAGACACAACAAAACGAGAATCTTCCTTGTTTAAAAGATAAACACAATGAAGAAAAGAAGACGAAACCCTTTTACCAGAACTAAACAAGACTTCCACGTTTTTATTTCCTTTAAGCGGTTTCATCATGAAAAAAAATCATTTAATGAAGAGCTGTTTTCTAACCTTACACCTTTGTCTGTATCCATTAAAGACACCAGCTCATTATAAGGGTCGTGCTGCAGAAAAAGAAGCGTTTCGTTATCTAAACAGTTTTTTAAAATTTTAGATTTCTCTTCCATGGTAACCAAGGGTCTAACATCGTAACCCATTAAATATGGAACAGGAATATGCCCAGCGGTAGGTACTAAATCAGAAGTGAAAAGAATAGATTGCCCCTTATACTCAACCATAGGCAAAGCCATTTTTTCGGTATGGCCATCAACAAGCAAAAGATCAAACCCAAGCTCTTTACAAAAACCATCATCAACACCATCATAAAGGTTTAGCTGACCCGACTCTTCCAAAGGCAAAAGGTTTTCTTGTAAAAAAGAAGCCTTTTCTCTAGGGTTAGGGCTTATGTTTGCCCAGTCCCAATGTTTTTTTGAACACCAAAAACGAGCATTTTTAAAAAGGGGGACAATTTTATCACCCTCACGTTTTGTCGCTCCACCACAGTGGTCAAAATGAAGGTGTGTAAACAGAACATCAGTAACATCGTCAGTAGAGAACCCGTTTAATCTCAAAGAGTTTTCCAGCGTTGCATCGCCAAACCGGGAGTAATGACTAAAAAATTTTTCGCTTTGTTTATTACCAAGACCAGCATCAACCAGAATAAGCCTTTTTCCATCCTCAATTAAAAGACAGCGCGCACTCATTTCAATTCGGTTACTTGAGTCGGCTGGGTTTGTTTTTTCCCACAAAACCTTAGGCACAACACCAAACATTGCTCCACCGTCAAGTTTAAAATTACCAGTTTCAATTGAATATAAATTCATGTTAATCGTTGATTTTAAGGACAGCCATAAAAGCTTGCTGAGGAATCTCAACACTTCCAACCATTCTCATTTTCTTTTTACCTTTTTTCTGTTTTTCCAACAACTTTCTTTTTCTTGTAACATCACCTCCATACAGTTTAGCAGTTACATCTTTTCTATAAGCCTTAATGGTTTCTCTTGAAATAATTTTAGCACCGATTGCCGCTTGAACAGGAATATCAAACTGCTGCCTTGGTATTAACTCTTTTAGTTTTTCACACATTTTTCTACCCATTCTCTGAGCATTATCGAAATGAATTAACGAAGACAAAGCGTCAACAGGTTTTCCATTAAGTAAAATATCTAAACGGACAAGCTTTGATGCAACAAAACCGGTGGGCGTGTAATCAAATGAAGCATACCCCTTAGAAACAGACTTAAGACGATCATAAAAATCAAAGACAATTTCCGCTAAAGGAAGCTTAAAGTTAAGCTCAACCCTTTCTGTTGTTAGGTATCTTTGGTTTTTAATTTCTCCTCTTTTTTCAATACACAGCGTTAATACGTTACCAACAAACTCTGACTTTGTTATGATTGTTGCGTCAATGTAAGGTTCTTCTACTCGATTTAAACTAGATGGGTCAGGAAGGTCAGACGGGTTGTTAACCTGAATCTCTTTAGACGGATCTTTGTTTACATAAGCCTTATATGAAACATTAGGAACGGTCGTTATTACCGACATATTAAACTCCCTTTGCAGCCTTTCCTGAATTATTTCTAAGTGAAGCATGCCTAGAAAACCACACCTAAAACCAAAACCAAGAGCGGCAGAACTTTCAGGAGAAAAAACCAAAGAAGCGTCATTAAGCTGAAGCTTTTCCATGCTAGACCTTAAGTCTTCATAGTCGTCAGTGTCAACAGGATATATACCAGCAAAAACCATAGGCTTTACTTCTTCAAAACCCTCAATAGCTCCAACAGTTTTCTCACCAACAAGTGTTATTGTATCCCCTACTTTTACGTCTTTTGCATCTTTAATTCCGGTGATTAAATAACCAACATCACCTGTCAAAATTTCTTTTTTTGGAACTTGACTTAATTTAAGTGTACCAACTTCTTCAGCGCCATAATCCTTTCCTGTCGACATAAACCTAACCCTATCACCCTTGGAAAGCTTTCCGTTTACAACCTTAAAATATGTCTCAATTCCACGATATGGATTAAATACAGAATCAAAAATAAGAGCCTGCAACGGAGCGTCTAATGTTCCCCCTGGAGCGGGAACCCTGTCAATAATTCCTTTTATTATATCTTCTATACCCTCTCCTGTTTTGGCTGAGGCAAGAATCACCTCTTCAGGTTTACACCCAATTAAAGAAACAATTTCATCAACAACAACCTCTGTGTTTGCAGAAGGTAAATCGATCTTGTTTACTACAGGTATAATTTCTAAATCATTATCAACAGCTAAATATAGATTAGATATTGTCTGGGCTTGAATACTTTGAGCCGCATCAACAACTAATAAAGCACCTTCACAAGCAGCAATAGCCCTGGAAACTTCGTAGGAAAAGTCAACATGCCCGGGTGTGTCAATTAAATTCAAAACAAATTTTTCACCACCCGCCTCATAATCCATCTGTACAGCATGGGACTTTATAGTTATTCCTCTTTCCCTCTCAAGATCCATATCATCCAATAACTGGTCTTGTTTTTCTCTATCAGTAACAGACCCAGTAAAATCAAGAAGACGGTCAGCAAGTGTACTCTTTCCATGGTCTATATGGGCAATAATACAGAAATTACGTATGTTTTGTGACACAATAAATATTTCCGACAAAGATACTTACTTTGTATAATCTTTAAGGTTAACACATAAATAAATTCAAGAATTGTTAATTTTGCCACATGCTTAAAATAGGAAACATAGAACTTCCTGAATTTCCGTTGCTGCTTGCGCCTATGGAAGATGTTAGCGACCCACCCTTTAGAGCTCTGTGTAAAGAGCAAGGAGCGGATGTAGTTTACACTGAGTTTATATCAAGTGAGGGACTAATAAGAAACGCAGCAAAAAGCACAAAAAAACTAGACATCTACACAAAAGAAAGACCTGTCGGAATTCAAATATTTGGATCAAACCTTGAGTCTATGTTGGGTGCGGTAGATATAGTAGAGAGAACAAACCCTGATATAATTGACATTAATTACGGGTGTCCTGTTAAAAAAGTTGTTTGTAAGGGAGCGGGGGCAGGAATTTTAAAAGACATTCCACTTATGGTAAGCCTTACCAAAGAAATAGTAGAGAGAACAAACCTGCCTGTAACTGTTAAAACAAGACTTGGGTGGGACGAAAAGACAATTAAAATTGTAGAGGTAGCGGAAAGACTTCAGGATGTAGGTATAAAAGCTATATCTATCCACGGAAGAACCAGAGCTCAAATGTATAAAGGATTTGCAGACTGGACTAAAATAGCAGAAATAAAAAACAACCCAAGAATGCACATTCCAGTATTTGGAAATGGAGATGTAAATACTCCAGAAAAAGCGAAAGAAATGAGAGATGAATATGGTTTAGACGGAGCAATGATTGGAAGAGCGTCAATTGGAAACCCATGGTTCTTTGATCAAGTAAAACACTATCTTAAAACAGGAGAAAAAAAACAAGAACCAACAATTGCTGAGAGGGCAGAAATGGCTATTCGACACCTAAAGATGGCTGTTGAATGGAAAGGAGAAATTTTGGGAGTATTAGAGACAAGGAGACACTATGGTAACTACTTTAAAGGCATAGCAAATTTTAAAGACACAAAGAGTAGAATCTTAAATGAAAAAAACCCTGAAACAATTATAAAAGAACTTGAAGGTGTTAAAAAAAACTTTTCAGAAGTAGTTCTTTATTAAGTTTTAGCATTAGAGCTAGAAGACCAAGCAGAGGTTACAACCCCCATAACAACAATTGTTGTAAAAACAATAATCACATTAGAAGCAGTTAAAGACACAGGGTATGGTATAGAGGTGCCAGGCACATAAACGAAAGAATAAAAATTCTGAACCGTTATTAATAACCATGCAATACCAAGACCTAGTCCAGTCCCAAAAACTGTAGTAAAAACTCCAAGAGAAAAGAAGATGCTGTTAAAGTCTTTTTTTTGACCACCCAATATCTCAAGAACACGTAAATCTTTCCTTTTTTCAACCATCATTATTGTAATTGAGCCAACAAGATTAAACATGGAAATTAAAGCCACCAGAGAAAAAATCAAATAAACAGCAATATTTTCAGTGTTAAGCATTTTGTATAAAGCTGGGTTTAGGTCTTGCTTGTCTAATACAGAAAAATTAGAAGTAAACAGAGTGTTTACCTCTTTTTCTAGATCAGACTTGTTTATACTGCCGTCTGAAACAATCTCTATAGATGTATATGAGTTTTCACCCAGTCCCATAAGAGAAGAAAGTGTTTTTAGAGAAGTAAAGGCAAACTTGTTTTCAATATCAGAACTTATTTGATACACACCTTCAATATCTAATGTTTTAGTATTAAATGGGGAAAAACTAAACAACGACCTTGAGTCTTTCTTTGCAGCTGTTGCTAAAAGAGAGAAATCATCACTCATTACAACTTCAAGGGATGAGGCTAAATTCGCACCCAAATAGATGGCGTTTGGTTTACTGGGAGAAAAAGCACCAATAAGAGACAGCGAGTCAAGCATCGTGCCCATGTAATAATCTTTATAAACCCCCTTAAGTATAACAGCGCCAGAATTAAGCTCATTAGAAATGGCAACCTTCTCTTCAATAACAGGAGAGGCATCCAGCACACCTTCAATGCCCTTGATCATGTCTAATTTATCTTGACTTATGACAAAATAGCTTCCTGTTTTTGGAACAATTTTCAACTCTGGATCAAATGAACTTGTATATGTCAAACCAAAGTCTTTAAGGCCAGCAAACCCACTTAAAACTAGAAGAAGAACACACGCTGCAGAGACGATCATAAAAAAAGCAAATCCATTAATTCTATTCACAATTGTTTTTTTGTCCTTGGAAAAAAAGTAGCGAACAGCAATTTTATATATATAAGGCTTGAACATTATTAATTAATAGGATTGTCGGGATTGTTAATAGAGTCATCAACAGAGTCAATATAATCTAAAGAGTCGTCAATAAAGAAAGCAAGCTCTGGAATTTTTCTTAAATGGTTTTTAAGAGACATGGATAGGTCGTGTTTAATTCTAGCAGCATTATCTTTAATTAGAGCTAAGTGCTGAGCTGAACTGTCACTTGGAAAAATACTTAAATAAACCTTGCACAAAGAAAGGTCAGGGGAAACTCTCACACGAGTAACCGATATAATTAAATTCTTAACTCCACCTCGCCTAAGATCAGAGCCAATTAATTCTGCAATTTCTTTTTGAATCAAAGAGGATATCTTTTTTTGTCTTTGAGTTTCCATTTCTCAAAAGTACTAGAAATAAAAAACAATATTTAAGTTTTATAAAAACATTCCGAAATTGTATATTTGCGCTCTTACTGGTCCTATAGCTCAGTTGGTTAGAGTAGATGACTCATAATCATTTGGTCCCTGGTTCGAGTCCAGGTGGGACCACCCTTAAAGCCCCTCTTCATGAGGGGTTTTTTGTTTTTTAGACTATTGATTCCGAACCCAAATCCGAACCCAATTAATTATTTTTGAAAGTTGATGAACAGTAAATATTTAATTGTTATTTAAACTTTTCTAACATTTTAGTTTCATAATATGTATGAAGAAAGTGTCGTTGCTATTATTAATTATTTTATTTGGATGTAGCAAAGATAATGGAGACAATTCACCGCGTGGCATACCACAAGATACTGTTGTGTCAGCTTTTTTTGGACTGGATAATTTACTACCAGGCTTATTGTGTAATCAACCAGGAACCCTGTTAGATGGTATGCCTGTTAATTTTAAATTCCCATTAGATGTATCGAGTTTATCGGAAACTGATTTTGAAGTTTTAGATGGCCTTGGAAATATACATATTCCTAATTGTGTTTCTTTGGCTCCAGCTAATGAAAACGGAGAAAATCGAACTGTGCTTCTGTTAGGTGAATTTGGTACTGCTGAAACCAATCCACCTGTTGAAGTTAAAGTTGTAGGGGATTTATTTACAACTAATACAATATCCGGAGAGTCCGTTTGTTCAGATATCATAAACCTAAGCGGAATCACTACCACGAATGTTATTCCG
>Ga0207993_1000979_pt1 | contig 11241 bp, 10 predicted proteins | sample ETN01SmetaG_2_FD_185791 | JGI IMG/M metagenome (GOLD analysis project Ga0207993, IMG submission 185791) | Marine microbial and viral communities from oxygen minimum zone, Eastern Pacific Ocean - ETNP2014F12-01SV265 (SPAdes) (version 2) | ecosystem: Environmental > Aquatic > Marine > Oceanic ...
TAATCTCTGATCGTTGGTATAGGCGTGGATTGTATTAATCACACCCATTTCAATTCCAAAAGAATCGTTTAAAACTTTTGCCATTGGAGCTAAACAATTTGTCGTGCAGGAGGCATTAGAAACAATTTTATGCTCTGGAAGGAGACCATCGTCATTGACTCCTAAGACAACAGTGTAGTCAATCTCGTCTTTAGATGGAACCGTTAACACTACACGTTTAGCTCCTGCTTTGAGATGATTTTCTAATTGTTCACGTTGTCGAAATATCCCAGTAGACTCAATAACAATATCCACGCCAAGCTCTCCCCAAGGCAAGCTTGAGGGATCTCTCTCTGCAATCAGCTTTACAGATTGGCTTCCAGTTTTTAGCATATCACCCTCAAGAGTAACCTCATCAGGGAACCGACCCATCACAGTGTCATATTTAAGAAGATATGTTAACGCACCTTTATCAAATATATCATTTATGGCAACAATATTTACGTCCTCTTTACTATTTAAAATCCTAAAGACAGAACGACCTATTCTTCCAAAACCATTTATTGCAACTTTCACTATTTGTCCTCCAATGTGGCGTATGCATCCACTACATCTAAAATTCTACTCGCAAATCCCCAACCATTATCGTACCAACAAAGTGTCTTAAGAAGCTCGTCATTAGTCATCATGGTTGCCTTTTGGTCAAACACCATTGTTTCTTCCCTGCCAATTACGTCACTTGAAACAATAGGATCTTCAGTATAACCAACAATACCTTCTAGGGAGCCTTTTGAAAAATTCTTAATTGCATCATTGGCCTCATCAACTGATGGAGTGTTCTCCAACTCAGTGGTCAGATCGACACAAGACCCATTAGGAACAGGAACATTAAACGCAATTCCATCTAGTTTGCCAGAAAATTGCGGCATTAGGCTCTCAACGATTGAAGGAGCTAGAGTGGTATTTGGTATAATATTTTCAACTGCAGATCGACTTCTACGAAGGTCAACGCCAGCAGCATCTGCCAGAGGCTGGTCTGCTGTGTAAGCATGTACTGTAGTCATCATTGCTCGATTAAGACCAAAACTTTCGTCGAGCATTTTTACCATTAGCGCCAATACTTGAGTAGTAGATGATGTGGTAGAGATAATCTGATCTGAAGATTTAATGCTAGATTCGTTTATGCCAGGTATGACATACCTATCAATAGTATCCTTAGCATTCCTACTGATGAATACTCTTTTTGCTCCTGAATCAAGGTGGGCAGATAGCTCGTCTCTTTTCAAAAAACGACCTGTGGCATCGATAACTACATCAACATCATAAGCATCCCAAGGTATTGTCCCCGGTTCTCCACCGCTAATTACTCGGGTTTTTTGATCTCTTACAACAAAATGGTTGCCATCAAGTGCAACCTTCTCCTTCATAGCACCATGAATCGAGTCTCGTACTAGTAGATAATGAAGTGCTTCAGCAGATCCAAAGTCACTTACGGCAACAAAATTATAGTTTGGATTATCGTATCCTAACCGAAAAAGATTACGTCCGATTCGACCAAAGCCGAAAAGAGCTATGTTTATTTTTTTTGACATGATTTATTTTGTTTTCTTATGTTTATCTTGAAGAAGTTTAGTAAAACTGGATGTAAAATATATTATAAAATAGATTAACACACCGTCTAATAGCCGAACCTAACTTAAAATCTTATCTATCTGCAAATAAATTTTATTAAGGTGCAATTATTTTTCACCTCTGAAATTAAAGATTAAGATGCTCACTTATAGTTTTTTAGTTTTTCACGGTTCTTAATGAATGCAAATAACATCAAAATAACAAAAATGATACCTATCTTCATTTTTTACCTGTTCTAGTATACCCTAATGCTCCATATCGATCATTTAATACAATAACTCCATCCATATCTCTATTCGATCCAATGTATGCAGTAGGTTCCTCGAATTTGTTATAGGTTTGGACGTAGCCATTTTCATCTTTACCTGTTCCCAGATACAAGGTTCTTTTTTGATCTTGATTGTATGCGGTAATGAAACCTCCGTGTCCGTCATCTCTGATTGTGATTGAGTTAACTACGATATCTCCCAAATTGCCATCCCTGTTTTCCAATTCATCAGCACCAATCAGTACAAATGTTAACGTGGTTCCCAACACTCCAATTAGAAAACTTCTTATATCAATCTTCTTCATAACAACTCCTTGTTATTGTTTCTTGTAAATGCTCAATTGAGTTTTAATTATTTATTTTAATAGTGGTAGTAAATACTACAAGTGATAAGCAAAATTTACTTGTGTGTTTCTTCTACCAAATTATCATCTTCGATTAGCTTGCTTTTATAGTCACTCATTTTTTCAACCTTAGAATCTTTGGCAATATCATCAGTACTAAACTCTCTGTGCCAATTCTCTTTTGCATAAAGAATTCTTAAAATCAAAATAGCAGTATATGATAGAAGCAAAACAATATACCCTACCTGATGAACTACCTTATCTCTATCAACCATGAAGAGTAAAAAAAGTAGGATGAGTGGCATCCAACGAATTAGCCTCTGTATCAACTGGTTCATCTCTCTAATCCAAATTACTTTCTACAAATGATAACATTTTCTTCTGCTGTGTAAGATATCCTAGCCTAGTTTCAATATTGAGATATCTAACTCCTCTTCTTAGGGCCTCCCAAGAAAGCGATCCATCATCATGATCAGGAAAAATATTTTGTAGAACTATATTAAAAGGTCCATCCGAAAGAGAATCATAATCATTACTATTTGTACATATAATAAAATCACGAGGATTCTGATCTGATTTGATGGAAACCCTCTGACTTTTGTCCTTTTCCATGTGCACATTATATCCTCTAAAATTATTATGAACTGAAATTAGAACACCGCTTTTACTAGGCATTAATATGTCAAGAAATGCATCTCTCTCAACATCAATAATATCTAGTGCTTTTTTAAGAGTTCCAGGCTGCCAATCTGGTTTGAATTTTCGTAATGCATGATATGTACCTTTTCTTGAAAATATTCTGTTTGGATCAATCATAGTAGATTCGTAAGGAATTTCTCTTGTTCTACTCTCAATGAAAAATGCAATGCCTCCATAACGATCAATATGATATTCAAGTGCCATTCTTGCAGTCTGTTCATCTCCGTGCAGCCATATGTATCTATTTGGAGTATCTCCATTTTGGATGATGTTAAACCTTGTGCCAATAAATGTAATATTAGATTTTTGAATATCTGACTCATAACTATCTGCAGCGCTTGTAAGAGAAAATAAAAGGATAAAAGAAAAAAAGGAGATATCTGTATTATATTTCCTAAAAAAATATATAACAGGTTTAGCCATATTAATAAGGATGCAATCCCTATTCATTATCTTCGTTCATTCTATACCACAAGGCAAGCGCCAATGAACCTATGATAAAAATCATTGAAATAATGTAAATGATAACTTTCATATTCTTTCAGTATTTAATGTATTAGCTTTTTCAAGCCAATTTTAAGTTTGTGTTTAACGCTAAAATTATTATTTATAATTTTAATTTAATATTCATTCCGACATTACTTCCAAATTAGAATTCTATCTCTAGAAATAAATTTAGTTAAAATATCCTGGATCTTATTCATTGCCTCTACCCTTTCCTTGCGCTCTACAACCACTGCGCCTTCTTCAATTGAATATTTTGAAAAGTAAATGTCAGACCTTGTGTCTCGTTTTCGTATCTTATTAAAATAATCTTTGTTCATTCGAAATACCCCAAGAGTAACATCTTGAATTTGATTACAATCCAGTTCAAGAAATAAGTCTTTGAAAAATTTTGAATAAGTTTCAAACCAATTATGTACTAAAATAATTGGATCAAAACAGAGCCTAACTCTCCAGCCACTGGCCAGTGCATTTTTCAATGAATTAACCCTTCTTTTTAGTGGAGGCGCTGCTGCTTCATATTGACGACAAATACTTTCAGGTGATAACGTCCAAGACAATATGACATTATCAATGGGGTTCATGTCGCTAATTGTATTAAACAGCGCACTCTTGGTACGAATCTCAATAATAGTGTCTTTCTTCCCTTTTACGTAATTGATCCACCTACGACAAAGTGGAAGTATGTTCTCCATTGCTAACAGATCGGTATTATAAGAAATAGATATAACCGTAGGCTTAGATGGATCTAGAGGATTAGATACTCTTTCGTCTATTGCACCCATCATTTCTTGATCATTTACAAAAACTACTAAATTCCCTGAGTCATACATACCCTGCAAAAAACAATAATCACAGTTATAGAGACAATTTAAGATCGGTGTATTATAGTAGACGTTTGGAGTCATATAATCCTGAATCATGCTAGAGCCGTCATATAAAAGAGGCTCTCTTTTTATCGCCAATATTAATTTCATAGATTTTTTTTGCAATTGGAAGTTCTGCCCCTTCCGATTAAATATATCCTTATAATGATCTATTTGAACAATGGTTGATCCAGAAAATTTTGAAAGTGCTAATTCTGATAGTGGATACCCAATAGCATCCTTCTCTAAATAAATATGGGAAAAATTAGGTTTTAAGTTTTTCACAAATGAGTTTAAACGTATCCTTTTGATTGTTTTTGGTTTTGGGAATTTGAATATCTAATTCTGGAAGTGCATTATCGTGATTACGCAATCTATAGCCCTTAGCATAGTTGATTAATTGATCTACCTGCGAAGCTGTTAATAAATACTTTCCCTTAGTATTTTTAATCCACACCATATCTTTTTCAAATAGAATTGGCGTGACCATTTTGTCAATTAGTTTGAACTGGTTAATGAAATAGATAATCTCATCCATTTTTTCTTTAAATAATTCTGAAATAATACTTGGCTGTTTAAATAATCCATGTCCATCCATGTGATCGGAGACTATCTTAATTATCGAAATATCATGAACTGGAACAAACTTTGAACAAATAGAAAATATTTCATGGGCCTCCATATCTACAAGCGTGTCATATTTTTTACCACCATCAAGAACGGGGGTTCCAACTGTAGTAATTGAACTCTCATTCAATCCGTGATCTATTATTATCTCAGGGTAATATTTTTTATCAGAAATATCGTCAAGTATTTTATTAATCATGAATAGCTCACCAATGTTTGTCCTACTCTTTTTCCCACCAGCGATACCAACATTGATAAATTGGACTTCTTTATGATTAATCAATTTTAAAAAATCGTTAATTCGTGATTTTATATTCTTTTTGCCTACTCCAACTCCTATTAACCCAACATTTAATTTTTGATTGACAAAGTAAGGAAAGTCAAGAGCACTGTCTCTCTTTAGTCTGAGATGTTGAATAAAGGGATCAGATTCAGCTTTTAGAGCGGTAATAAGGCACTGCAATTTTTGAATCAAAAGAAAGAAAAACGAATGATCTTTCTTTTAGGCTTATATTTTGACTTCCACGGTTTCTTGCCCTCCCAAGAAAATTTTAGTCCCTTTTTACGTCCTTCGGGTCCATACATAAACTCACTTTGCTTTTCTTTTTTTTGCATATCAAGACTTATAGACTCAAGGATTAGATTCTTAGTGGATCGATCTAAGCGATCGAAATCTTCGTAGATGATATCGCTCCCAAAACGAGCACCAATTAATTTCAACAATTTCCCAATTAGATATAAAGATATACCTCCTCCTACACCCAGCATTAGTTCTTGTTCAGAAACATAGGATTCTTCAAGGTGGCCAGCAGCACCAAGACCAGCCGTAGCGGCAAGCATCAAGGTACCAAGGAAAACACAAGGAGTTCCAACATAGGAGTATGATTTCTCAGAATAACGTACCTCTACGAGGTTCTTTACAGGAACAGTCATTAGCACAAGATCATCCTCCCAGAAAACCACCTTTCTATTTTTAATTGTAAAATGATTAGCGGATGTAAAAATATCATCTGTCCTTGTGAACAACTGTATACGCTGCGCCTGAACAATTGAGAAAAGAATTTGTAAAGTAATTAGATATTTAATCATGTTCTTCACTCAAATTTAAAAAATAGATCCCAATACACTCATTAAAGAATCTAAATCCTTTTTTTCATTATAAACCTGAAATGAAGAACGTATGTAATAATCTCCATTCCATTCAAAAATAGGAATTTCAATCTTATGTTCGTTCCAAAGAATTTCTTTTATATCAGATGGAGTATCTTTTGGGAGAGGGTGAGATACCATTTGCCCAATCCAATCAGATCCTGGTGAAATAGCATTTGTCCCAAGAATTGATTTGAAACGTGAAAATGCCTCCAAAATTATTTTGCGACAGTGAACCTGGTTTGGCTGTATGTATTCAAGAAAAAAATCAATCGCTTTTGGGATAGTTAAAAATGAAGACATATCTCTTGTACCCTGCCATTGAAAATCTTGAAGGAATTCTGAAGGCCCAGGGTCGTCACCATTTTTCCCCCAGCTATAGATAATGGGCTTTACCCAATTCTGATGAGATTTTTTTACATATAAGAAGGAACTACCTTTTGGCCCACATAGCCATTTATGTATAGCTCCCGTAAAAAAGTCACATCCTAATTCATGTATGTTAATATCAATATGCCCTGGAACGTGAGCACCATCTACAATTGTCAAGATTCCTTTCTCTTTTGCCATATTAATTATCTCCTCTATTGGGAAAATAATTGCAGTAGGACTAGTAATTTGAGAAATGAATATGACTTTAGTTTTTTTGGTGACCCCTCTCCAAAATTTTTCTGCAAACTCTTTTTTTGAGGTGACTGGAACCGGAATTTTTTGTTGAATAATATTAACTTTATTTTTCTCTCCCCATAAACTCCACTGTCTTACCAAAGCACCATACTCATGATCTGTCATTAACACCTCGTCACCTTGATTCAATTGTAAACTGTTAATAACGTTAGCAATTGCAGATGTGGGATTATGGAAAAACAATATTTCGTCCTCATTACAACCAACAAATTCGCTTAAACTTAATCTTGAATTTCTAAGAGCATTCCAAATGTCTGTTTTTAAAAATTTAACAGGCTGTTGCTCTAATTTCCTTTGCCAGGTTTGATAATCTTCAAATATGGGCACCGGGCATGCTCCGTAGGACCCATGGTTTAAAAAGGTTACAGTCTTATCAAGGAGAAATTTGTGCTTCAAATCATTCATACAATGGTTGCAGGCTAGAAAAAGATTTAAGGATTATGTACTAGTAAGGAAGCGGTCTCATTTTTCTATATCCATAATAAAAAATCAAAATATGAACAAGACCAAGGACTTCAAATCCAAGTATATACCATGGCCACTCTCCTACAACCATTGGATTATTAACCAATGGTTTCTCTGCCAAATACATATAATTAGATCCGATGAAATAGTTTGTAAGCCCAATAATTATCAGTAACACCTGGCAAAGTAGTAGGACCCTATACCATGATGATCGCTTGATACGATACCCTAGCACTATGGCAAGAAAAAGTGGGACAAGGATAATACCAGCATGACTAACATAGTACTTAAAAATAAGAAAAGGTATTGTCCCATGATTTAACTGAGGTGTTAAGAGTGCATGCAAAGCACCAGGTGATCCAATGAGCGCTAAAAATTCAAATCCATAGTGGCTAGATCTCAACATCATGATGCCTGCGAGAATTCCCGATATTCCACAAAGATGAATTGGGAGAGAGGTTTTGAGGCTCCATAGGCCTAAATGATTTAGGTAAAATTGCTGCATTAATTCAATGCTGATTAGAGTAAAGCCCATTATCATCATAAGGATCTTCCTTTTATCCGGAGGGATCCTAATTGCAATTTGAATAATACCAAAAGAAACCAATATCGATAAGGACATACCTATCCACCAAGTCAGGGATAAGGGTTCAATAATTGTTGGAGAACTCATCGCTTTTTCAGAATCGCCTTATCCTTTTAGATAAAAGGATTGCTTGATCAACTAAATTAGATAAAATTGAATTATCTAATGTTCTAGAAAATAAAGCACCAGAAATTTTTTGAATCTCCTCTTGATTTGTCTTATAATAGTCTATGGCGGGCTGCTGGATTGAGATTTTGATATTTTCTCTGTCCCCCTCCTCCCAGTCAACCTCAAAATTATCAAATATGTGTTGGATCAAAGATATTTGATCCTTTTGAGTCATACCAATCTTTTTTAGAAATACAAAAAACTTTCCCATCGAAACCTGTAGACCAGTTAGGTAGCCTGCGCGATTTAATCTTTTTCTGAATTCATGCTCTTGAGATAAACTTTTTCTGACTAGGTTTAATATTATTTTTACCTGCCCCATTCCCTTGTGGTTGACATTAGGATCTGTTGAGTGTTCTGGAGAGCCAATTTCCTGATCATCAAGGATTATTTCGACCCTGGTTAATTGATTCTTAACAACATCTGAATAATATGCACGCATTCTCTGTGTGACTAGTGTCCTGTCTTTCTTTGGTAACATCATAAAATAAAGAGCATCTTTGAGCAGTGATGAAGCCTCCTCAATAAAATCATCTTTTTTTTGGTCAGATTCAAGAAACGATATTTGATGATTTGAACTATATTTTATTAGTGGGCTATCAGGTTGAGAAAGAATAGATAAAAGTTTATCTAAATTTTTTTTATAGTGCGACTCAATCCCTTTTAATATAGAATCAGGATCATACTTTTTTCTTAGCTGTTGCGTAGTTAAAATATTTTTCATTCTTTTCTAAATGTAGGGGTTGTTTATCATGTAAAGCAACTTGGCAAAGGTAATTACTTCATTAGAATAATTTTTTGTGTTTTCACATAGGGTCCTAGCCTGAGCCTAGCAAAATAAACGCCAGAGGAGTGCTTGGTAGCATTCCATTTAAACTTATAAGAACCAGGAGGCTTATTACCATTTATTAACATATCAATTTCCCTGCCCATTAAGTCAAATATAGATAAAGATACTTTTTCAGTATTTTCTGAATGAGGTATGTCAAATTGTAAAGTAGTGACTGGGTTAAATGGATTCGGATATGCTGGATAAAGATCTAAAGTGGTTGGAATTGTGCTATATTCAAAAGAAATATGCCCTCTCTGGATTTCTTTTTTATCTCGCCCGTAAAACTTATAGTAAATCTTTAATTTTGATTCTTCATCAGCGGTAACGCGAATTGTGTCTTTTGCCATAATTTTTGGTCTTGCAAATTCCAATATTGAATAGCCTTTTTCTGGGTTTTGGTGACTAAGATACATGGCTCCATCATAAGATTTTGTTGAAAAACGTAATCTTGAATCGATATGATTATTACTAAACTGAATCTGACCTGATGCAATACTGTCCTCAATAAAGATTGACAATTCATTTCCAAGTTGGGCGATATTTAGAGGTTTTCCTATCATTACTGTGTCCTCTACTATTTGTCCATATTCTTTTTGATACCATGACCAAATTTGAACGAATGCCATCCCATCCTCGATATCAAACTTACTATCTGGGATGGAAATAAAATGTGGTACTTGCCCAGAAACGGGTCCAAGCTCGTAGTTAAAATTTTTCATTTCCCAGTTTTCTACAAGATCCCATAGGTCATTGTAAGTGATTTTAGAATCAAAATCGTAGTCACCTAGTATAGGAGTAGTATAAGTATATGCTATATCAACCGTGCTAAGACCAGCTTCATCTTCTAAATATGAAAAGTTTACGGTGATACTATCATGACTTGCGAATGGTGGCTGAAGCATGAGACTTAGTGACGAGTCTCCCCTAATAAAATCAAATTTGACAGAATCAAGCGCCTTTGATGTAACCACAAAATCTAATGAGTCTACCTTTTCATTAAAACCAAATGTAATTGGCGTACTCTCCATTAAAACGATAAAAGAATCAATGGGAATAGAGATTGAATCTATGCTTGGGGGTAGAATGTCATATAGCATAGTTGTATCCGTGTATGCGATTTCTGAATACTGATTTCCTGATTCATCGTAAATAGATACTCCACTGGAAGATTCAAGGACGATGAATTCATTTCCATTAGGAGTATTATTGTATTCTAGATTTACTCTGATGTTCAATTCTCCACCGGTTAAGAAATTACTATCTGTTCTAGTCAAACTTGTCACGGTGCAAGAATCCATTTGACTACCGTTTGGAATAATTTTAACTAAAATATCATCAATATTCATGGTACCTGTCACATCATCATTACCATAAATCTGATCATCAAACTTGAGGTCAATGTATGAATTATCTGATGCAAGTATAAATGAATCAACTTTTGGAGGTATGTAATCTTGAATTGTAAAAGTTGCTGAAAAATTAAAATCAATCGCGTTACCATTTTCATCTGCTAGTGTTGCTGAGAAATCGAAATTGACAACACCATCACTTGCGTAATCGCTTTGAGGAACTACGAGTAAAGTGGGAGGACTTCCCTCCATGATTAGGTCAAAAGGTATTTCTGTATTGGCACTATCTGCGTACTCAAGAGTAACGAAATTTTTCAATTCAGAAATTGTTATTAATTCTCCAGTTTCTGGATCGTAAAGATTATCTGTAAATGTCATTGACAAGGTGTCATTTTGGCTAACATTTATTTCACCATCTTCTGCATCCGTATTCCCAGAGGGAGGTAGTTGATCATAAAGCAGAATGGTACCTGTATTTTCAGACTGAGGAACTAAAACTCCGGAGGAATTGAAAATTTTATCTTCACCTGATGGACTGATAAGAATTGTTTCAACTCCTGAAGGTAGTTCATCAAATTCTAAGATAAATCTTATGATGTCCTCGCCACCGCTCAAACTATTTCCAGAATTATTGACCAAACTAGAAATATTTACTACTGATGCATTCCCACCATTTGAGTTCATAGAAATTTGGAAATCATTTAATTGAATTGTTTGTAATTGTTGTGGATCACTATAAATACCATTTGAGAAAATGATATCTAAATATTCATTGTTCGGATCCAAAAAGAGTGAGTCTATAACTGCAGATGCGTTAAATGTCATCGCTCCCGTAATACTAGATGGGTGCATTGGATTTCCAGCTTGATCAAATATTGATGAGCCATCTGCAGGAGCAAATATGATTGTTTCTGAACCTGATGGCGAACTATTCAGCTGAACATATGCATATACTAATGTTTCTCCTCCAGATAAAAGGGCACCAGTATAGTTCTTTATTTCAAGAATATTAACCGAATTACAATTACCTCCATTCGGATCAAATGTATATTCAAGGTCATTTAACTCTATACCACCCTCTCCTGA
>Ga0207993_1000983_pt1 | contig 11230 bp, 20 predicted proteins | sample ETN01SmetaG_2_FD_185791 | JGI IMG/M metagenome (GOLD analysis project Ga0207993, IMG submission 185791) | Marine microbial and viral communities from oxygen minimum zone, Eastern Pacific Ocean - ETNP2014F12-01SV265 (SPAdes) (version 2) | ecosystem: Environmental > Aquatic > Marine > Oceanic ...
GTGCTAATATAAAACAGATATTACCTTCCGATAAATCAACTGCTAGTACATTGATTAAGTCTAAGAATACTGTGCAAGCACGTTGGCCAATGCAACGAACGAACTAAATATTTAAAAAGGATATATGAGTTACTATTATCCTGAAGGTAGTATTTTTGGACCAGTGTGTGATGCGTTAGTATCTGATAGTGATATCGCATCGAGATCTCGTCGTGCCTTACCTGAAAAGGAAGAAGTAGAAATAGATAAGTGGCCAGATGAAGATGGGTGGATACATCCTGTACCTGATGGTGGGTTTTGGGATCCTACTGGAGATATTTACGATGATTTACCTGCTATTCTTATAGGAACTAAGTGTAAGGTTAGAGATGATGGTACATATTATGATTGTGAGAATGTATATCTAGGAAATACTACTGATGGTGATGGTGGACCTGATGAAGATCTAGGAGAGAGTGACAACTTTGTTGTCCCAACCTTAACTAGTGATAGTTGCACACCATATTATTCTGATGTTAATATTAAACCCATCACTTGTTATAAGGAGGATGGTACTACAGTTGATAAAACAAAAGAAGCAAAGTCAAATCCAATAACATATGCAGTTGATGCATGGTCAGGTGATGCACAGAAGTATGGTGTGTGGGTTAATCCAGAACAGTGTACTCTTCCTGGTGAATTGCAGACAGTTACATATCAAATTGAGATACTAGAAGCAGGTACATATGGATTTACATTTGGTTCTGATGCTGGTGGATCTATATTTTTAAATGATAGTGAGACTGCTTTTCTTACTGCATCTAGTATCACTACACCAGTTACAGGTACAACAACGTTACCTGTTGGTACTTTAAAACTTACTGCTACTACCACTAATGGTACAGGAGATAATTGGGATTCAAATCCAGGTGGTTGGTTTATAAAGATGTGTTTTGGTGGGGTGTGTGGTAGTAGTAATAGTATTGGTTGGGTAAAGGCTGGACCTCATCACGACTGGTCAGACTTTATGAATGAGTACGCAGTGTATCCATCTAACATTAATTCTCTAACAGGTACTGCTCATACTGCTACTTGGAATGTAACTCCATTACATACTGGATATTATGTACTAGAAGTACAGGCAGATAGTACTGCTGACATTACTTGGGATGGTGTTTCTAAAGGAACAGTTAGTTCTAATAGTACTAGCACAGAGATTACTATTACTGATGTATCACCAGGTCCACATAGTATTGGGGTTACTTTAACTAATACAAGTCAGGCAGATAATACATGGGCAGGGAATCCAGGTGGTATTGCATTTACCTTACGTTCTCAGATGGAAAACATTGTAGTTAGTTCTTTAGACATAGAACAACCTGCTGATAGTGGATTGAAGTGGACTACTAGAGATGCATCTGGTTGGAAGTTTAGTGGACCTTGTTGTACAAGTACAGGTATAACTGATGCTGGATATGGAGAGTGGACTCAGGGGTACTTAGCATTTAATGATGGTACAACCATAAGAGATCCTTACAGATTTGTAACAGGATTGGTACCTGGATGGGGTTCTAGGACTGTTAAAACTGGGTATACATATCAACAGGTATACGATCAACTTGTCACGTCTTATGGTACAATCATAAGTAGGAGACCAGAGGCAGGTGGGTTTGACTATTGGATTAATTCCTTTAAGTTTAACAGTTGGGATCTTGCTGGTCTCAATAATGCAATCTCTGTAGCTGCTAATCATCCTACTCACGGTGAGTTATTATTACACACTGCTCGTGGTGGATTGAGTGCTAACCTTGATGTATGTGGTAACAACTTAATGTAATGGACAATCAATACGAATATCTTAGAAGACAACACATTCTAGCAACACACATGGAACCCGATACTGGATACACAAAAGAAATGATTAAGGAGATACTAGGTTCTTCTTGGCCTGAGAAAGGTGATAGAGAATCTGGTAATGAGGAGAGAAAGAGAAAGGGTAGAGAGATGAGGGAAGGGAAGAGACCTTACCCTACATACCCATCAAAGGAGTCTAGGATAGCAGACACTTCGGGTAGGTTTGATGAGAATGGACAATACGTTTACCCACCAGGATCGGGTTTTAGATATACCGATTACTTAAAAAACAATCCTGATTCGACTGAAGCAGGAACATATGGTAGTAAGGTATCATAATGGAACTACCAAAAATTAATAAAGAAAATCTTACACAAGAACTAAGAGAAGTTGTTGGTGATACTGACCTAGAGTTTGAATCTATAGTAGATCCATCTGATGTTGTCAGCATACCATCACACATGAGAGATTTCTATCAAGATAGGTTGACAACTGCTCAACGCTTGGTAGAATCTAGGAAGAGACACGAAGAACTTATGAAAAAGGTTCGGAAGTCTTGACAGGGATGTAAAGATATGTTATTATAAATAAAACTAATACAAAGGACTCGAAAGAATCGTAACCCTGTGTAGATGTTAAACAGATCCCATGTCGGGGATCTTATCATCCGCAGGGTTTTTCCCTTGCGAGACACTTAAAACAATCATGACTATTAAATCAACAATCGCTGCTGTTGCAGCATCTCCATTCCTTCTCGCTGGTGCAGCTTTTGCTGGTCCTTACGTGAATGTAGAAAGCAATCTTTCTTATCCTGATGGAGACTATTCTTCTGCTACTACAGATGTACATCTTGGATACGAGGGTACAACTGGTGCTGAAGGTGGAATCGCTTACTATGTACAAGGTGGTCCTTCACTAGTTCATACAGAAACTGCTGACGATACAGAGACAGAAATCTCTGCAAAGATCGGTGCTTCTTTCAACGTATCTGACTCTACAGGAGTATACGCTGAGCTTTCTGGTGCTACTGCTGGAGAAGATGCTTCTGGCGATACAATCCGTAACTACGGTGCTAAAGCAGGCGTTAAGTTCACATTCTAAGTTGAACTAAATAACTAAACAACTAGGGGAGCATAGCTCCCCTTTTTTATTGTAGAGGAAACTATGAGAAACTTCGCAGTGTATACCAAGGATGATTGTCCTTACTGCTCAAAGATTAAACAGGTATTAGATGGGAAATCAATTCCTTATCGAGAATACAAGCTAGGAGTGCATTATACACGTGAAGCATTCCAAAGAGAATTTGGAAGGGGTTGCACTTTTCCGCAAGTACTGGTAAACTCAGACAAACTCGGTGGATGCACCGACACTGTTAAATACCTCCAAGAAAAAAATCTAATTTGATGGAAGAACTTTACGACCTTGTTGAACATGCTATAGATGCTGCTTTTGAACGAGAAATGTACTTGTTTGATTGCCTTACTTATCTAAAGCACATGAAGGCAACTCGTAAACAGGCTAAAGAATTTATTGATTCTAGTACAGCAAAAGAGTTAGCTCTCTTAGTGTACGATCTAGAACAATATATTAAAGGAGGTTCAGACAATGAACACTGCCAACTTAGAGAAGCATACGGTCATCTAGGTAAACCTAGAGCAAGAAAGTTAAAGACTTATCTCCATCGTATCCTAAGTGATGCTTGGACGTATGAACTATCTCGTAAACCAGGGAGGAAGAAACTCTCTAAATAAAACCAGTAGCAAGGAGACTCTATGGAAATCGCATTAACTGTTTTAATGGTAATCGGTGCATTCCTTTTAGGGGTCACGGTATCATGGCTAGCAAAAGGATACGTTGAAGACTATGTTGAAAACGCTGCTTATGCTAGGGCTGTTATACATCCCGAAATGTTAGACAGCAACGGTAATATAATTCATGACGAATTAATTTACCTTCGCAAAGAAAAAGATTTTTACACTGAATTCGATGAGGATGATGATTAATTATGGTAGCTAAAGGACTTGAAAATAGTAACTCTAGGTTACTTCTTAGTGAGATCTTACGAAAGGTCTCTAATGCAAAAACAAAAGCAGAGAAGATAATTATCCTTCGGGAGAACAATTCTTCTGCACTTAGGATGTTATTGATTTGGAACTTTGATGAGAGTGTAATCTCTATGCTCCCTGAAGGTGATGTTCCATACACACCTAACGATGCACCTGTAGGTACAGATCACACACGCTTAGAGCAAGAATCCAAAGGGTTCTATCGCTATGTTAAAGGTGGTCAGGATAGTTTGAAGTCTTTAAAACGTGAGGCTATGTTTGTTCAACTGTTGGAGGGTTTATCAGCAGAAGAAGCAGAGTTATTATGTTTAGTTAAAGATGGACAACTGAATAAGAAGTATAAGCGTATTACTAAGGCAGTAGTACAAGAAGCATTTCCACAAATTGAATGGGGTAGTCGTTCATAATGAACATTCTTCACGAAGATTGTGACCCCACGCTTGCAAAAGATACTAAACTACCTTATAATACTTACGTTGTAGAGTATACTAAGGAGGATAGGATTGCTTATGACATTGCTATGTCATCTAGTTCAGTAGAAGTTTTTGATTCGTACTATGATAAGTACAAAAAAGATTTTAAATTTCTTAAGCAAACTTCTGGAAGAGTTAATCCAAAGTTATGGAATCAACCGAAAGCGAAACCCCCAAAGAAACCAAAGAAATCATGAGTGTATACAAATCTAAGTCTCCAGCAGATAAGAAAGATATCCAGCGTGGAGCAGAAGTGGTGTCATTTTTTACTAAACCATTGTTCCTAATGTTGTTATGGAATTGGTTACTACCAGGTCTTTTTGGACTAGCAACGATTGGATATGTTAAAGCATTTGGTTTATATCTAATCTCTCGTATCCTTTTCAATCATGAACCAATTAAAATAGATTATGACTAACGTTCGTTTGATCTCTGTGACTCCTGATGCAGAGAAGACTATTGGTTATGTTGCAAGGGTATCTAACCCTAAGAACCAGGAGAATCCTAATGTAGCTGGACTACTTAAGTATTGTATCAAGCATCAGCATTGGTCTATATTTGAGCAAGCATTTATGAGCTTAGAGATTGAGACTACACGAGGTCTTGCAGCACAGATACTGAGGCACAGGTCATTTACATTCCAAGAGTTCAGTCAGAGATATGCTGACACCAATCTACTTGATAGTAAGATTGATGTACCTGAATTAAGAAGTCAGGACTTAAAGAACAGACAGAATAGTAATGATGATATTCCTCAAGAGAAGAAGGAAGAGTATTCAGCACTCATTGCTAATCATTTTGATGATGCAATGAATCTATATAATTCATTACTAGATGCAGGAGTTGCAAAAGAATGTGCAAGATTTGTTCTTCCATTAGCAACACCCACTAGAATCTATATGTCAGGTAGTATCCGTTCATGGATGCACTATATTGATTTGCGTTCTGCACATGGAACTCAGAAAGAACATATGGATATTGCTGAAGCATGTAGGGAGATCTTTATAGAGCAGTTCCCAATCATTGCTGAGGCCCATGATTATGTACACACCCAATAGAACTTATCAACAATGCCTACGTACGATTTTATTAATACGAAAACAGGTGAGGTTACTGAACACCGTATGTCAATGACTAAACTTGATGAGTTCAAGGAAGAACATCCAGAGTTGGAAAGATACTTTGGAAACCAAGCAACTTCTGCTACTTACGGCAAACCTAAATCCTCTGATGGATTTAAGGAAGTGATGTCTAAAGTACAAGAGGCACATCCACTTGCAAACTTGAGTCGTTTTACATAATGCCAAGAGCTAGAAAGAAATCTAACGGTAACGGTAATGGTACTGCACCACTACAACCCATGTCTAAGAAGATGATGAAGAGGAAGAAACCTATTGATAAGTCATACATGACTGAGATCAAACCTCTTACAGACAATCAAACACTTGCGTTTGATGAGTATAAGAAGGGGAAGAATCTTCTGCTGCACGGTGCTGCTGGTACAGGTAAGACATTCATTATGCTTTACCTAGCACTCCAAGAAGTATTGGATGAGGTGTCACCTTACGATAAGATATACATGGTAAGGTCACTTGTACCTACAAGAGAGATTGGATTTCTTCCTGGTGACCATGAAGATAAGTCATACTTATATCAGATACCTTACAAGAATATGGTGAGGTATATGTTTGGTATGCCAGATGATAATTCATTTAATATGCTTTATGATAACTTACGAACGCAAGAAACAATTGACTTCTGGTCTACATCTTTTATTAGGGGTACTACTCTGGACAATGCTATTGTTATTGTAGATGAGTTCAGTAACTTGAATTTTCATGAATTAGATAGTATAATAACAAGAGTAGGTGAAGACTCTAAGATTATGTTCTGTGGTGACATCACCCAGACAGATCTGGTTAGAGAATCCGAGAAGTCTAAGATATCAGACTTCATTCGTATCCTTCAGGAGATGAAGGACTTTACTTGTATAGAGTTTGGCTTAGATGACATCGTAAGGTCTGGTCTGGTCAAGCAATACTTAATCACAAAATACAATCTTGGTTTCTAAATGAGTTTTACCTTCGTTAATGATCCTATCGTACCGATAGATGTTGAACCAATTAATAAAGATGGGGTAAGGTTCTACCCAATTCCTGGTGCGGATAAATATTATCCGAGCGTTACCTCAATCACATCGTTTAAGAACGCAGCATTCTTCGCAAGTTGGAGAAAGAAAGTAGGTGAGTTAGAGGCTAATCAAATTACTGCTAGAGCAACACAAAGGGGTACTGCCTTTCATAGTATCACTGAGGATTATATTAAAGATAAATTAAATCTTGAAATATACTTGGAAAATAATCCATTATCTGTTAGAATGTTTCAGTCGGCCAAGACCACTCTTGATCGCATTGATAACATTCACTGTTTGGAGACCTTCCTATACTCACATTACCTTGGACTTGCTGGTCGTGTAGACTGTATCGCAGAGTTTGATGGTGAGTTAGCAGTAATTGATTTTAAAACCTCCACTAAAGAAAAGAAGGAAGATTGGGTTGAACATTATTTTGTTCAAGAAACTGCGTACGCAGCAATGTTCCTCGAACTCACAGGTATTGAGGTAAAGAAAATTGTCACACTCATTGCGGTTGAAGATGGATCTGTTCAAGTATTTCAGAAGTACAATCTTGATGACTATCTACAACTACTCAAATCCTACATTGAAGACTTTGTTAGGGGAAAAACGAATGCCTAAAGAAAATGTATTAGAAGATAAATTTCTAACCCCTACTAAATTCTCTCAAGAAATTGAGAGACTAGTACATGACAGTAATGGATTAATTACTTACATAGAAGCAGTAGTAACATACTGCCAAGAGAAAGAGATTGAATTAGAAACAGTACCTAAATTGTTAGCTAAACCTCTCAAAGAAAGGTTGAAGTATGAAGCTCAACGATTAAATTATATGAAACAATCATCGAAAGGAGTGTTACCTTTATGAGTTTTTTTAAATCAGATCAAGTTCAGGAAAATTTACAGGATATATTTAATACGTATCAAGAGATAGCATCTATGACTAACCAAGTACCTACCATGTCAAAGGAGGATAGGTTAGAGCATATAGAAAGTTGTAAGGTACTTATTGATAAACAGAAGACATTCTATTTCAGATTGTCTCTTGCTGCTAAGGAAGATGCCGAGGCAGCAGACATGAGGACAAGGATTGATGCCTTGTCTCAAGCATTCGGGTACAAGAGTCTCTTGGACTGCATGGATGCTATGGTAGACACGTTAGGAAAAGCAGAAAAATCACAGCTTGACCTCACCTAAATAGTATGCTACGATTACACAGTAGCAATCAAATACACTCAATACGGAGAATACGATTATGTCATTTGCTTCACTAAAGAAAGCTGCCTCTGCAGGTAGTACTCTTAGTAAACTGACACAAGAGATAGAAAAACTAAACCAACCTCAAGGTGGTGGAGGTGCTGATGAGCGTCTCTGGAAACCTGAGTTGGATAAATCAGGAAACGGTTATGCCGTTATCCGATTCCTTCCTGCTCCAGATGGAGAGGACATGCCTTGGGCAAAGATTTGGTCACACTCCTTCAAAGGACCTGGTGGTCAGTGGTACATCGAGAACTCTCTTACTACTATTGGTAAGGATGATCCTGTCGGTGAAATGAACAGGGAACTATGGAACAGTGGTCGTGAGTCTGACAAGGCAACTGCTAGAACACAGAAGAGAAAACTCTCTTACTATTCTAACATCTATGTTGTGAGTGACCCTGCACATCCAGAGAACGAAGGAAAGGTCTTCTTATACCGCTACGGTAAGAAGATATTTGATAAACTAGTAGAAGCAATGCAACCTGCATTTGCTGACGAGACTCCACTAGATCCATTTAACCTATGGAAAGGTGCAGACTTCAAGGTAAAGATTCGTAAGGTTGATGGGTACTGGAACTATGATAAGTCAGAGTTCGCTGCACCTGCTACTCTAGGTAAACTAGATGATACAGAACTAGAAGAGATTTGGAAACAGTCTTACTCACTTGCTGAGTTTGAAGCACCTAAGAACTTTAAGTCTTATGAGCAACTACAAGCAAGATTGAATCTAGTATTAGGTAAATCTTCACGTACACCAGCACCTGTTGTTGATGAGAGTGAAGAGGAAGTAGTACCTGCTAATTGGGGTAAAGAAGTTACTGATTTCAAAGCGAAAGCAGTTGCTGCTGCTCCAGCAAGCGGTGAGGAGGATACATTGTCATACTTTGCTTCACTAGCAGAGGAGGACTGATTATAAACTGGCACAAGGAGGACTTCATATCCTCCTTTTGCTGTTATAATTATTATATTAAAAGGAGATTTATGAAGTTCACACCATTGCTTTTGATTCCCTTCTTGTCTGCAACACCAGCACAAGCTGGGTGGAAAGATTTTTTTCAACCAGGATGGTCAGAGTCTGAGATCTGTTACAAGAATGTATACAGAGAAGAGTATGTACCAGGCACTTACAACAATCCAGGTTACGTTGAAACGTTTAAAGACAGGGTAGAGATTCCCTGTAATACTATTATTTCAGGAGGAGGAAGGGAACCTCATTCTATAGGAAGACCAAGACCATCATACACACCTTCACGTGATGGAAATGAATGTGGTGATGGAAAGATTGCTGGTGGTATACTTGGTGGTGGTCTTGCTGCTGCTATCTCAAGAGGAGATGGTCGTTGGTGGGCAATCCCATTGGGTGTAGTTGCTGGTAGTCACATTGGATGCGATATTGATGGGGGCTAATGGATATACATGATATACCTGGCGTAGGTGGATTCTATACAAAGAAAGAAGTAGATGCTTTAATTAAGGCTGCTGTAGATGAAGCGAGAGCAATTGATGAAGAGTCAATGCGTAAACACAATAGAGATGCTACTATCATTAGTATGATACTTGGATTTACAGTGTTAGCATTGTTTATAGATGGTTTATTAAGAATCCTTGGCATCATTCCACCATTCATGGACATTGATGTTGATATAATAGATGATATTATTGATAGGGTTGAGAGTGATGTTATGCCAATGGTTCAGGATACAGTTAAAAAGATGCCACGGATACGATGACCTTAGAACAAGATTGGGATTTCTACTTTCAACAACGTCCTAATGGTGGACCTTGGGATGTGGAGAATAATTATGTTCCAGATCTAGCTGTGGTAAATTTTATTAGAGAACATAATGTACCAAGTACAGCAAGAATATTGGATTGTGGTTGTGCTGATGGTAGAAACACTAAGTATCTTGCAACTAGAAATTGTACAGTAATTGGATTAGATTTTTCAAAGACTGTAATAGATAGAGCTGCTAAGTCTATTCCTGAAGCAACTTTTGTGTATGGTGATGCTAGATCATTACCATTTGCTGAAGGTAGTTTTGATTATATTATTGATGCTGGAGCACTTCATGTTAATCATCCAGATGATGCTCTCTTTATTATAGAAGAGTATCATAGAGTTCTTTTGTCTTCGGGTAAAGTATTCATTAGAGTATTCTCTGCTGGAGATGACTCATTATATGAACCTATTTTTAATGTAACAAAAGATAGTTTACCAGTTTACGGATACACTGTTGAGGAATTTGAAACTCTTATTGAAGATCATTTTCGTGTGTCAAGAAGGACTCATGCTCCTATGTACGGTGCTCATGGTAACGGTTGTAATTATTACCATCTGTCAAGGAAAACTTAAATCATTATAAAAAAACCCCCTATTTGTGAGGAATCCATTATAAAATACTGTGTAAGATTCAACACAATACAATGTCAGGAGATTTTTGGAGTCACAACGACCAACAACCGCCTTGCGAGGCATCAAAAGCAATGGATGAGATTAAAGAATCTCGGTGGTATAATACAAGTTATATTATTGAACTAGAAAGTTTGATGGTCAATCAAAGGTACAGGACTGGTAGCCCCATGCAAGAGTAGGGGGGTCATATATTATTCGATCTTTGATTCCCAGGAAACCGCAAAAAAAACTCGGCATATTTTTTGGTTAAAAGGGTTTTTAGTAACCTGAAGAAGATGAAGAACTACTACTGCTGCTACTGCTGGTACTTGTTGTACTTGTGGTAGCAGTTGTTGTAGTTGGGGTAGTAGTATTACTTACAGTAGATGTAAATGCTACTGATGATGTTGTAGATGTTGTTTCTTCTCCAACCTTTATTATTGAACTACCTGGTCCATTATCATAAGAAGTTACAGTTCCTAGTTCTACTTGATTACTTACACTAGCACTAATATAACCTCTAGTGTCTATGAATCTTTGTGCTACGCTTAATTCTGTCTTTTTATTATTCTGATCATCTAATTCTGCATGTGGTTCATATGCAACCAAATTGGAAAATTCGTCAGTAATCATATTTGTCAATTGTCCTGTAGGAATTCTTATAAGTCTCTTCATATCGTTTAGATATGACTCATGCTCATAATTACTTACTGGATATATTGAGTCCTCTGTTGTCTTAGTTGTTCCGTCTGGTAATACTGCTCTAAATGTGGAATTGACCTCTATACCCCTTTTAATGAAAACTATATCATTGTACAGTATTTCTTTAGTTTCGTAATGATGGATTTGATCGGAATCTGTGTATTTCTCCTCGCAGTAGTTTTGAAGGTCATATTCGGATTTTGGCCATTGTTCGTATACGTCTGTAATGTTGTTTACAAGAAGTATTACCCAATCAAGTCCAGAACTGCCAAGTACTGCTAATGCAAGATCTGAAGGTTTAATCCCATCTGGGATAGATGAGGTTTCAAACAGAGTTGTGTATTTTTCAAGATCATCTCTGATTTTGCAT
>Ga0207993_1000984_pt1 | contig 11228 bp, 13 predicted proteins | sample ETN01SmetaG_2_FD_185791 | JGI IMG/M metagenome (GOLD analysis project Ga0207993, IMG submission 185791) | Marine microbial and viral communities from oxygen minimum zone, Eastern Pacific Ocean - ETNP2014F12-01SV265 (SPAdes) (version 2) | ecosystem: Environmental > Aquatic > Marine > Oceanic ...
TCCTCTGGTGCTTTATGTTTCCGTTATCATATAACTGTTCATCAACAAGGATATGCCCCCTGCCTTCTCCAAAAGCAAATACCATCAATAAAACTGATAATTGGAAAAGGATGATCATATGCACTAACTGTTAATCTCCATTTCCACTTTTAATTTGGTTTTACTCTTGTCTATACCTTGTTTTTCCAGCATTCTTTCCAGCTCTTTTTCTAACTCTTCTCTGGTAATATCCCCGTTGCCTTTAACGACTACGTTCGTTAAATCCTCGCCATCCTCCATTACACGCTCTATTCTAATATCAATGTCTTTATTTATACGTTTATTCCCTGAGCTGAAATGAACTTCTGTATCCACATTACCTAGTATAAACATAAATAATAAAACAGTAGTGACTCCTAAAAGAGCACCAAGAAATAAACTTTTCATATCAATTTTCATATTATCACCTCAATTCATTAAAAAGAATACTACAATTTATTTACCAAAGGTGACGAAAGAAAAATCCATTATAACCAGTATCAAAACTAATCAAAACACTATGCATGACTATTTAACTTGATAAGATAAGCCAAAGGTGGTGTGAGTATACCAAGCCTCGCCCTCTGCATCTGCAGGAAAGAGCATTCCATGCTCGGCTCTAAGCATTACCTTTTCAAATTCAACTTTTTTTAATAGGATGCCTGGATTGATTCCAAGACCAAAATTAAAAGCCAACCATGGGTCATCGTCCATATCCGCATCCATTGGAAGAATTATCTTTGCTGAAGGATTTAATTCAAAAGCATCTCTAACCATTTTAGTGTATATTAATGTCGGCGCAAGGGTTTTGGGGCCACTTTCGCCTTCAGAGTTATAGTAGATATCATAAGGTAAAAATATTGCAAACTTATCCTTAAATAATCCATACTTTAAGCCGAGACTAAAAAGGGTTACATCTTCTATAGTTTCTCCTAAATCTTCAACTCCATTTATTTGAAGAGTTTCAAAGCGCCCCCTTATATCAAGCTTCTCGCCTAGTCCATATGCAACGTGGGCTCCGAGATTGTCTTGCATCTCTGATATTGAGCTTTCAGCATCCTCATAATCCAAAGTACCTGAATTTAAGGTTATCTCAATTCCACCCTTCCCAATAGTTTTTGCACTATGCATATCTGATGTAATCGGTGCACAGTTAAATAAAATGAGTAATGGCATAATAAATAATGGAATGTGCTTGAACTTTTTCATCTTTTCTCCTTTTGGTTGACAAAGAATGGTCGAATGACCATATATAAGTTACAATAATAATAATGGTATCTAAATTTAAGATGTCAGAAAAAGAAATAATTTAAAGTAATAAATAATTTTTGAAGTCTAGATGTTCAAGCGATGAGATATATTTCGGTGTATTCCTTTCAATAATATCCACACAATTGTCAAAATACTTTTGCTTATATGGTTTGATTCTCATAGGTAATAATTCAATCACCATATTATAAACAAAAAGATATATGTATTTAGATAAAATTGTAAATTTTGCACATGATGCTTTTAAAAAATAAAATAGCTGTCATTACAGGCGGTGGTCGAGGGATTGGTAAAGCGATTGCTAATCAATATTCTGAACAGGGCGCTACAGTTATTATTGCTGAATTTGATGAAAATTCTGGTAAAAATACAGCTGAGAAAATTGGAGGACACTTCTTTAAGGCTGATATCAGTGATGAAAATGGAGTTTCCTCACTTTTCGATTATGTTAAAACAAATTTTTCATGTTTAGATATCCTTGTAAATAATGCAGGTGTTCTTGATGACAGCACACTTAAAAAATTGAAGCCTGACCAGTTTGATAATGTCATCGATGTTAATCTGCGTGGCACCTATCTATGCGGAAAGGCAGCAGCAGATATAATGGTTGAGCAAGAGAAAGGTGTCATTCTCAACGCCGCATCAGTGGTAGCACATAATGGAAATTTTGGTCAAACAAATTATGTTGCCAGCAAAACGGGCGTTATTGGAATGACGAAGGTATGGGCTAGGGAGTTAGGTAAAAATGGAATCCGTGTTAATGCAGTTGCTCCAGGATTTATAAAAACAGATATGACTGCCCAAATGCCAGAAAAATTTATCCGAATGATGGAGGAAAAGGTTCCTCTCAAGCGATGGGGAAAGCCTGAGGACGTGGCAAATGTTTATATCTTTTTAGCCAGTGATATGGCAAGCTATATTACCGGAACCATTTTGAATGTTGATGGTGGAGTTGTCGTCTAAGGCCAATTCCTGAACCTATCATTTCTTTAAAATAAATTAAAAGTCAGTTCCATCCCCAATCCATTTAAATTATTTGAAAAGTATAAAGATGGCTTATAAGTGAATTTCAGTTCCTGACCATATTTATATCGTACTTTATTACGCTTTTTTTCAATTAAATGTAGTCCTTTTAACCTGTCAAAAATAAAATCACCTATTAGCACCACTACCCCCAAGGCAACTAATCCACCCCCGCTACCATCACTTTGTTTAAAAATTTCTTTAAGATCATAATGAATAATATCCCCTTCCATGCTTACAGGCACCCTCTCATATCTTCTTTCGCTGTCGGTCCCTTCGTTGTGGATAATATGTAGGTTTTCATCATAGTCTGGCCAAGTGGATTCACTCATTGATAACGAGCCACCTAAAATGCAAGCTAGTCCGCCCATACCAACATAGAATAAGCGCTTCGCCATCTTTTTTTCTCCAGCATAGTAATGTGTAATCCCTGGCAAGGGTATTGAGGACCATAGAAGAGCTTGTGATAACCTCCTGTTCATATCCTCGTACTCTTCAAAGGTCATTTCTGAAGGAATTGGATATAACGGTGTCTCAGATAATGGATCAGCATTGGTAAAATTATCAGAGGTTTGAGAGAATATTAGACGATGAGCAAATAAAACATAAAAAAATATTTTTTTCATAAAATCTCCTTACATCAATATACACATCAAACTAACAATTAGCACTCAGATAGTTTTACAACTGAAAATAAAAAATGTCCTTATTTTTAAAAAACCTCACAATTGCGAATTTTTTTCTTTTAATAGAATTACCTATCACTCAATCAAATTTCTTTCCATAGACATTACCAATATATGGATCTCCAAAATTGGGTGTTAAGTAATATATCTGAAAATAAATTGAATCCTTACGAAAATATCCATCTGTTTGGAGTATCTCAAAATCAAAAACCTGCTGATATGGAATAAGTATTGAATCTCCATTGATATCGGCCCTCACTCTAAATGAATTAACTGAATTGGACATATTTGCATAATTATCAATTATTATTCCAACCGAATTACAAGAATCCCTTTCTATGGAAATGCTATACTCGTCATGCCACCAATCAAAAACCCAATCCATTGTTGAGTCTCTTACAGCATATTGGCCGATCCGATGGTTATTTATAAGAATGCATGAACCGTCCTCCTCATTTGCATTATTATTAAAATTGACCGCATTGCAATCGGTACACCCAACTACAGGCTCCTCAGTACAACCATTAAACAAAATACATGTATATGATAGAATGATAACCTGAAAAATCTTAACTAGTGTTTTATTAAGCTTTTTAATTGAGAAAGCAAAACAACAGATTATGATATTTTCCCCTTTTGTTTATTTCTTCTTTTTCTTTTTGAGCTATTAAATCTTTTTCTTTTTCTTTTTGGTTTTTTCCTATGGCCTTTTTCACGACCGTGGCTTTCGATATTAATATCACGTGCATCTCGATAGTATGACAAATACCTATTAAACTCGGTTGAGACAAAGTGTTTAATGAGCTGTTCCCTATCCAACCAATTAAGTTTATCATATATATACGGCAAAAATTGCTCAATCTGATCTTCGTTTACCTTTACTTTCTCGATCTTATCAATAAGTGTGTACAAACGTTTTTTACAAATCTCTAAACCATTTGGAACTCTCTGCCTATTAAAAGAAATACTCGACTTCCGCTCAATCTCTTTAATTCTATGGTGCTCTCTTCCATGAATAATCGCTATAGAAATACCGTTTCTACCTGCTCTTCCTGTTCTGCCACTTCTATGTACATAAATTTCATCATCATCAGGTAAATTATAATTAATAACATGAGAAAGGTCTTCAACATCTAGCCCACGCGCTGCAACATCAGTAGCTACTAATATCTGTAATTGTCGTTTTCTAAACCGCCTCATTACGTCATCTCGTTCATTCTGAGTTAGATCACCATGTATTGTGTCTGCGTTATAGTGATCATTCATTAATTTACTTGCTACTTCTTTTGTCTCCCTTCTGGTACGACAAAAGACTATCCCATATATATTGGGATTCATATCAGCAATTCTCTTTACTACTTCATACCTATCTCTTGCCTGAACCATGTAAAATAAGTGATCAACATTCTCTGCTGCGCGATTTACACTTGCTACAGATATCTTTAAAGAGTTTTTCATATACTTTTTAGTAACTGCATTAACCTTAGAGTTCATTGTCGCAGAAAATAAAAGAATTTGCTTTTCCTTTGATGCGGACTTGATAATGAATTCTAGATCATCTTTAAACCCCATGGATAGCATTTCATCAGATTCATCCAAAACCAATCGTTTTATATTTCCGAGGAAAAGCTTTTTTCTTCTAATTAGGTCTTTAGTACGACCTGGTGTACCAACGATTATCTGTGGTCCTTTTTTTAAAGATCTTATTTGCTTATCAATTTTTGCTCCACCGTATACTGAGAGGATGTTTATATTTTTTAAATATTTAGAATAAGTAGATAAATCTTTTCCTATTTGAAGACAAAGCTCTCTTGTTGGACACAAAATGAGAGTTTGTATTTTATTACTATTGGTATCAGTTAGTTGCAAAAGTGGCAGTCCAAATGCAGCTGTCTTCCCTGTCCCTGTCTGCGCTGTAGCGATTAAGTCTTGATTCGAGAGTAGCAAGTGAGGAATTACCTTGTTCTGGATTGGTGTCGGTTTTTTAAAACCTAAATCCTTAATTGATTTCATTATTTTATCATCAAGCTTAAAATGCAAAAAGGAGTTTTTCATTTTAGATATTTTATCCTTTGGTTAGGCGAAAGTATAAATAATAGATATATAAGTATAGCAGAGTATAACCTTAATTAATCTTAGACATACTGATTATATAAAACTAACGTTGTATTCCAGTAGATATCAAATTAATGGATAAATTATTCAAACAAACTATTGAATTAATTGAAGCCTTTATTTTTTCTTAACTTTTGATATCTTGTTTTATGATGGGCCTTTGGTTTTTTCTTTTTGAGGTAGACTGTATCTGTTTTAGGTGTTTTTAAACCTGATTCTATTGCATTTACAATATCTTCTTTTTTAAACCCCGAATCAGAATATATCAACCTTCCGCTCCTATCAACTACCACATTGTATGGGACAATGCCATCGCCAAAGTAGTTATATATCTGCCTTCCTTTTGAATCATCCAATATAGGAAAGGTTAGTCGAAACTTTTTAGCCCACTCTTTGCAACTGTAAGGCTGGTTCCAATCAATACCTGCGCCAATGACCTCAACGTCTTTGTCTTTGAATTGTTTATAAATTTCTTCAATTGTCTGAGCCTCAGACTGACAGGGTTTTCACCAAGTTGCAAATGAAGAGATGAAAAGTACCTTTTTATTTTCATCTAAAGAAAATTTCCAACCATCGTCCCCATTTACACAAATATTTCCAACTAGATCATTAATATAATCTCCAACCTCAAAAACTTGCGAATAAGCAAAATGGATTGATAGCAAATAAAAAATGCAAAGTGTATATGTAGTTTTCACGTTTTATTTTTTGTTTAATTCGGTTACTGCTTTTACTGATGGATCATTAATATTTTTTAAAATTTTTGTCCTACTCTATCGCAATTTAGGAGATGCATGCAATTGATGGTAACACAAATACCGGTTTTCCATTTCCCTTTAATACAAAAATCTAATCCTCATTCAACACATAATACACTCTGCTAAAATAGCCAATAACATGTTAACCAATGGTTAATGATGCTCCGTTATCTTTTTGTTTAATATTCAAAATATAGGGCGCAGCCCTCTTTGCCCAGCTTTCAGGTTTCTCATATGAGCGTGCATTAACATTGCATGATCTTAACATATCTGTGTCAATAACTCCTGGACTAAGTGCAACACTTATCATATTATCTGGAAGTTCTTGAGATAGAGATTTAGAGAGTCCCTCGATAGCCCATTTGCTGCTACAGTAGGGCGCTACTTGCGGTGATGTAGTTCTTCCCCATCCAGAGCTAAAATTAACAATGGTGCCTTTTTTGCATTTAATCATTTCAGGCAGAAAGCTCTTGATGATATTATAGGTACCCTTAACATTAATATCTATCAACTCTGAAAACTCCTGGAAAGGAACCTTCCAAAGGTTAGAATTTTTGTTTATGACTGCTGCATTATTAATTAGATAATCTGGCACATCAAATTTTCCTAGTATCTCTTTTGCCCAAGAGCGGACCATATCATGATCAGATATATCCAAAGCTTTAAAATCTGTATTCTCTTGTAGAGATTTAGACAAATTATTTAAAATATCTTTATTTCTACCGCACCCAATCACAGTATGGCCCATAAATGAAAATTGTTCTGCAAGTGCTCTTCCCAACCCTCTGGTTACTCCAGTAATAACTATTGTAGAACTCATGAATTTTTTCCTTTAAAAGTTTCTATTATTTTTTCTTAAATACATCATATGTACGAAATGAAATTTTATTACTCTCTCTTTCTATTTTTTTAATAATATATTCAATAAACATATCTTCACCTTTGTTCACATTGTAAACTGAACGAAGATCGTGGCCAAACAATCTTGCAGTTAGCTGCCAAAACCCTGCACTAAATACATTCCTGAAATCTTTAATTATGTTATAAGATGTTCTGCCTGTTTCCCTATCAATTAATCTTATTAATATTCTACCTTGTCGCCTTTTTAATTTTTTTAGAGAGTGGCCATACTCCAATATCAATTCATCCTCAATCTTTGAAAATATTTGTCTTTTTTTATAGTATCTAATTAGTCCAGAGTATTGTTCAAGACTATCAATTATCGAAGAATATTCAATCAGCAACTCTGATGTTTTTTGAGCGTATGGATATACTTTTCTAACATCCCTCTCCAATCTGTAGTATCTTTTTTTGGATTTTTTATCTTTGGCAAAAACAGTAACCAGCTCCATGGGAATGGTTTGGCTTTGCATGTACAAAATTTTGGGAATATCTCCATATCCCTTTGTGATCGTTTCATATCCAATCATAGAAAAAGTAATATCGTCCATTTCATTAAACAATTCTAAACTACAAAAGCCATTCTCATCAGTAGTAGTTCCATCTTTGTCTGTGTACACGTTTACATCTTTAATAGGATTACCGGTTTGATTATCAATTAATCTTATTTCTTTAGCTTGAATCAGAGTTAGGGTTGATATAAATAATAGAATCTTCATGTTATTTATATTTATCTAAAAATATATTTAAATGGATTCATTAAAGTCAAACTTTAGCTGTAAGCTAATTGGATTCTCTTTCACATTTGCTTCATTGAAAAGTTTTGTTATTGAAATACCTAACAACCTGACAGGCTTATCTAATGATTTTTGAAAAAGTAAATCTTTGATAATAGGGAAGAATTCCTTTTTGGTGGATACATAATTTTCAATCGTTTTACTGCGAGTCTGTTGACTAAAGTCACAGTACTTAATTTTTATAGTAATTGTTTTCCCCTTGTTTGAGTTTTTAGCCATTCTCCTCTCCAACTCTTCGGCAATTTCAGCTAGTTTATCGAGCATAAAACCTTCAGTCTCAATATCTTGGTTAAACGTCTGTTCTGCTCCTATTGACTTTCTTATTCTGTTTGGATTTACTGGATTGTCCTGCAAGCTTCGTACTATACGGTAATAATGCGCACCCACTTTTCCAAAGTGAGTTTTAAGTTCTAACTCATCTAAATTTCTAAGGTCTGCACCATTGTGAACACCAATTTCTTCCATTTTTTTTGCAGTGACCCTGCCAATACCATAGAATTTTTTTATTGGAAGAGAGTCTAAAAAGTCATCTACCTGACTTGGATGAACGGTCTTTTGCCCATTCGGCTTGTTTATATCAGAGGCGACCTTTGCTACGAACTTATTTATTGATATCCCTGCTGAAGAAGTAAGACCTATTTCCGAATGAATTCTTTGCCTTATTTGGGTCGCAATTTCGCTGGCCAGATCTATCCCTTTCTTATTCATGGTAACATCTAGAAATGCTTCGTCCAATGAGAGAGGCTCTATTAAGTCAGTATAGTCTTGAAAAATTCTTCTTATCTGCGCTGATATCTCTTTGTAGCGACTAAACCTTGCCTTTACAAATATAAGTTCAGGACACCTCTTTTTTGCCTGAACTGAGGCCATTGCTGACTTAACTCCATACTTTCTAGCTTCATAAGACGCTGCAGCGACCACTCCTCTGTCTCTGCTACCACCAACTGCAACTGGTTTGCCACTCAACCTAGGATCATCCATTTGCTCAACAGATGCATAAAATGCATCCATATCAACATGGATAATTTTGCGGATGACCTTTTCCATATTAGTATTATTTCAATTAATGGAGGGTAAAAATAATTTGGTAAATAACATCAAACCGAGATAGTTAGATATTGAACCAGTCGTATAGAAGAAACCCTAGCGCAGCCATAATTATCAGGTTTAAAATGAGACCAATCCAATTTATTTTGTTATCTTTTGGGTCTAATATCAATTTTATTTTTTTGATATTTTAAAGATAAAAAACCCCACCAATGATCCAGTCATTATCCACACTGCCTGCCTTTTTGCAAAAGTATTATAGAGAACTTTTGGGTTATTTATGACATATTCGATCGTATGAAAAGATGCCAATTCTACCAGCCACCATAAAATTGCCATGGTAAATGAAAATAAAAATACACGTTGATAAATATTTACTTTTTTCAGGAAATCCATAATTGAAAGTAATTAACCTTTATTTAAGTTAAGATTAAACTTAGCCACTTAATGCGTTTTTCATTAACAATCCAATATCAAAAAACCTTGAAAGATTGTATGAGGGTATCCTGCAATTATTGTAATTCATGACTAAATGACCAGAGAAATGCTCAATGATCATTTCCTTATAATCTTTGACCATTATAAAGATTTCTTCCATCTACCAAGAGAGGTTGTTTTTTGAAAAGACTTAAACTTTGAAAATAGACTTTCTGATTAATCTAAAAATGAATTTCAATGTTGAAACAAGAATTGTTTGCCGAATAAATGGGTTATTCCAAAAAAATATGGCTCTTTTAAAAATAAGCGCCAATTCATTTTTATTTATAGAAATGAACTTGTAAATAAAAATTGCTGCCTGTAAAAAAAGAATAGATATGGCTAGATATAGATAAATCATAATGGTAATAATCTAACAATCAAAAATAAAACAAAAAACCCCACTAGTGTGGGGTTTAGGGTGAAAATCTAAAACTATATTGCTTATTCTTTTACCAGACCTCTTTTAACTAAAACATCTAAACATTTTTTGAAGACTTTTTTCCCCTCTTCAGGAGTGAAGCCATCAATGGCATCATCAATTTTTTTTGAGCATTTAAGTTTGACGTCTAGCATCTCACCTGTCTCTTCATCCAATAGTTTATAATTCTTTACTGGACTTATCACGGTATCGCCCTTTCCAAATTTTCCTTTAGAGAATTCTTTTTCAAGCTTCATCATGTCATATATGTAGAAGTTATATTTTTCGCCATTGGTAATGGTTTTACGCTTTGTCAATCTAATATCGTCGTAAATCTCTTCTTCTTCCATTTTATTCGTTCCTTTTATTCCGAATTCTTATTGTTTAAATATATAAAAGTATGAAGAAGTTCCAAAAAATTAATTACGGATTGTTTAAAATTTTTCATACTAAAGTTAAAAGTTTTAAAGCCTAATCATTTTGGTTGTTTGTTTTTGCTATTATTACGATTAAGTGCATTGAAAATGTATAGCTAGGGTTCCGAGTTCATTAGAACAATTCAACCTTGAAACAATTTCAGTAACAAAAAAACCCCACGAAAGTGGGGCTTTTTGTAAAGTTACCTGTGTTATTCTTTTCCAGTTTGGCTTGTCCCAGAACCACCTTTTACTGGAGACCAGTGAGAGCTTCTGGTTTTCCACTTTCCACCTTCTTTTACAAAGGTTTGGCTTACTCTGGTAAGATAGTGATCTACACCCGCTGAACCTTTGGGTTTTAGACTACCCTCTGAATAGTAAAACGCAGCCGCTGCTTTACCTGGTGCTAGAACTAAGACTTCAATATGTTTTGGTGATAGATTGACCTCATCATATGTTTCGGGGCGTCCTGAAGCATCAATTTTATGCAATAATCCTCCGCTTGACCAAAACTCCAGGGCTCCATTTTTAGAGTACTCATTCTTAGACCTCTTATTCTTATTTAGATAAGCAAAATCATCTTCAATGGTCCTCTTAATTTCTTCAGCATCGCCCGCAAAAGCTGTTGCGGTACATAATACTAAAATAACTATATATTTAATGAATCCAAACATATGATCTCCTTTTGGTTTTTATTTTAAAAAAAAATTTAGAATAAATTTCAATATTGTAACTTTTTCCATTTTTCAATTATTTCTTTTGAACCAGGAGAGTTTATACTATTTCCTGATAATTTTTTTGATAAAATCAAAAATTATGGGAGGAGTGACCTTCTTAATAATTTTACCAATAGTTAATGGGTCAGGTTCAAATGTCTCTCCTTTCACCTCTTTCCACATAGTAGAATGTTTTTCACTTACCTCACTTTTGGGTCTTCCAGTGGAAAAGTAGTACAATGCGATTGATTTCCTTGAGATACCCTCAGGACAAGAAATAATCTCAGGATGTCCATGATATGTATAGGAGGTGGTATTAAAAATTACACAGCGATTAAACTCTGGTGTAACCTTGACAACTGGTTCATCTAGGTTATACGGAGCGTACAGCTCAAGATTCCCACCCCATTCTTCCTTCCAATTTTTATTTAAATATAGAAGAAGATTCACTCTCCTATCAAGCTCAAGGGATGGATGCCTGTTAAAATCCGCATGAACCTTTAAAACCCCACCATTTTTGATTTCATGATAGCCTCCACCTGACAAATATGGGTCACTAATAAGGGGTTCCTTTATACCTGTAAG
>Ga0207993_1000985_pt1 | contig 11226 bp, 7 predicted proteins | sample ETN01SmetaG_2_FD_185791 | JGI IMG/M metagenome (GOLD analysis project Ga0207993, IMG submission 185791) | Marine microbial and viral communities from oxygen minimum zone, Eastern Pacific Ocean - ETNP2014F12-01SV265 (SPAdes) (version 2) | ecosystem: Environmental > Aquatic > Marine > Oceanic ...
CCAAACCAGGTGAAGGTGGTCAACTTCCAGGAATGAAGGTAACAGATTTGATAGCTCGATTAAGACACTCAACTAAAGGAGTGACCCTGATCTCACCGCCACCGCATCATGATATTTATTCTATAGAAGATCTTGCACAGCTGATTTATGACCTGAAGCAAATAAACCCAAGATGTAAAGTTACAGTAAAACTGGTCGCTGCTTCTGGTGTTGGAACAATAGCTGCTGGTGTAGCAAAGGCTGAAGCTGACGTAATTTTAATTTCAGGTCATAATGGTGGGACTGGTGCCTCCCCTGCAACATCAATAAAATTTGCTGGTTTGCCTTGGGAAATGGGACTCACGGAAGCTCACCAAGTTTTAGCTATGAATAACCTAAGAGAAAGGATCACACTTAGAACTGATGGTGGCTTGCGGACGGGGCGTGATATAGTAATGGCTGCCATGATGGGTGCCGAAGAATTTGGTATAGGTACGGCTGCTTTAATAGCTATGGGATGTATTATGGTTCGTCAGTGCCAGTCAAATACTTGCCCAGTAGGAGTTTGTACTCAAGATGAAAGTTTGCGCGAAAAATTTACTGGTAATGCTGACAAAGTTGTTAACCTTATTACTTTCTATGCTCAGGAAGTTAGAGAAATTCTAGCAGAAATAGGTGCGCGCAGTGTGGATGAAATTATTGGCCGTGCTGATTTGCTTGGCCAAGTAAGTAGAGGTTCAGATCATCTTGATGATCTTGATCTGAACCCTTTATTAATAACCGTAGATGGGGCTGATAGCATTTCATATGATAGGTCTCGTGCAAGAAATGAAGTTCCCGAAACATTGGATAAAGAAATTGTACGTGATGCAGAGAGATTTTTGAAAGATGGTGAAAAAATGCAGCTTTCTTATGCTATTCAAAATACGCACAGAACGGTTGGGACTCGGACATCAAGTGAAATCGTACAAAGATTTGGAATGCGAAATTCGCTGCAAGAAGATCATTTAGTTGTTAAGTTGACTGGGTCCGCTGGTCAAGCATTAGGAGCTTTTGCCGCTCCAGGCTTGAAGTTAGAAGTTTCAGGCGATGCAAATGACTACGTAGGCAAGGGGTTATCTGGTGGTATAATAGTCATTAGACCGCCAATGATAAGTCCACTAATTGCGGCGGACAATACTATTATCGGTAATACAGTTTTGTACGGAGCAACTGATGGATTTTTATTTGCTTCCGGACGCGCAGGAGAGCGTTTTGCAGTAAGAAACTCGGGCGCAAAGGTTGTTGTAGAGGGTTGTGGCTCGAATGGGTGTGAGTATATGACCGGAGGAGTGGCGGTTATTCTTGGAAGTATTGGTGCTAATTTTGGTGCAGGTATGACGGGTGGAATGGCTTATATTTATGACCCAGAAAACCAAGCAGAAGAAGTTATGAACATGGAGTCGATTGTCACAGCAAGAGTTCAAGTTGATTACTGGAAAAAAGAGTTGAGAAGTTTAGTGGAAAAACACGCTGTTGAAACAGAAAGTCGAAGAGCTCAGGAAATTTTACGTAACTGGGATATTGAGGTAAATAACTTTATCCAGATTTGTCCAAAAGAAATGCTTAACAAAATTTCGCATCCAATTTCTTTTGATAAGGGAGCAATTCCGGCTGAATAACATTCAAAACTAGAGTTTATGCTGGATTTGTTTTGCCAAACAAATGATGTTTTAATCCAAAGGTTTGCTATAGATAGAAAGCATTGTCTGTGAATATAGAAACCATTGGGCAAATTTCTAAATGCGTAAAAAAATGAAAAAAATTTTGATGACAGGTTTGATACTGTTTTTCATATTAGTATTTGCCATCGTTCTACTTTTTAGATTTATTCCTATTCCTACCACGCCTTACATGATTTCAGAGACTTCAAATCATGGGGCGATATCTTATTCTTGGGTCAATTTAAAAGATATATCAGCAAGTGTACCCTTAAGTATTGTGGCTGCTGAGGATGTAAATTTTTGCAATCATTGGGGGTTTGATTTGGCAGCAATTCGGTCAGCTATTGAGCAAGGATCCAAGAGAGGCGCATCCACATTAAGTCAGCAAGTTGTAAAAAACTTATTTCTCTGGCACCAAAGAAGTTGGATCAGAAAAGCATTTGAAGCTGTTTTGACCCCAGTCGTAGAGATTTCTTGGCCAAAAAAAAGAATTCTTGAGGTTTATTTGAATATTGCTGAATTTGATGAGGGTATTTTTGGAATTGAAGAGGCCAGTCAGAAGCTCTTTGGAATGTCTTCCAGCAAATTGAGCTTACAGCAGGCTGCGTTGCTAGCGGCTGTTTTGCCAAATCCTAAACAGCGTTCAGTAATAGATCCCAGCAAATTTATTCAGAAACGTGCGCTATCAATTGCTGATGGAGCTGCCACGATACTGAAAGATAACCGTTCAGATTGTTTTACTGATTGAAAATCGTTTAAAATCGGTGCATGTGTCTTTGAAAATAATATTTAATTTTTGAAATGCTTAGACTCTATCATCTTCCTCTTTCACCATTTTGTAGAAAAGTTCGCCTTGTATTGGCGGAAAAAAAAGTTGAAGTGGAACTCATTGAGGAGAGGTACTGGGAGAAGTCTCCTGAGTTTTTGAAAAAAAGTCCAAGTGGTAAAATACCTATTTTACAATTGGATGGAATGCTTCTTACCGAAAGTACTCCCATCTGTGAGTTTTTGGAAGATTTGTACCCACAGCCTAAATTAATGCCAGATAGTCCTGAGGATCGCTACGAAGTGAGAAGATTGGTAAATTGGTTTGATGATAAGTTTCATTATGAGGTAACATCCAAACTCTTATACGAGAGAATAAATAAGAAAATTATGAAACAGGGCGCTCCTGATAGTAAAAATGTGATGAATGGAAAACGTAAAATTAAATATCATTTAGACTATATGACCTATTTATTGGAGCGTCGCAGGTGGCTGGCTGGAAATTCCATGACTTTAGCAGATTTTACTGCTGCTGCTCATTTCTCAACATTGGACTATACAAAAGATGTTGATTGGGTTGAGTCAAACACAGTCAAAGACTGGTATGCAAAAATAAAATCGCGCCCGGCTTTTCGTGGCATTTTAGCAGATCAGATCTCTGGGTTTCCACCTTCTGATCATTATAATGATTTAGATTTTTAAAATTTTTCTAATTTCTACTTTCTTTTTGCCTGGAAACTATATTTGTTGACAGATATTTTTAATCTTTCGAAGCGTTTAGATGACTAGTGATGGTATTAAACATAAGCTAAAGGAACGGGCCCAATTTGAGGGCTTTAGTCTTATGCGGATATGCCGACCTTGGAGTTTGAAAGAGCATTCACAGAGGCTTCAAGAGTTTTTGAATAAAAATAGGCATGGTGAAATGTCGTGGATGAATCAGAAGGTAGAATGGAGATCTGACCCAAGTAGTCTATGGCCAAATGCCCAGTCGTGTGTGATGCTAGGCGAAAGTTATTCTCCAAAGCATGACCCGCTAGAAATTTTAAAAAAACCTGAAAAAGGCGCGATTTCTGTCTATGCTCAAAACAAAGATTATCATGATGTAGTCAAAAAGCGATTAAAACGCTTAGCCCGATGGTTAGTGAAAGAGTTTGAATGTGAAGTGAAGGTCTTTGTTGATACAGCTCCTGTTCCTGAAAAGGCTTTAGGTCAGGCAGCAGGATTGGGTTGGCAGGGTAAGCATACAAACTTGGTCAGTAGAGAACTAGGAAGTTGGTTCTTTATTGGATCGATATTCACTACGCTTAATATCGAAGAAGATAGCATGGAAATAAGCAATTGCGGGACATGCACTTCCTGCCTAGACGTGTGTCCAACAAATGCATTTCCGAAACCATACAAGCTAGATGCACGCCTTTGCATTTCGTATCTCACTATAGAAAGTAGTAGCCCTGTTCCTGAGCATTTAAGATCAAAAATTGGAAACCGTATATATGGCTGTGATGATTGTCTTGCTGTATGCCCTTGGAATAAGTTTGCAAAAGAGGCTGCCGATAACAAATACCATGCACGTGACGATTTATTAGAGCCAGAGTTAGATGAGCTCGTAATTTTAGATGACCTTTCTTTCCGAAAAAAATTTTCAGGTAGTCCAATAAAGAGGATAGGCCGTGATAGGTTCATTAGAAATGTATTGTATGCTATCGGTAATTCGCATGACAAAAGATTTCTGAATAAAATTGAGCACCTCGTAAAAGATCCTAACCCCGTTGTTGCAGATGCTGCGCAATGGGCAAAAAGGGAACTAAACGGATAAAACCTGCCGCAAATGAACAGACCTTTCCCGAATAATAAATTAAGTGATTTTAAAAGAGCTTAAGGAATAAAAATGTCATTTATTTTAGGCGTTGACACTGGTGGTACTTATACTGACGCGGTTATTCTAGAAGATGAGGAACGTGTTATTGCTTTTGCTAAGGCCCTAACAACTCACAGCGATTTATCGTTGGGGATTGGATCAGCAATACAAAAAGCGGTAAAACAGAGAAATACAGCACCAGAAAAAATCTCTCTAGTTTCTCTGTCAACTACCCTAGCAACTAATGCTTTAGTTGAGGGACAAGGAGATAGAGTCGCATTAATCATGATTGGTTTTAAGGATAGTGATCTTGAGAAGCATTCAATTTTTGATGCACTGAAAGGGGATCCTTTTTTAGTTATTGGGGGTGGTCATAATTATGCAGGTTTTGAAAAAAGCCCGCTTGAAAAAAACAAATTGTCGAGGTGGGTATCCGAAATTAAAGGTGTTTCTGCTTACGCAATTTGTTCACAATTTGCAGTAAGGAACCCAGAGCATGAATTAGAAGCTGCAGAAATTATTCGCAAATTGACAGATAAACCTGTGAGTTTATCCCACCAACTTTCGGCTAAACTCAATGGCCCAAAGAGAGCTTTGACAGCAATTTTAAATGCTCGATTAATTGCTCTAATTGATTTGCTGATTATAAAAGCTGAAGATGTCATAAAGAGCCTTGGAATTTTAGCACCTTTGATGGTTGTAAGAGGGGATGGCGCTTTAATTAGTGCAGCACAAGCACGCGAAAAACCGATTGAAACCATTTTGAGTGGGCCAGCTGCTTCAATTGTTGGGGCAAGATGGTTAACAGGCGAAACAGAGGCAATTATCTCAGATATCGGAGGCACAACAACTGACATAGCTGTTCTAATCGGAGGAAAGCCTGCCATTGACCCGCGAGGGGCAAGTGTTGGCCCGTACAGAACCATGGTAGAAGCAGTAGCCATGTATACGTTTGGATTAGGTGGTGACAGTGAGGTAAAATTGCAGGTAGAGGGTTTAGGTGGAGATATTTCTTTGGGCCCTAAAAGAGTAATACCAATTTCTTTGGCCGCAGCAATTGAACCAGATTCAATTCATCAAACCTTAGATAGTCAACTCAAAAATGAAACACCAAATGATTTTGATGCACGATTTATAAGAAGAACGAGGGCCTCAACAGAACCAGTGTTATCTGAGCGCGATGATAAAGTTTACAGGAGAATTGGTGAACAATTCTATCCCATGAGCGAGGTGGTTAAATCTCGCTTAGATTTGCAATCTGTAGTTAAATTAGTCTCTATGGGCGTTGTTCAAATTTCAGCTTTAACACCTTCTGATGCTAGTCATGTCCTCGGCAAATTAAATGCCTGGGATAAAAATGCAGCGATAAAGGCTGTCGATCTTTTTGCCCGACGCCGTGGTGGATCTGGGGAACTTTTAGCTGACTCAACTTCACAAATGGCTGAAAGAATAGTTTGCCAGCTTACAGAGCAGACAAGTAGCTCTATATTGGAAATGGCATTTTCAGAAGAAAAGGTCGATTTTGGAGATAAGCCACATGTTCTAGCCAAACATCCTCTGACCCAGTTTGGTCTTGCGGGGTATAATGATTTAATAAAAGTAAATGTTGGGATTAATAAAAAAATTATAGGTCTAGGAGCTTCCGCACCAACCTATTATCCTGCTGTTGGTGATAAATTAAATTGTGAAGTCATTTTACCTCAACATGCTGGCGTGGCAAATGCTATCGGGGCCGTTGTCGGGAAGATAGTTATGAGGGAAACAGGGGTGATTTCTTCTCCCTCTGAGGGGAAATTTCTTGTTCATCTTGATGGAAAGCCTGTCAATTTTACTAGTGAGGCGGAAGCCTTGAAGGTATTAGAAGAAAAATTGACTGAGAAGAGTATTCAGAAAGCAAAAGAAGCTGGTGCAGAAAATGTCACTGTGAATATTGATAGAGAGATAAAGACGGCCGACATAGAAAACCGTACAGTTTTCGTAGAGGCAAATGTTTTAGTGGAAGCATCTGGGCGTCCGAGAATCTCCATAAATTAATTTTCGTCATATCCGGCCATGTGCTTTTGACCGCGTTTTCGAGATAATTGGATTTGTTTTTGCCGTTCCCTGAATCGGCCTTTGTCGGCTTCAGTAGTCTTGCTTTTGCACTTGTGACACGAAACACCATGTTCATATTCGGAACGTTCTTTATCTTCAGGCAGTATAGGTTGCCTGCAGGCATAACATAATTTGTGGGGGCCCTCTTTTAGTTCATGCCCAACGGATACTCGTGCATCAAATACAAAGCAGTCGCCCTCCCATTCACTTTGGTCTTTGGACGTTTCTTCTAGATATTTTAATATACCACCTTTTAAATGAGAGACATTCTCAACACCTTGGCCAATAAGGTAGTTCGTTGATTTCTCGCAGCGAATTCCTCCCGTACAAAACATCGCGATACGTTTGTTTTGAAATTTTTCTTTATTTTTTTCCCACCAAGCGGGGAACTCTCTAAACGAATTAGTTTGAGGATTTATGGCACCTTTAAATGTACCTATATCAACCTCATACTCATTACGCGTATCGATCACAACGACATCAGGATCACGTAGAACTGTATTCCAGTCAGATGGATCGACATAATGTCCAACCCTGGCTTTGGGATCAATATTTGGCTGACCCATAGTAACTATTTCTTTTTTTAATTTTACTTTCATTCTAGGAAACGGTGGAAGTTTTGAAACACTTGTCTTGTATTCTAAATCGGCACAGCCTGGCATCTTTTTTATATAGACAAGTATTTTTTCTATGTTTTCGTATGTTCCAGCAATCGTGCCGTTTATTCCTTCTGATGCAAGTAAAAGAGATCCACTTATGCCTAAACCTTCGCACTTTTTTTGCAGAGGATCACGTAACTTCAAATGATTTTTAAAACGCGTAAAATGGTAGAGGGCGGCTATTGTAAACATTACTAGGTTTTAGGACAAATTTATGAAAAAATGCAAGATGAACAATACTTATTGATAAAATCTGCAGATGAGTTGAATTAAGAAGAATGCTTAAACCAGTTTGAATTTTAGCTTAATTTTTAGAAGCTACTTGGGTGCAATGCTGCTAACTTCTTGCATTGTTAATTGCAAAATTTAATGCTTTCGCTTGTCCGAAGACACCGGTGGCTTTTAACGCCCTAATAACGGTATCTGAGATCGGGTTATCTACATACAATAAAGCGATCGCCTGTCCACCTGCTTGGGATCTCCCAAGAGTAAAGTTTGCAATATTAACATCGTTATCACCAAGTGTTTTCCCTAGAATCCCAATAATACCGGGAACATCCTCATTTGTTGTATACAGCATGTGGGGGCCAACTTCAGAATCGATGTTGATGCCTTTAATTTGAATAAAACGAGGTTTTCCGTCGCTAAAGACAGTGCCAGCCACTGAGCGCTCTCTTTTTTCTGTAACGACTGTCACTTTAATGTAGCCCTCGAAGGCTCCAGCTTTATCTTGATTTGTAGTGCTGATTTTAATGCCACGCTCTTTCGCGATTATTGGTGCGGAGACCATGTTTACGTCTGGGTTGGCTTTTGTCATAATTCCAGAAATCACACTGCTGTTCAGCGCTGGTAAATTCATTTGAGAAACAAGGCCGTCATATAATATATTGATAGCTTTGACAGGCTCATCAGTCATCTGGCCAGCAAAACTTCCCAAATACTGTGATAATTTAACCCAGGGCCCCATAACCTTTGCTTCTTCTGCACTCATTGAGGGCATGTTGAGGGCATTTTCTACGGCACCCTCAAGAAGATAATTAGACATTTGTTCGGCAACTTGAAGGGCTACGTTTTCCTGGGCCTCAATTGTTGCTGCGCCTAAGTGGGGAGTGCAAACGACATTAGGTAAATTAAAAAGAGGATTGCTGTTTGCAGGTTCTTCTTCAAAAACGTCTAAAGCGGCCCCGGACACGTGACCACTTTTTAAAAAATCTGCTAAAGCGCTTTCGTCTATCAGTCCCCCCCTAGCACAATTAATAATTCGGACACCTTTCTTAGTCTTTTCCAAATTTTTGCGGCTTAAAATATTTTTGGTCATATCAGTAAGCGGGACATGTAAGGTTATGAAGTCTGCTTTTGGCAGTAAATCTTCTAACCCTTCTATTTTTTCAATACCCATTTCAAGCGCCTTTTCTTTGGACAAAAAAGGATCATACGCCAATACTTTCATTTTTAAATTGCGGGCACGCTCGCAAACAATTCCTCCGATGTTACCTGCTCCAATTACGCCCAAGGTTTTTCCCGTTAGTTCGACACCCATAAATTTTGATTTTTCCCATTTGCCGGCATGAGTTGATGCACTTGCTTGCGGAATCTGCCTGGCAACAGCGAACATCATAGCTATTGCGTGTTCAGCGGTTGTTATCATATTTCCAAATGGTGTATTCATAACGACTATACCCTGTTTGGAGGCCGCTTCTTTATCAATGTTATCGGTTCCTATGCCAGCCCGACCTATCACTTTCAGTTTATGGGCATTTTTTAAAATAGTTGGAGTTACCTTTGTTGCAGACCGGATTGCCAAACCGTCGTAGTTTCCAATTGCTTTAGCCAAAGCTTCTTTGTCTTTTCCCAAGTCTGGCATAAAATCCACTTCGATACCGCGATCGATAAATATTTGAACTGCTGTTTCGCTTAACTTGTCTGATACTAATACTTTAGGTGCCATTTAATGGATTTTCCTTACTAAATTATGAAATTAAATTCGTGAATACTCGTGATTTTTGGGGTTAACAGCTGGCCTGAATTTCTTCATGAAAAGCCCAATCTATCCAAGGCAACATTTTTTCTATATCAGAGGTCTCCACTGTACTTCCGCACCAAATTCTAAGACCTGGTGGGGCATCTCTATAAGCTCCAATATCAAAAGCCACTTTCTCATTTTCTAGCCGCTTTGCTATTTTATTTGCAAAGGAATGACCGTCAGTAATTCGGTTGTCTTTGAATTTCAGACAGACGGAAGTCGTAGATCGTGTGGAAGGATTAACGGCTAGATTTTCTATCCAATCCCGACTGTCACAAAAATCCCAAATGGCTTTGGAATTTCTTTTTGCTCTATTAATGAGTCCATTTTTTCCACCAACTCTTTTTGCCCATTCTAATGAAAGTAGATAGTCCTCTACGGCAAGCATTGAGGGTGTATTAATTGTTGCACCTTCAAAAATTCCTTCGATAAGTTTTCCATTTTTTGTTAGTCGAAATATCTTTGGAATGGGCCATGAAGGAGTATAGTTCTCCAATCGTTGCGCCGCTCTTGGAGAAAGGATAAGCATGCCATGTGCTGCTTCTCCGCCGAGGACTTTTTGCCAACTAAAAGTTGTAACGTCCAATTTTTCCCAAGGTAAGTCCATAGCAAAAGCAGCTGAGGTTGCATCACAAATTGTGAGACCTAACCTATCATTTGGTATTGCGTTTCCATCCTTGAGGCAGACGCCTGAGGTGGTGCCATTCCAGGTAAATACAATGTCAGTATCATAATCCAGGTTTTCCATATTTACGATGTCACCATAGTCGGCATTAAAAACTTTAGCATCTAGCCTGAGTTGTTTAATGACATCGTTGACCCATCCCTCCCCAAAACTTTCCCAGGCTACCATGCTTACAGCTCTGGCTCCCAGCATAGACCACATTGCCATTTCGACAGCACCTGTATCCGAAGCGGGTACTATAGCAATTCTGTAATCACTCGGAATTTCGAGTATATTTCTTGTTTCTTCGATTGCTAATTTTAACCTTGCTTTACCAACCGCAGCACGATGGGATCTTCCAAGTGGAGCATTAGAAAGTTTATTTAAATCAAATAAGGGATTTTTGGCACAGGGCCCTGAAGAAAAATATGCGTTATCCGGCCGCGTAACCGGTCTTTTAATATCCATGTCTGTTACCCTTCCAGATATTCGCCTCTCGTTGGGGAGAGGTGTCCCAACTATTGAGTTAATTGATATTCTTGCCTTTAACAACAGTAAAAATCTAGTTATAGGCAGAGAGATTAAAGGGCTTCGGTCCTTGGCTCTATGAAAGTTTAATCATGTATGCAGTTACACTAATTGCACCTCCAAAATCCCGCCTATTGAAATCAAAACTAGTTAAAAATCTGTGTGAGGCCTGGGAAGTTAAAGACTATGTTTACCTTGCAAGTGAAGAAGCTGCTGAATTTATAGTCCCCAAAATTCCCACTGACCGTTGGCCTATGTGGTCAAAATTTCAAGAACTGAAAATTGATTTGGTGATCCAGGAAGACAAAATGCGTAAAAAATCTATTCTGCTTGCAGATATGGATAGCACTATAATTCAGCAGGAATGCATAGATGAGCTTGCCAGTGAAATTGGAATTGGAGAACGGGTGAAGCTTATTACAGCCGAAGCGATGAACGGTAAATTAGACTTTGAAGAAGCTTTAACTGAAAGAGTCGCACTGCTGAAGGGCTTGTCCACGCAGATTATTGATAAAGTTCTTAAGGAACGAATAACTTATATGCCAGGTGCATTAACTCTCTTATCAACAATGAAAGCAAATGGTTCCTACAGTGCTCTTGTTTCGGGCGGATTTACTTTGTTTACAGAGAAAGTTTCTGCCTACCTTGGCTTTGATGAAAATCATGCAAATGTCTTGCTTACAAATGAAAATAAGCTCACTGGAAAAGTACAAAAACCAATATTGGGCAAAAAGGCTAAAGTTGAACAATTAGACCGTATCGCGAGCAAGTTTAATCTATCTGCAAGACAGGTAATCGCGGTTGGTGATGGAGCCAATGACTTGGACATGTTGAGTAAAGCTGGTACAGGTGTAGCTCTTCACGCCAAACCATCTGTTGCAGAACAATGCGATATTCGAATAAATTTTGGGGATTTAACGGCGCTCTTATTCATACAAGGCTATTCAAAA
>Ga0207993_1000987_pt1 | contig 11209 bp, 13 predicted proteins | sample ETN01SmetaG_2_FD_185791 | JGI IMG/M metagenome (GOLD analysis project Ga0207993, IMG submission 185791) | Marine microbial and viral communities from oxygen minimum zone, Eastern Pacific Ocean - ETNP2014F12-01SV265 (SPAdes) (version 2) | ecosystem: Environmental > Aquatic > Marine > Oceanic ...
TAAGTATTTTCTTAATATTTTTTTGGAACCATTCCCATTTCATACTCTTTTATCGCTTTTTCAAGAGATTTAAGTTCTTCGCAACCAAAATAACATAATGCTTTAAGTATTCTAAAATGCTTCTTTGATCCTTCTGGCTGATCAAGATTCAAATAAAGTCTACCAATATATTCATGAGTACCTAAATGCTCAGGATCAAGATCTAAGGCTTTATTATAATAAGAAAATGCCTCATCATTATTGCCTAATTTTCGGTTACTAAAACCTAACATATTAAATGCATCAGGGTTATTTGGATCATCTCGAATTGATTTTTTTAAATAAACTATTGCTGCTTTGTAATTTCCATCATAAGCCAATTCCTTTCCAGTCCTGTAATCTTCATTTCCATTTTCAGAATCATAATCATCACCCTCTGAAAAAACAGTTGTATTTAAAAATACAAAAAAAATGATCAAACAAATCGATGTAAAGATGAGATTTTTATTTTTCATTCATTTATCATTAGTCTAAAAGACTTCTAAATTAGCATATCGTACTACTTATCTTCGAGAAGTCCAAGATAAATATTCACATCTCTTTTTAAGAAGACATTCATCGTAATGCGATATAATCTTTTGATATATTCTGTATTCTTTTAAAAAATAAACTAAAAGGTCAGAATAACGTTTAAAAAATTCTATTTATTTTACTTCTTTATGCAAAAAATGTTTTCTACACCATCGACAGAACTTTCGAACTTCCATTCTTTCTGTTTTTAGTTTTTTGTTTCTGGATGCAGTATAGTTTCGTCTTTTGCATTCTGAACATTCTAACTGTATTGTCTCTCTCATTATTTAATTAATTATTATAAATTTTAATTTTTTAGAATTAATTTTTTTTAAGTGAAAATAAGTAAATTACAAATAAATTAATTTTACTCAAATTTCCTGATATACAAAATGACCAGATTCAATTTCATTCATTTTAAATAAAGGCGGTTCATAATTTTTAGGTTTTATGGGTGTCGGAACTTCCTCATTGCTTATTTCTCTTTTATTTTGCTTTCTGAGCCTTGGATCAGCTATAGGTACAGCATTGAGTAACTTTTTTGTATAAGCATGATTAGGATTTTCGAAAATTTGCTTTCTAGAACCAATTTCGACAATTCTTCCAAGATACATTACTGCTACTCGGTGGCTGATTCTTTCTACAACAGCCACATCATGACTTATGAATAGGAACGCGATTTTATAATTTTCCTGAAGCTTCATCATTAAATTTATGATCTGAGATTTTATTGTAACATCTAATGCTGATACTGCTTCGTCAGCAATAATTAACTTTGGATTTAGCCCAAGTGCTCTAGCAATACATATTCTTTGTCTTTGACCACCAGAAAATTCGTGTGGATACCTTTTGGAATGTTTAGGAGAAAGTCCAACATCGTCCAATAGATTATATACTTTTTCTTGGAGTTCTTTTCCCTCATGTAATCCATGTACTTTCATTGGTTCTGCAATCGCATTACCTATACTCATTCTAGGATTTAGACTTGAAAAGGGATCTTGAAAAATCATTTGGATATTTTTTCTATAATTTCTCATTTCCACTGAACCCAGATTTGTAATTTCTTTATCTTTAAAATAAATTTTACCTTTATTTATTGGAACAAGTCTTAGTATCGAGCGACCTGTTGTTGATTTACCACAACCGGATTCTCCAACTAATGATAGTGTTTCTGCTTCATCAATTTTAAAACTTATATTTTCAACTGCATGGACTCTTCCAGATATTCCACTAAAAAAACCATTCGAAATATCAAATCTAGTAGTTAGATTTTCTACTTTTAATAATGGATCTACTGCTTTAATTGATGACATGATATAAAAAATATTATGGTAAAATTTCTACAATTTCAGATTCGGGAAACATTTCAGGAAAATCTTTTCCCTTCATTGAACCAATCTGAGGTACTGCATTGATCAATTTTTTTGTATATGGATGATCAGGATTATGAAAAATAGTATCAACATCACCTTGTTCAACAATTTTTCCGTTCTTCATTACTATGACTCTATCTGCAACTTCAGCGACAACAGCCATATCATGAGTAATAAATAGAACTGCCATACCAATTTCATTTTGTAATAGTTTGATTAAATCAATTATTTGAGCTTGGATTGTTACATCTAACGCAGTGGTTGGTTCATCCGCAATTAATAACTGTGGTCTACATGACAAAGCCATAGCAATCATAACTCTTTGCCGCATACCTCCTGAAAAATGATGAGGATAACTATTAATAACTTTTTTGGGATCTGGTATTCTTACCAAATTAAGCATCTCAAGCGTTTTGTCCCTTGCTTTCTCTTCATTTAGTCCTTGATGAATCATTATTGCTTCAGATATTTGTAAGCCAACTGTTAGAACTGGATTCAAACAAGTCATAGGTTCTTGAAAAATCATAGAAACATGATTTCCACGTATATTTACTAAATCTTTTTCTGAGGTTTCAAACATATCAACCACCTCATTATTTTTTAAACGTAATTTGATTGAACCGGTTGGCATTTCTGCGCCAGCCATATCATTTAATCGTAATATTGACATGGCTGTTACCGACTTACCTGAGCCAGATTCTCCTACAACTGCTAATGTCTCACCTTGATTTATACTAAAACTTACACCTTCCACAGCTTTAACTAGCTCTTTATTTACGGGAAAATGCACTCTTAAATTCTCTATATCAACAATACAATTTTCATTCATAGCATTTATGATTAGTTATTCCCCGATTATTGCTTTTGTTTCTAAAAATTCATTTAATCCCCATCTACCTTTTTCACGGCCATTTCCAGACATTTTTAGACCGCCAAATGGAGCTTCAGTGCCTCCACTAGAATAATTTATATAAACTTGTCCAGCATTTAATCTTTTTGATAATTTCAATAGATCTTTTTTTTCAATACCTGAGACATAAGCTGCAAGGCCATAATCAGTATTATTAGCAATATCTAATGCATGTTCATAATCATGATAGTGAGTAATTGTAAGAACTGGCCCAAATATTTCCTCTTTAAATATACTCATTTCTTCAGTTACGTAGGCAAAAACCGTAGGTTCAATAAAATAGCCAGAATCAATATTTTTTGGTCGATTTGATCCCCCTGTTATTATTTTAGCACCATCATTAATGCCAGTGTGTATAAGATCTTTTACTTTTTTGTATTGTTTAACATTTGCTAAAGGTCCAACATCTGTATCTTCATTTTGAGGATTTCCCACAATGAGTGAGTTACATACAGATTTTGCAATAAAAAATGATTCTTCTAATCTTCTAAACGGAACGAGCATTCTTGTCGGCGCGTTACAAGATTGACCCGAATTTTCCATACATTTTATTACACCTTGCTTAACTGATTTTTCAAATGAACTATCATCTAATATTATATTAGCCGATTTTCCTCCTAATTCTTGACTCACACGCTTTACTGTGTCTGCAGATGATTTTGCTACAGAAATCCCACCTATAGTTGAACCCGTAAAAGACATCATTGAAATTTCTGGGTGTCGAGACATAGCATCACCAACGATTGAACCAAAACCATTTACCAAATTAAAGACCCCTCTTGGAGTACCCGCTTCATCAATTATTTCTGCAATTAATATTGCACTCAAAGGAGATATTTCACTTGGTTTTAAAATACATGTACAACCAGAGGCCAGCACAAATACCAATTTGGACATTATTTGATTTATCGGCCAATTCCATGGTGTAATTAATCCACAAACTCCTATTGGTATTTGTTGTATAATATAATTATTTTCTTTAAATTCAAATTTATAATCATTTAAAAGATTAATTGCTGTTTTAAGATGGTTTAATCCAACTTTAGTTTGAGCATTTCTAGATAATTGAATTGGACAACCCATCTCCAAACATATTGTTTGAGCAATTTCTTCATATCTTTTTTTATATATATTATAAATTTTTTTTAATAATATAATTCTTTCATCAATTTCTGTTTTTGAATAAATTTTAAATGCTTCTTTGGCTGCATCTACAGCTTTATTTATATCATTCACACAACCAGATCCAATAGATGTAAATACTTTTTCGTTTGCAGGATTTATTACATCTATTGTTTCTGAATTTGTTGGTGTGATCCATTCACCATTTATATAAAATTTTTTTGCATCTATCATTTTTTTATATTAAATATATTTAACATTTACAGAAATGATTCACATATATTTCTGAAAGTTTTTTTATATCTATGATCTGTTTATCATTATGTATAATATATGTTCTCATTTCATCATGATTCTCAAACCACTGAGATTCATAAATACCTTTAATTTCTATTTTATTTTTTCCCATGTAGTAAAGTTCTGAATTTTTGTTGTTCCAACGTAAGTGAAGAATACCTATTGATTTTTTTTGGTTTAAATAAAATTCCTGATATATATTTTTTTTACCCATTGACTGAAGAAAAGGAAAGCATGGGTCTTTATAAAGTTTAAGCCTAAAATCTAATTCTAAATTATTTCTTATTAAATCTAGATCCATTTTATGTTTTCAACATTTTAAATTTTTTAATAACATCAAATACAAGATTATTGTCCAAATACAATTAAGAAATATCCAACTGATTAGAGGGTAATTGTTATATAAATATAAAGCATATGAGAATATTTGATTTAAAAACAGTTCCATATAAATTTAATGAAAATAAAAAAAATCTATGTGATTCATTTTTTCTTATAATTGTAAATTGTATTCTTCATTAAATAAAACATATAAATATATAAATAAACTAATTGTAATGATCCAAAAAGGAACCATTTCTTTAGGCGCTTTATATAAATTCTCTCCACACTTTTTACAATTGGATGATGTAGTGTAATTCAGATCTTCACAATACAAACATTTAATTTTTTCTTTCATGAATAAATTAATTTTATTATTTTATTTATAATTTTTAAATAAAATAGTAAACACATTAACGGTAAGGACAATTCTTACAGAGTTTTCCTCTTGAAGATATTAATGCTTCTTTCATTTCAAAATTTTCATTTATAATTTCCTTAAGAGATGTATGATCACCTTTAGAAAGAGATTTAATTATTGATTCATAAATTTTAAATCTATCCATAAGTATTTTTCTAAAAATAATTTAATTATTAAGTAAAAATAAATTTTTTTTATTTATTTCAAGTTATAGGCTTTGATCAAAACTTTTTAATTAAGATTTATACTTTTACAACAGGGACCTACTTAGAGAGGCCCCTGTTGTGAAGGAGTGATGAATAAATAGCAATCTATGGAGCGGGATTCTATATCCCGTGCATCAATTCATCTGTAAGTGTTTTTATGCTGAAAAAAATCAAAATTGCAAAGCCACCGCTTACTGGGCATTTTTATTTTAGTATATGCTAATTTTTATTGTCAAGTTATTGATAAAATAAATTATTTATTACGAAATCATGATATTTTATAATTCCAATATTTACCTGTAGCTCTTAAAATCGTCATTTCTTATAGTAATTTTAAGTATTTGTAATAAAGGAGGGCAAAGCGTTAAAATTCAAATTCAAGGCTTTTCAGGAAAATTTACCTATCTATTCTAGGGATTATTTTAGTATTTAGATATTTAATATAGTTGAATAATTAAACATGGGCATTTATCTGAACAATATAATCACTGCATAGAAATATACTGTGGTTTCAGCAATTGAACAATGTAAGCTAAATGGGCTGAAGAAGTACTGAACAGAAACTTTCCCGCTCTTTGTGAGATACTTTTTGGTCAAGTAAGTGGGTGGGTGGGAAAAAATAGACCTTTGTGGTTGTCAATGACAAATAGTTCCTCTATTTAGTAAGAAAATTCCTAGAAGATCTTTATAGACAAAATTATAATTCAGAGACAATTGGAAATTGGTTAATTCAATAAATTTTGATTATAATAATTTTATTATATTATATATTGAGAAATTTATTCGTTTTTTATTTTTCATAAGATTTTATTTTTTTAAATAAATGGTTTTTTTCTTCTCTTCATCAATCCACCAATTAAAAAATCCTAAGCCATATTTGGGGACTATTTCAGGTTTAGAAAATTTATTCCAATAAGAAATTCTATAATAATTAATATGCCAGTTTGGAATTACATAATGTCCCCATAAAAGCGCCCTATCTAAAGCATGAGTTGCTGTTATCAACGATTGTCTATCTGGAGCATAAATTAAATGGTTGATCAATTTATCAATGGCTGTATTTTTTATTCCTATGTAATTTCTACTTCCCATCCGTTCCGCAGATTCTGAATGCCAGTAATTTTTTTGCTCATTTCCTGGCGATAAGGATTGGCCAATTGACATTATAATCATATCAAAATCAAATGACCGTAATCTATTTATATATTGAGCAGTATCAACAACCCTTACATTGGCCTCAATACCAAGACGATTGAGATTTTTTGTGAAAGGAATAACTACTCGTTCAAATGATGGTGATATTAGGAGAATTTCAAATTTCAAAGCAGCTCTACTTTTAGAATGAATTCTTTTCCCAGCATTGATTATCCATCCTGCTTTTTCAAGTAGTGCATTTGCAATCTTCAATTGTTTACGAATATTTCCTGAACCATCGGTTTTTGGAAGTAAATATGGTGTGTTGAATATCTCCTTTGGTAAATCATTTTTTAAAGGATTTAGAAGCTCTAACTCTTCTTTAGACGGTAAACCACTTGATGCTAATTCTGAATTAGTAAAATAGCTTTTACTTCTTTTATATTGTCCGTAGAAAAGGTTTTTGTTGGTCCATTCAAAGTCGAAAGCATAGGTAAGAGCTTGTCGAACCATCGGATTAATAAAAATATCTCTCCGAATATTAAATGCAAATCCTTGCATTCCTGTTGGCATTTCATGATCTATTTCTTCACGGATAATAAAATTATTATCGAATGCTTTCCCTTCATATGATGTTGCCCATCGTTTGGAATTCATTTCTCGTCGAAAATCGTATTCTCCAGCCTTAAACGCTTCTAGTGCTACAGTTGAATCTCGATAATAATCATATCGAACTTCATCAAAATTATTCATACCTTTTTTAACAGGAAGCTCTTCCGACCAATGATTCTTCACTCTTTCGTAAATAACATATTTACCAGCTTCAAATTTTTTTATTCTATACGCACCACTACCTAATGGAGGTACTAAGGATGATTTACTAAATTCATGATTTTTCCAATAATGAGCTGGTAAAACAGGTAATTGTCCAATTATAAGAACCAATTCACGATTTATATTTTCTTCATTAAAATAAAATTTAACGCTATTCTTACTATTTTTTTCAACTTTGATAACATCTTTATAATAAACTTTGTAAAAAGGAGATCCTTTTTTAAGCAAAGTATTATAACTAAAAATTACATCATCTGGCTCTATGGGCTTTCCATCGTTAAAGCGTGCTTTTGGATTCAAATGGTATACTACCCATTTACGGTCACTTGGATACTCTAATTTTTCTGCTATCAAACCATATTGTGTAAATGGTTCATCAGCTGAACCTACTGTGAGTGTTTGAAATATCATATTCGTTCCAATTGCAGGAACCCCTTTTGAGATGAAAGGATTAAAACTATCAAATGTGCCAATATGATTGAGTCTAACTTTACCTCCCTTCGGTGCCAAAGCGTTAACATAATCAAAATTTTTAAAATTTTTATCGTATTTTGGAATACCATTCATTGAAATAGCATGTGATATGATTAATTCATTAGCTAAAATTTGATTAAAAATTAAAAATTTTATTGTAAATATATATAATATTGTTTGTAAAGATCGCATGAATAAATTGTTAATAAGGATTACTAGTAGGATTAAATTAATTCAATTCTTTGAGTAAAATATATTTATAATCTATTTAATTAAGTAATCTATTATCTTTATTTAAATAATTCTTTTGGTTTGTAACAAAATAATAATCTAAGAAATCTTTAAATAATTCTTTTGTTTTTTCATCATTAAAACATGTTTCATCAGTACCACATTCACAAATATTTTTTTGATGTCTTTCTTTTTCATATTTTAAAAGTTCTTCTATAATTAAATCTTGAAAACGATTCATTTCAACTAATTCGTCTATTTTTGTTTTAATTTTATTATAATAAAATACTTGTTTATAGTTATAATAAATTAAAGGAATATTATAATTATCTTTAAAAAAACTGTGTTTTACAGTGATTAAAAAAATATCTTGTAATAAATTATTTATTTTATCACAAGTATAATCATTACCTAAGATTTCATGTAATCTTATATGAGAAGTTTCAAAATAATTTATAAAGAGCATGGAAGCATCATAATCATGTGTAAAGTACTTAATAATTATTTTAAAGAAATAATTATTTTCTTCTTGCACAACCTTGATAACGTCTGAAATTTCAATAAATTCTTTTTTATTATTTTCAGAAGTAAACATTTATTATTTTAAATTTTTTTTATATATCATTACTTAGTACGTATACATTAACCAAAATTTAGTTTATAACTCTCACTTTTTTTAATAAATTATGTATATAAAGTCTCTTACACATATGGCCTATGCTACATGAAGACGGTTTGAACAGGGGCTAATGCACCACCAAAAGCCCCTGTTTGACGAGATTTTGTTGATTAAATACAGTATTAGGAGCGGGAATGTTGGAGTTTACCAGAAACAAACCCGAGTATTTACTCAACGGTGAGTGTTTTTATGCATGTATATTCTAAACGCAAATCCACCGCTCACAGGGATAGAATATATTTAGCATATACTAATTATGCGAGTCAAGTGTTTGATATTATATGATAAATTCATAATATTATGATATTATATCATCAATATATATCTTTTAGAAATCTACATAAATCAAATTTAAATAATTTATAAGTAATAACAGTATAAAATTTAGTCAGAGGCACCTAAATCTCTACTATGGGATTTCAATTAAGTATAATTAAAGAGAAAACGATAAACCGTTATACCTAAATAACGATAAATAAATAAAGAGGAATTTCAATTAAAAGAGACACGTTTTTAAGTCTAAATTTATTGAAACACTTGAAGTAAAGATGCGCATTATTCTGATTGATATAAAATAGAATTTCCACTTACAATTTATAAAAATAAATTGAACTGTGAAAATTTCTTAATTAAATATTTTAAAAATATTTTTTAGAAAAGTATTTAATTTTATTTAAAAATAACCTTCAATTTTTATAAAAAAACTTTTTCAAAGTGAATATTCCTATTAAGACTAATGAAAATAAAATTATTTCTGTAAAATGATGAATTAGATGTGTTGTATTATTACTGATTAAATCATGTGCATATGCCATATTCGACTCCAATATTTATTAATTATCTTTTGAAAATAGGAATTTTTAAATTTAAAATTACTTTACCTACAAAATCGCTTTTAAATTGTGGACCTATGCAGGTCTGATCCACTCCCAGTTTATTATTACTCGAAAACCAATATTTCCCTGAATCAAATTCAATTAGCCTTTTAATTATAAATCCATAAACAGGATGTTTGATTACATAAATATTTCCAATTTTTATCTTAAAGAATCGTTTTAATATTATTATAAATGATTTATCAGGATAAAGAGGTTGCATACTTAGTCCTGAAATCTGTAATATTTTAATCATTTTACTTTAAATCTGGATAAACTATTTCCATTTCTGGAGGATATGGACATTTTTCTCTAAAAATTTTTATGTCTTTTGTTAACCAAAATATTTCAGCAAATCTATTTACTTTATCAAGAAGATCTAAACATGCTTGTCTATCAACATTTTGTTTTGATTTAGAACATAATAGCATAATTGAATGAGTCAGTTCATGAATTTCTGGGAACTGATCTATCTGAGGTTTTTTGAAATAATCACCCCAGATAACTCGTATTTCTTCTTTTACTTTTATACCGTGTTCCTCTTTCTGAGATATTAATCTTGATAACTGAGCTTTATTATTTAAATTTGCATTGTCAGAAACATCTAAATCTTCTATTAAATCAATTATTCGTATCATTGTTAGAACAGCTATTTGAGACGATATAGGATCATAAATTTTACATGGTATATCACAATGTGCTGAAACTTTTTCAATAGAAAATGAATTCTGAAAGAAATCCACTAGCTTTTCCATATCATTATCCTTTCACTATTCGGTGATGAATTTACTTATTTTCGTATAAATTATAATAATCATTTTATAAATTACAATATTATTAGTTATTACTGAATATCATGATATTATAATAACGTGATATTATTTTCAATTTTTACGATAATAACTAAAATAATTATTTATCATAAAATATATAAAATTAGATAACATAAGTTTAAAACATTGCCATTTAACAGAACACCGTAATCAAATTGTCCAATCCTGCTTCAGGCTTGGTTATGGAACTTTTGCAACAGATAAGGTTTGATCTAACTTTTGAACTTTATTGAAAATCGTTATATTAGATTGCGCTTGAGAGCGACTTACTTAGCGAATTGCACAATTTCAGCATGGATAATAAAGAGTTATGAAAAGCAGAAACAAAGCTTTTTGAAGTCCTTTATTTTGCTCCCGTATATTTGTGTAAGTAATAGAAATCAAGTCACTTAGACTAACGTCTATTAGACAATATAAAAGATCATCATGAACAGGGACCAATTGGCTAGAAGTCCCTGTTTCATGAGAAGTATGATGAAATTGCAGTTTTAGGAGCGGGAATCGTGCGAAATCCCGAGCATTTCATCAAAAGTGAGTGTTTTCATGCAAAGGATCCTAAAGCAAAGCCACCGCTCACTGGGCTCAAAACAAACTAAAGAATGAGAATAATTAAAATTCAATTAATTATTTTTTTCCCATATGTGAAAGATTCTAATTTATTAGCAACAAGACTTTCCGGAATATCTTTTTCTATAATATTTTTACTATGCTTATCACAGATCATATACAAAAATGGCTCATTATTCCACAAAGGATAGTGAGTCAATATTACTTCATAATCTTCATCTACATTGATTTTAAGCTTATGTGATAAATACACTTTACTTGAACATACTTCTTCAATATTATTAGAAACAAGATTTATTGATTTTTTAAAGTCAGAAAGTGATTCTTGACTCTCTAGAATTGAATTCATAACTTTGAAAGAATGTTTTCAGGTTTTGTTTCTT
>Ga0207993_1000988_pt1 | contig 11204 bp, 10 predicted proteins | sample ETN01SmetaG_2_FD_185791 | JGI IMG/M metagenome (GOLD analysis project Ga0207993, IMG submission 185791) | Marine microbial and viral communities from oxygen minimum zone, Eastern Pacific Ocean - ETNP2014F12-01SV265 (SPAdes) (version 2) | ecosystem: Environmental > Aquatic > Marine > Oceanic ...
CCCTTAATCTTTGGATCACGCGGAATAACACCTGTAGCAACGATGACTTCGTCAAACCCTATAACATCAGTGGAAGTAACTGTTTTGCCTAATCTAACATCCACCCCACTGCTATTCAGCATCTCCTCGAACCAATCCACCAGCCCCCAAAACTCTTCTTTACCCGGCACCATTTTAGCCAAATTAAGTTGCCCGCCAATTGCCTGAGCCTTTTCAAATAAAGTCACTGCATGTCCTCGCTGTGCGGCTTCAACAGCTGCGGACATACCCGCTGGCCCTGCACCAATAACTGCAACTGACTTTTTATTTAATGCCTTGGTGCTAACTAACTCTGTTTCAAAGCAGGCCTTTGGATTTACAAGACATGAACTAATTTTACCACTAAAGGTGTGATCTAGGCAGGCTTGGTTGCACGCAATACATGGTGCAATCTTTTTTTCGTTACCCGATATTGCTTTTTTAATAAAATTTGGGTCAGCCAAAAAAGGGCGGGCCATACTAACCATATCAGCACAGCCAGCTTCTAAAACTTCCTCAGCCACGTTGGGAGTATTTATTCTGTTTGAAGTTATGATTGGGATAGATACCTTACCCATCAGTTTTTTTGTAACCCATGCAAAAGCAGCACGCGGAACAGATGTGGCTATGGTGGGTATTCTGGCTTCATGCCAGCCAATACCGGTATTAATAATTGTAGCGCCAGCTTTCTCAACCTCTTTGGCCAGCAGTACAACTTCATTATGAGTTGACCCATCTGGGATTAAATCAATCATAGACAATCTAAAAATTAATATAAAATCATGGCCTACAGCTTCTCGGACACGCGCCACAATTTCAACTGGTAACCGCATACGATTTTCATAACTTCCACCCCATTGGTCAGTCCTTTTATTTGTATGACGAACTAAAAACTGATTTAAAAAATATCCTTCTGACCCCATAATTTCTATACCATCATACCCAGCATCGCGTGCTCGGCAAGCGGTTGTTACTATATCATTGATTTGCTTTTCTATGCCCACTGCATCTAGTTCGGTGGGTGCAAATGGTGAAATAGGCGACTTTATTGGAGATGGAGCAACGCAATTAGGCCCATAGGCATAACGTCCAGCATGTAAAATTTGCATTGCAATTTTACCACCTGAGTTGTGCACACGATCTGTTACAATTTTATGATTAGCAACATCATTTGCATCAAATAAACCTGCAGCTCCAGGGAAAACCCCACCCTCAATATTTGGTGCTATTCCACCGGTGACCATTAAAGCAACTTCACCACGAGCTCTAGTTGCATAAAACTCTGCAACTCTGTTCCAATCTTTAGTTTCCTCTAGGTTCGTATGCATTGAGCCCATGAGGGCTCTATTTTTCAGCGTTGTAAAACCTAAATCTAGTGGTTTTAACAAATGTGGGAAGTTAGTTCTCATTTTATAAACTCTTTTTGCCACTTAACTTCTGCCTACTTCAGACTTTAAAAAAGTTTCAAATAAAACGCAGCGTAACAGGAGCTATAAATTATACACAAAAAAAAGAATATTAAAATATCAAAGGCCGTTTTTTCGGTCTTGGAATAGGATCTACGCGATCGTGAAAGTTTGCCTTGTCCAAGGACAGATTTTCAGGGCCTGTGAAAGAAGGTCGTTTTTTCGGTCTCAAAACAGGATCTACGCTTTCGTAAATATTTACCTTTACCGAAGACGGACTTTTTGGGACTTTAACAGATAGCAAAATAGAGTTTAGGTAAGCTTTTGCTCTAAAATTAGGTAAATTTCTGCCTTTTGGGACATAATATTTTGCCATAAAAATATAGTTTTCTTTAACTTTTAGGATACGTAGAGATTTTTCATCAAACATTGGATTTACGTGATCATAATTTTGAAAACTAGCGAGTGAATTATTTAATTTTTCTTCGGAAAAGAAACCTGCACTTTGAGTTTGGCCCAAATTCAAATAAGTTAATGTTACTAGTGATTTATTATTGGTATGAGGATTACAATTGGAAAAGAACACAACACCGTAACCCTCCCTTTCTGACTTTAGTTCTTTTATTTGGCAAAGACCCGGGGGAACATTTCCAGATATTCCAGATTTAAACTTAAATTCTGAAATTGAAACAATATTCTGAGATTGGCCTTGAAAGCCAAAATCACTAGCACAGCCAGATATAAAAATTAAAAGCGTGATGAGTAAAAATCGGTTCATTAAAATTAAGTCACAACCTTTTTGAATTCATTACTTTGTTTCTTTAACCCCAAAGGTTGGCAAAAAACTACCAAAATAAAAAAGCGCCCAAAGAGAATAAATTAAAATAATAAAAATCGTAGAAACAATCAAAGCTACGCCCATAGCTTCAGATTGTGGATCTAGATATGTTAACCATAGTGCCATCCCATCTAGATTTCCGTGGATACCAAAAAAAACCAGAGAAACTGTATTTCCACCCCAATGGAGGCCAAATGCTAAAGCTATGTTTCCTGTATGGAGCGTGACAAGACAGAGTAAGCAACCTACTACAAAAGTATTAAAACAATAATACCATGCGTTAACCCCATATGACTGACTATCAAAGTGTAACAGACCGAAAATAAGAGAGGGACAAATAACAGCGTATAAATAGCTAGTACTTTTTGTCCAAATAGTTTGCAGCAAATAGCCTCTAAAAACCAGCTCTTCAGCAGCTGATTGAACAAAAATAAACAAAATTACTGGCAGAAGCCATTTAATCCAATCAGATAAAAACAAAACTTTATTCGATTCATAGTAAATATATTTGCTTACTGCTGGTATAAATTGGAGTATTGTTTCAATACCGATACCCAAAAATAGCATTGCAAGAAAACCTTTTAACAAAAGTTGCGAATCTAATTTACTGGAGGACCCTAAAAGCACTTTCATTGGAAGATGATGAATAAACTTCATAGCTATCCAAACACCAATCCAAATGGGTATAAAAGTAAACAGCACAAAAAGCAGATTTAAGGGAGTTCTGCCTAAGCCATTAGAAAAGGAACAGATACTTGTGCTTGAACAAACCAAACCGATTGCAAATGAGCCAATAATATAAAAAACAGAAATTATGAAAAAACCTAACGCAATTTTCCTTGTTTGGATTTCTTGCCCAGCTTGCAAAAATATGCTTCTCATTTAGCTACATTCCGTGGGATTAGTCTTTAACGCACTTAAATACCTTGTTCCGGCTAAGTCTATACAAATCTAAATAATTTTTTATGAATTTGTCCTTGTAAGCATCAGGACGGTAATTGCATTTTTTAAGCAATTTGCTTAAGAGTGTAACTCGTAAGGCTCTATTGCATGGAAAAATAATGAACTGGATTAGTAATTACGTTCGCCCAAGAATAAATTCTATTTTTTCGCGGCGAGAAACCCCAGATAATTTATGGTCCAAATGCACTTCGTGCGGCACCATGCTTTTCCATCGTGAGCTTAGCGAAAATCTCAATGTTTGCACAGAGTGCGGGCATCACATGCCCATTACACCTAGAGATAGATTTGGTAATTTATTTGATGGAGGGATTTTTGTAGAAGTAAAGGTTCCCAAACCAATTATTGACCCACTGCAATTTAAGGACCAAAAAAAATACCCTGACCGTATGAAATCTGCTCAAAAAACGACAGGTGAGGCAGAGGCTATGTTGATTGCAGAAGGTGAAATGGGCAGAACTCCAGTTGTAATAGCGGCGCAAGATTTTTCTTTCATGGGCGGTTCAATGGGTATGTATGTTGGCAACGCAATCGTCAAAGCCGCCGAACGTGCTGTCGAGCTGAAACGCCCGCTGATTTTATTTTCAGCAGCTGGTGGCGCACGAATGCAAGAAGGCATTTTAAGTTTAATGCAAATGCCCAGAACAACAGTGGCAATACAAATGCTTAAAGAAGCGAAACTGCCCTATATCGTAGTTTTAACTCATCCAACTACAGGAGGAGTTACCGCATCTTATGCTATGCTTGGCGATATTCATATTGCAGAGCCAAACGCATTAATTTGCTTTGCTGGCCCTAGAGTGATCGAGCAAACTATTCGAGAAAAACTACCCGAAGGATTTCAAAGAGCCGAGTACCTTTTAGACCACGGAATGTTGGACCGCGTGACTTCTAGATTAGAAATGCGAGATGAACTAATTACAATTATTCGCATACTCACTAACAACTCACCACAAATAAAAGGTGATTTACCTTCACCGACGCAAGAAACTTAAAAGCGTCTAAAAGATGAAAAATTTGAGTTCTGATTTTATTTTAAATCGTATGATGGCTTTGCATCCAAAAGTTATCGATTTAACTCTTGACCGTGTATGGTCTCTCTTGGATTCTTTGGGAAATCCCCAAAATAATCTTCCCAAAGTTATTCATATTGCTGGAACAAATGGAAAAGGCAGTACGCTGTCAATGCTGCGGGCGGGACTTAATGAAATTGGTCTAAAAACGCATGCTTATACTTCACCTCATTTGGTTCGTTTCCACGAACGTATTCAGCTGAACAACAATTTTATAGATGAAAATGACTTAACTGATATTTTAGATGAATGTTACTCAGCAAATAAAAATCGGCCTATAACGTATTTTGAAATCACTACTTGTGCTGCAATTTTGGCAATGTCGCGCAAACATGCTGACTATGTTTTACTAGAAGTAGGGTTAGGAGGGAGATTAGATGCTACAAATGTTATATCACGCCCTGCTCTGACTATTATTACGCCAGTCTCAGTCGACCATGAAAAATTCCTAGGAAACACTATAAAGCAAATAGCAGGTGAGAAAGCTGGAATAATAAAACCCTTTTGCCCAGTTGTTATTGGGAAACAAAATAAAGAGGCACTTGAGGTAATAACTGAGAAAGCATTAGAGCAAAAAGCCCCAATCTTGGCTGAGGGACGGCAATGGCACATCAAGGAAGTGGCCAATAGTATTTCATATCAGGATCAAAATAAAATGATGGATCTTCCTAAACCAAATCTTTTAGGACCTCACCAAATTCAGAATGCAGGTATAGCTATAGCAGCGCTAACCCAGTTGACAGAAAAAAAAGAAGCTTTTTATGGAGCAGTTTCCAAAGCGAAATGGCCAGCGCGTATGCAAAAACTATCTACTGGGCCAATACTTAATGCTCTTGGTCATTCAGATGTTTGGCTAGATGGTGGACATAATCCTGCTGCTGGGAAAGCATTGGCGAGTTACTTATCTAATCAGCGCAAAAAGCCAACTGTATTAATTTGTGGTATGCTGAAAACAAAAGATGTTGCGGGATACCTTTCTCCTTTCTTAAATTTAGTTGAATTCCTAGCGGCGGTGAGCATTCCGAATGAACAAAATACACTAACTGCTGACGAAACAGCCAAGCATGCGAATGAACTGGGTATAAAATCCAAAAGCTTTAGATCGATCTCTGAGGGAGTGCAGTTCGTCGCCAATCAATTTCCGAATTATCAGGTATTAATCTGTGGGTCACTCTATTTAGCTGGGCACATACTCAGCGAAAACCAGTAATTTTTTAAAAAAATCTTAAAAAACGAATCACTTGTGTTGACTGATTCGAATCAATTTGTCATTAATACAACAACGCTGCATTAAACCTTAAGAAGTATAACTTGGGATAACGCGGTTTTGTACAGGCAAAGGCTCAGTCTTAGAGACTGAGCCTTATTCTTTAATCAGAAAAATTAAGGCGCTTTCCCCAACTTTCAGACTGCATTTCATTAAGCCTACTTACTGTTCGCTCAAATTCAAAAACACCCTCACCATCTAAATATAAATGCTCTGGTTGAGCAGCAGCAGAGCATATAAATACAATACCAGCCTCATAAACAGTATCAATTAAAGTAATAAAACGTTTAGCTTCATTAAAATTAGACTTGCCCAATTGAGGGATATCTTCAACAATTAGAACCCTCACGTTATCAACTATTGCTAAGAAATCTGCCGGACCTCGATTTTCTCCACAAAGTTCGAAGAAAGTGAACCTGGCAACACCATTGGAATAGAAAGGAAATTTGATTTTTCTTTTATTTACTATGAGATGAAAATCTTGACTTTCATCCCCTGAAAGATCTAGCCAAAGATTATCCAAGTTGTTTTTGGACCTTGTATCTAATGGGCTAAAATAAACTGGAGCTCCGCGGAGTTTATTTTTTCTATAATCAATTGTAGTTGCTAAGTTTAGAATATTTAGCTGTTTTTCAATTAGATCTATAAATGGCAGAAATAATTGCCGGTTTAGGCCGTCCTTGTATAAGTCCGAGGGTATTCTGTTTGAAGTCGTTATTATCGTTACTCCCCCATCTAGGAGCAGAGTAAATAATCTTCCTACGATCATCGCATCAGTAATATCTTTTATCTGCATTTCATCCAAAGCTAAAACTTTGAAGTTTTTGATCACTTTGTTTGCAACCACCGCCAATGGGTCCTTTTTTCCTAAACCACGAGCTTTATGCAAAGATGTATGAATTTCTTGCATAAAGGCATGAAAGTGCACTCGGCGATTAGAAACCAAAAGATTTTTAACAAATAAGTCCATAAGCATGGACTTCCCACACCCTACCCCACCCCAAATATATACACCTTTTAAGTTATCAGTCTTTTTGAAGAAAAGCGATTTCGCTTTGCTTCTTGAAATCGCGTAGTCAACTTTTTCAAGTTCTTCCAATATTACTCTTTGCCCTGGGTCATTCTGAAGAGATCCCTCGGAAATCATTTTTTCGTATAAATCAGTAAGGTTTTTCATTTTTCCATTTTTTGCTTGAAAACTTGGATTGAATTTCAACCACTTTCTTTTAGCGTATAACTTGGTTCAATCAATATTCAGCGAATTAATACAATTTTAACTGCTTAAATTTGTAGCATCTATAATTTCTCGCGCATGGGTAAAAGGAAGCGAGTGAGAACCATTCTTGATAACAATATTATTAATTCTAGAGTTCCAACTGGAAAGAACTTCTTTACTAGAAACTGGAATTACTCTGTCACAATCTCCCCACACTGCTAGGATTTCAAAATTGGCGTCTCGCAAAGCTTGATGATCCTCATAGTTATCTTTCGACAGAATGCCTCTTATACTTGCCAAAACCGACGGTGAAAATCCTTTGTAAAGTAATTCATTTAGCTGCCGCTCAACAACGTTTGGAACAGAACTTTTGATATCTTTATCTTTTTTCGTCGAGAGAGTGTGTTGCAACCCAAAAAAAATTGAGAATAACACCCACCCAAATAACGGAATTTTTGCGACTTTAGCGGAAAACCCGAGATTATGTCCGGTCCCCGCAGATGCTATTAAAACAAGTTTATTCAACCTGTTTGGATTATGTGCAGCATAGGCAGCGGCGATTGCTCCCCCCATCGAATAACCGACTAAATCAAACTTTTGCCTCTTTATTTCAAGTTTATTTAAAAGTTCATCCAACTGACTAATAAAAAATGCTTTATCTTGTTTAGCCTTGGGACGATCAGAATATCCCCTTCCGTAATGATCATAAACTAAAACTCGTTTTCCTATATCAGCATAATGACTCGCTAAACCCTCAAATACAAAACTGGGCGTAGTTAAACCATGTATGCAGACTACAAGGTCGCCCTTTTCTGCTCCCAACCAACGGTAATGAACTACGCCCCTAGATAGTGTTATAAAATCACCAGGCGCATTAGTTCTTTCCTTTTCCCCTAGTTTTTTCTTTGTAGCTTCTTTCAATATGGGCAATACAAAAAAAGCCGAAAAAAGTAGTAGAGCTATAATCAATTATTTTCCAACCATGTCTGAAGAATAAAGTGAGCTGTCATCAAGTCTAGATGAGCACCTCCCCCATTTTTAAAAAGTGTAATCTCATCATCTGAAGAACGGCTAAATGCCTCGATATCATAAAAGTCCGATATCACCGCTTCGCGCTTAATTACCGAAGAGGCTATTGGTATTTTTAACTCACCTATATGATCAATAGTGGTTTCAAAGCTATCAACATATATCGTTGATTTTTTGAGAGTGGTATCATCTGCCTCACGCATATCGGGACGATAGGCTCCGATTAAATCAACATGCTGACCAGGTTTCAACCAATTTCCATTTATAAGGGGCTCACTTGACATTGTTGCTGCTGAAATAATATCTGCGTCTGATATTGCCTTTTCGAGGTCATCTACAGCCACTGTATCTGGGAAATTGGCTGCAAATTTTTCCGCACGCTCTGAGGTTCTATTCCAAATAGAAAAATGAGCATCTGGGAAAAAACTCCCATAGGCTTGCCGAAGGCTATAAGCAACAGTTCCAGCCCCCAAAATCAAAATATTTCTACTGTTGGGTCGGGCTAGTAATTTGGCAGCAAGAACACTATCACCAGCCGTCTTCCATTTTGTAACCAAGTGAAAATCGATAACAGCGCTTAATTGGCCAGTTTGATCATCGAATAAATTTACTGCACCGTTTATTGCTGGTTTTTTTAAATTTTTATTACCAGGAAATATTGTTGCACATTTTATGGCAATTCCCATACCATCAATCCAAGCTGATCTTGAGAGTAACGTATCGTCCCTCCGGTATAAAAATGTATCAGATATTTCTGCCCTATTTAGCTTATGCCCTGACTGGAAGGCTTCGCTTAAACCTTTCCAACTCAGAATAGGATCACAATCTTGATAAGAAATCATATGCACTTTGATATCTCCATTTTGCAATATTGACGTTCACAATCTATAAACCAAATTTTTATTTTCATATGCTTAAAATACTAACTTCTCGGCAAAATTTATCGGGGTCAAATTTTAAAGAAGGTACAAAAAGTCTAAGTTTGCCTAACTTTTTGGTTATTAATTCGAATTATTTTTTCGAGACTATCTAAAAAACGAATTTTGTCTTGTTTTGAAAAGCTTTTACCAGAACCTTGATAAAACGGATTTGCAGCTCGTAAATCTGAGCTAAAATCCCTTAATGATAACGAATTTCCTATATTAGCTTGGTTTAATTCCTCACCATTTGGTTTCAAAACCAGCATCCCCTTTTTGATACAATTATCAGCCAAAATTATGTCAGCAGTAATAACTAAATCGTTTACATGACCGTTATCAACTATCCATTTATCGGCAGCATCTGCGTCAGAAGAAACAAATATATTTTTAACAAACGGATGCAAGATGGGACGCAAACCACCATTTGAAACAAGAAAAACATCTATTTTATTTCTAGTAGCAACTCGCTCTATTTCTTTTTTTACTGGACACGCATCAGCATCAACATAGATCTTCATAGCTAAACTTTAAACAAATTATATTTTTTAGATTTACTGCTGAAACCCAATATTTTTCTTATTCATTATTTAATAAATCTGCATGGAACGCTACGTGATCATCAACGAATGTAGAGACAAAAAAATAACTGTGGTCGTAACCAGATTGGATTCTGAATTCGCCTGACTGGCGCCGCTCTGTCATTGCACTAGCTAATGTTTCTGGTCTAAGCAAATCGATAAATTGATCCTTGCTACCTATATCGATTAATACTTTTCCGTCAAAACCTTCATTTAGCATTAAAATACTCGAGTCATGCTTTACCCAATTTTGCTCGTCATCACCAAGGTACGCGGCAAGTTGCTTTCTTCCCCAATCAGCCCCTGTCGGATTACAAATAGGCGCTAAAGCCGAAATTGATTTAAAACGACCTGGCATTCCCATGCCAATTGTTAACGCACCATGTCCACCCATAGAGTGTCCCATGATTGACTGGCGTGCCATATCAATATTAAAATTTTTAGATAGAACGTCGGTTAAATCAACGGTGATATAGTCCCACATTTGAAAATTGTTAACCCAGGGTTTTTTTGTAGCGTTTAAATAAAATCCTGCCCCCTGTCCAAGGTCGTAGTCATCATCATCAGGCACGTTACTACCTCTAGGTGATGTATCAGGGAAAACTATTGACACGCCAAACTCTTCTGCAGCTGCTTGAGCGCCAGCCTTTGTCATAGCATTTTCATGCGTGCAAGTTAAACCCGACAAATACCAAACTAACGGAACGGGCTCGCTCGTTGCAATTGAAGGCATGAATATTCCAAAAGTCATATCGCAATCACAAGCTTCTGACCAATGCTGGTATACGCCCTGCATCCCTTCAAAGCATTTGTTTTCTGACTGTGTTTTCATAAGATATCCCAAATAAGTTTCAAGCTAAACTTAATAGCATAAAGACACTGATTTTTTAAAAAAAGTCAATTGATGTTGCTAACCCACGCTACGGTGAAAGAAACGGTAAATATAGAAAGTACTGTAGATAGAAAAATAGCTGCAGATGCACGCTTAGGCGCAACATTATAGTGCTGGGCAACCATAAAAATGTTCCCTGCTACCGGAAGTGACGCCGCCGCGATCATCACAGTTGCAGGATACAGTTCAACCTTAAAAATATAAAATACTGCTATACAAACTGCAAAAGGATGTAGCACAAGCTTGCAAAAGCTTAGCCATGCGGCAACCTCAAACCTTTCGGTGGATTTTTGTGCCAGAGAAGCACCAATTGCAAACAAAGCGCCAGGAGTGGCGGCAGACCCTAACATTACTATAAAGTCATTAATAGGCCCTGGAATAGACCACCCACTTGCAGACCATAGCAAACCACAGATTATCGAAACAATCATTGGATTTTTCATTAGTCCAAGTAGTACGCGATAAAAAAGAAAAAGATCTAATTTTTTGTCTTTGCTAGCTACAATTATCAGAACAATTAATGATCCAAAAACAATTAAATCTATAGCTAATATAATCATTATAAAACCTACAGATTCAGGACCCAATAAAATAGCTAGCATAGGTATTCCCAAAAATCCTACGTTGCCAATAACAGAACACTGAGCCTCAACTGCAGCCTCCGAGGGAACCTTTTTTCTGAAAATTGCGACAGATGTTGCTAGAAAATAAATTATGAGTGACGCAGATAGATAGGCAAAGATAAATTCGGGATCATAAAGCTCACTCAATGATAAATCCGATGAAAATCGAAAAAGCATTGCCGAAAGAGCAAAATAGAAAACAAAATAAAGGTAGAACTATAGGATTATCTAAAAGTAATATTGAATTTAGGGATGTTTGTTTTTCCTATAATACTGATAGAGTAATCTTACAAAAATTTTCATTAAAAGTTTTTAGGGGTAATCAAATTGCAATTGTTGGAAAAACTGGTAGTGGAAAATCTACTATTGGCAGATTACTATTCA
>Ga0207993_1000989_pt1 | contig 11200 bp, 10 predicted proteins | sample ETN01SmetaG_2_FD_185791 | JGI IMG/M metagenome (GOLD analysis project Ga0207993, IMG submission 185791) | Marine microbial and viral communities from oxygen minimum zone, Eastern Pacific Ocean - ETNP2014F12-01SV265 (SPAdes) (version 2) | ecosystem: Environmental > Aquatic > Marine > Oceanic ...
AGTCCCACGCGTTACCCCCCGTACAAATTGTTCCATCGCCCAATTGACCATCATTGTTCCAACCCCAGCATAATCCTTCACCGGTATCCAGAATTGCACAAAAATGCCCTTGATTTGCATCAGATAAAGATACTGCAGTTTTCCCTAAAGGCAGAGAAATTTTAGTAGGAGGGTGATTTGTAGCCGAATTACAAGCTGTTACTCCATTATCCAGACAAACATCAGTACCTGTACCCAATTGACCAAACTCACCGCCTCCCCAACACCATATTTCACCATTTTCTTTCAAGGAACATGTGGACCAAGCGCCGGCTGAAACCTCAACCATCCCAATAGATAAATTGCCAACAACCCAAGGACCTGCTTTCCCTTCTGGAGTCGCGATAGCATTACCTATTCCTCCTCCCAATCCTCTTTTTCCTTGGTCATTATTACCCCAACAGATTACACGTGTATCTTCAGAAATTACACATTGGGTCCAGCCTCCGGAACTCAATGTAGAATAGGTATATACAGAATCTTCTTGATATCCTTCAAAATTGACATTATTATGTGAAAAAAATTTAGTTTCTTCCTCTTGAATCTCTTTACTTTGATTGTTTGGTATTGCCGATAAAGACATTCCAACTAGTGTAATTACTATAAAAATTGAAACAAATACAGATTTAGGTGGTGTTCTCATAGCGATTGGTACTGTCTTCGGCCCTATTAATTTTAGTAATGAACAAGATGAAACTGAAACACGGACAAACTAATTTGCTTGCTATTGTTCGCACTAACATGACTGAATCATTCTTATCCGATAATTGCCCTCCAATGGGAATTTATGAGACACTTTATGCATTCAAAGACTCGTTCGGTAGTTTCATTGGTACTGAAGGAACACATCCTTGGTCGCAAGGCTTTCCTTTAACTACACAATTGGAAAAATTCGATGGTCCCCCTCTACCGGATAGTATTGATGTAACATGGGAAGATCGTTTTTATCCAAAAGCATGGGGTCATCCTAAATTAAGAGAGTCAATTGTTGAATACTATAATTCCCAATATGGTTCAGAAATTACTCCCGAGAATGTAATGATTTTTGCAGGGGGGAGGCCGGGGATATACACGGTGTTGGCATTCTTGAAAGATAATGTCCAAGCAAGAATTGGAAATATTGAATGGCCGGCTTATCTAGATATTATGGAACAAACAAATACTAACTTTCAGATTGTTCCCTTTACTAAAGAAAATAATTTCCACCCAACTAATTCAGAATATTTCGATAGAACTGGATTAAATGCTAAAACACGTCTTATGCCGATAATTTCTAACCCTCAAAATCCTTCAGGCCAAACCAGACATGGGGAAGAGCTTAGAGAATTAATACAAATGGCAGAACAATCTGGAAATGGAATACTTCTTGATGAAGCATATGAAATGTTTCATTCTCCATCCGTAAGCGGGATACAATTTGTTAATGATCTAGACAATAGTAATATCTTCATTGCAGGAGCATGTACAAAGGGCCTTCAATCTCCAGGAATCAGAGTAGGTTGGATTATTGCTAGTAAAAAAAATGTTGAGACTCTGTCTAATTACTCTAGTTTTGGAATGGGGGGGGTAAGTCATCCATCTCAATTGTATGCAGTTAAGTTACTCGAGCCAACGCGTGTGAAAAAAGCACGGAAAGCAGTAGAAGAACATTATAATTGGCAACGTAAAAGGTATGGTAAGGCATTCGAAGAAATGGGTCTAGGAGTATATACTGGTAATGGAGGATTCTATCACTGGCTTGAGCTCCCAGAAGGCATGACAAGTAAAGAATTGAATAATAGATTATTCAAAAAGGGTGCTGCTATATTGTGTGCTTCAGATTGTGATATGGCTAGACCACATTCAAAGGACCCAGGCTATGTTTCTCCATATTCAAGATTCTTTAGATTCTCTTTTGGACCTCTTTTGCCGGAAACATTTGATTCGGATATTCAACTATTCACTGAAGTTTTTGAACAATACAAAAAGGATTTGCAAGTTTGATTTTATTCTGCAGGTTTGTAGACGTTATATGCGTGAAGAGGTGGCGTGTATACATGAAGATTAATCAGTTCATTATCTGAATTGTTGGAAATACGATGGATGTCTGGTTCATCAGCCGCACATATCTCTCCAGGCAAATATTCTCTCACTCCAACGGGATATGCAAGTCCTTGATCATTAAGTTGATATGTGGTTTCTGTAGATACTCCATCAATTATCTTGAAAGCACAATCACTTCCTACATGATCATGGATAGGAGTTAATTGACCAGCTGTCCAACATATAGCAACTAATTCATAATGTTCAGTTTTTTTAATAACATTCCTTTGATAGCCGTCTTCTGCATAACCAATGCATTCCTTCAATACAGGAATATTTACTTCCATTGAAATTAATTTAGATTCTAATTCATCAAGTCCTGGACGTCTGTCGAGACTGTCCAACCAAATCACTAATTCTGAAATGCCGCTGCATTCGCATAATAGCCTATTTCGGGCCTCTGAATGCATTACAACCTGTTTAGCCACGCATCCCACATAGGCCATCTATTGATGACTATTGCTATAATATCGAAGTTATTTATTATAAAATGTTAAATTAGCGGTTTACTAAATAATATCAGGTGTATTTTGCAACACCGGCTTTTCGGAAAAGGGCATCAAAATGGCCTAAAAAGCCGTATTCATACCATTTTTATTATATACTCGCCGAATAACGCGCAAGCGCTCACTAAGGTGGGAGGAAAAAAATATGGAAATGGATAACAAAGTAATGATGAGTGAAGTTGGAGGCGCTTTCGTAGTCTCTTGGTTAGTTCTAGGGAGCATGGGGTCAGACGGCCTTATGGCTGGATTAGTACTTGCTGCAGCAATGACTGCTATGGCTGGTGCACATATTCTGCCTATGTTCACATGGATGACCATAATGACAGGCGATATAGCTGACCAGGACAACTGGATGAACAATGGTATGCGATTGGTCGCACAGGTAGTTGGAGCTCTTCTAGCTATTGTGATGATGACCGAAGGCGGAGAAATTGATACCGGATACGCAGCTGGAGATATGTGGGCTTTTGATATGTGGCCACTATTGACTATGGTAGCTGCCGGTGCAGTTCTTGGAACAATACACAGCCGATGTGAAGCATGGATGACTGCTCTAGCAGTAGTTATGGCAGCTGGTGCATTAGGTATGGGTGTTGGAGGAGCACACGATATGGCATCTTGCCTAATGGGTGACTCTGGTAACATTGCTAACGCAGCAAGTACATGGTTACTTGACGGCTTAGTAGTTGGTGTTGGAGCAATGGTTGCTTCCAAGATCGACGAAAATCTTTGAGTAAATAGAATATTTATTTGAATACGTAAGGCAAACTGGGGGGCAAAAGCCCTCCAGTTTAGCCGAATTAAAACATCTACTGACTACTCTGTCAGTTGAAATGAATTATTACTAATTACTTTACCAATGGTAAGCTACTAGTTATTGTATCGATAGAAGAACGTGGACCTGGCCCTATACCTACAACAGTTACAGTTCCTGAGGGGATTTCAGTATGGCCAGCGTCTTTAACCATGTAACAAATTAATCCTGCCTCATTAGCTTCCCCAAATATTCTTTTTAGACTATCAAGATTGCTAGCGCTACAAACAATCTTTCTTGCACCATTCGCACGATACTTTTCTAATGTCTTAGGTGCAGTTCTTTTGGCTTTAAGTATACATTCTGCAGTTGCATGGCTACATTGTGCTGCAAGTTTACCTTTCGATAATGTAAGATCACTACGAGTGACTAATACCATTGTTAGTTCATTAGTTTGAGGCAATTTCTGGCACCGCCTCAGAATTTTTAAGGTTAGTATGTCTATTCATTAATTCACTAAGTGGATTTGCGAGCCATGCAACGAATACGACATTACCGCCAGCATGCAGTAAGTCAAAGGGAACCCCATTTAACAAATAAACAAAGAAGAAGGATGTTTCAACATTATGTAAAATACTCAAAGAAACTATCCAATTAAACAAAAATCCAGAAAATGCAGCAAATATTGCGAGATTTGTAATATTTAACTTCTCATTTTGGATAAATTGGTTTCTTAATAATGCGGCTAATATCCCTATAGATGCCCATCCAATTATTTGATAATTAGACCAGATGCCGTGTTCTAGCATTACGTTGGAAGAAAGTGTAACTATAGTGGCAAAGGCTATTGAATAAGAAATACCAAAATAAATCCCAATCATTATTGCCAAAAATGTAACAGGTTGGACATTAGGAATAGGGTCTAATAGTAATCTTCCAGAAACTGCAAGTACTATAATAATTGTAAATATTAAACCAGGATTCTTGGATTTAACTTTACTATCGGCAAATATCAATGATGCAATTGCAACTGTTACTATCGCCAAATCTAGAACAAATTGTTCATTGGGAGAAAGAGTGGCTGCATGGGCATCGAATAACATAGGTAAGCAGTCCAATGTGATTATGTTATTGATGATTACTCTGATTCAATCTTGAAGATTAAAAAAAAATAACAATTTTTGCCAGATTCAAAGGCATCCGGAGATTACCATGTCTGTATATCAATTTGGAATATCAGGACGCTGTCATCATTCAAGGTTAAAGTTGAAATTCCGGATAAAGATAAAACGCCGTTATGATAGATTTGCCAAGAACTCCAGATATTGTCTCCACATGGCCCGTGAATACAAGGATCGACGCCTCCTATTGAATTAATGAAAATTCCTAAATCACCATAATCTGTGATATTTAATCCAAAAAGATGCGCTCTTACTTCAACAGCTGCATTCAGTAAATCTAAGCCTTCTTCATATCCTTCAAATCCACCAACACAAGCACCAGTGGTGTTCCAATTTTTGTCTGTTTTGAAATCTGTGCCATCGAAATCTATGTGATGTCTGCCATCAGCAAATTCAGAAGGGGTTGCCTCCGCAGGGAAATGGAAGCAAACTACCTGTTTGCCGTCCCATAAATCGGGTAGACCATAGTGGGGATCCCCATCATCATCAACTAATTCGGAAGACATTCGGGCCCATTCTGTAGATAAGGTACTAGATGAAAGCAATAATACTACTAAGAACACTAGAGATGCAGATTTTAGCCTATACTCTTCTTTCGCAGCGAAATATCCTAATGCAGTTAAAATTACTATTATTGCGACTGTGACTATTAATGTTGACATGGGGTCTTACGGATAAGAATAAGGTAAATTAATATTCATAATAATTAGGAAATAAGAATTTAATATTAATCAATTATTGTTGATTGGTTTTCTTGATTTTTTCAAGTAAAATGGAATTGACTAATTTACCGTCCGCAGATCCTCCCAATTTAGCCATAACCATACCCATTAATGGCCCTACTGACGCCATTCCCTTATCCTTTATGAAATCCAATTTATCGGCAATTATTGCATCAATTGCTTCTTCAACAGAAGAACTGTCCGCTGGAGTAAATCCTTCAATATCGGCGGTTTTAGATATCCAATCGAGTTTTTTATCGAAAGTCGAGAAATCTTCAACTGTGTTCAAGACATACTTTGAGCCAAGAGGAATCATTCCCTCTCTAGTAATAATTCCTTTTTCTTTCGAGTATACTAATAATGCTAATAATTCCCAGGGAATGTTTGACACTGATGTTCCTGATTTATCAGCAATCTCTGATCTCGAATTATCTAGTAAAATTGATGCCCATGGCTTTGGAGGGAGTATGATGGAAGAGGATTCATTATCAATTAATCCTGAAACAAATACATCATCTAATTCATTACCCAATATTGCCTCAATCTGATTATCGGAAATATCATATTCTTGTAATCTTAACAACCTTTGCTGTTTATCCATAGGTAAATTAGAATTTATTTCCTCCCACTTACTTGATTGCAAGTTCAATATTTGTATATCCGTTTCAGGATACATACGTGCACCACTAGGTAAAGGCCTCATTGCAGTAGTAGTTCCATCTTCAGGAGCACCTTTTCTAATAACGACATTACGAACTTCTCCGGGTATTCTGTGATATGCAGCTCTTGCTCTAAGTAGAACTGATTCGAGAGCTAATTCGGCTTGCCAACTAGGAGCAACGCACAATACAAAAGCATCGGACTCAGATAGAGACATCGCTTCTCTCACGTTATTGACTTCAGTTTCTGTAATGCCATAAGCGGGCAATTCATCAGAATGAAAAATTCCTGCCACTCCTGCTTGTTTTGCAGAGCTAGCCAATTCTCTTCCAAGTCTAGGTAATTGTGAACCTTCTGAATCTTCTTTCTTGGAACCAATTTTTCCTGCAAATCCTTTCAACTTCAAACCTAAAACTACGGAGTCTGAAGACAATGATTTTTGTATCATTTGGGATGAAGAATTAGAAAAAAAAGCTGTTAAATCTTCGGTCTCAAAAGGAAGTCTTGACGATGCAGAAAGAGCAACTCTATTTTCTACTGGTTGAGAATCTAGTCGACGATCGTGTGGCAATGGTGGAAGGCCCGCTTCTTCTCGTAACTCATTACATAATCTATACATGTGTAGTTGTCTAGCCATCTCTATACGAATTATTTTAGGAATCCAATCTAAATCTTGACAACCTTTGATTTCTACTCTAACGCCACAGGCAATACTTACATTGAGATCTTGTCTAATAGAACCTAAGCCTCTCCTAACTAAACGTGTGTCACGTAACAATGTACCAAGGTGTAAAGCTACCTGTTTAGCATGTTCAGGGGTCTGAATATCTGGAGCTGTAGCAATTTCAACAAGAGGCATGCCAAGTCTATCTAAAGTGTAGTAAACTACCTCTCCTTCTGTAGTTAATTTGCTCTCTAATTTTCTAGCTGAATCTTCTTCTAAACAGACTACATCAATACCTACAACGCCAGCATCAGTCTCAATAGTTCCATCGGTTGCAACCAATGTCGTCCTCTGAAAACCACTGGTATTAGAGCCATCGACTACAGTCTTTCTCATTGCCTGCATTGAAGATACTGGTTTGGCTCTCATCATTGCTGCCATCGTTAATACTGCATCAACAGCGTCACTATCGTGACTTAATGGTGGAGCCTCATCTAACTCAATTAGCCCTGCATTGGGGGGTTGGATATATACAAAGGAACGATTCCTACGTGATTCGAAACGTGCTGTAATGTCTACTTGCCCCCCTTCTCCTTGAGATGCTCTGAGTTTTCTTTGAGAGCGGGACCAATCTTCTGGAATCTCGGAAAGTGAATAATCGAATAATTGACTAGGCATCCTAGAATGTAATTTACCTGTATCTAATTGCTGGTGAATCTCTAAGCCACACATAAATCCCAAACTTTGAGGATCTAAATTACTTGGAGAATCGATATCTCCTCGTGGCTCCATATTAATCACGACAGGGTTATCTTTCATAGGATGTACGGACCTAGACAAAACTGTAATGGTCATTTTTTGGTTGGAATAATATTCCACTAGAACGCATTTGCTTGATTATGTTGGTGACGGTTAATTCATCTATGTTTTTAGCTAATGCTCTATTATAGATTGAATTAATTTCTGCTAAATTATTATTTTCTAAACAAATGTCACGAATGATATTTTTGACAATCATGCTTTTATTTCTCTCCTTAACAGTTGTTCCCGAAAATTCTGATTCGTCTTCTATTCCTGATTCTTCTCTCCAATGCTTGAATACTGCTAATGCTACCTTTGCATCTTCAGATGTTGCATCTTCACGAAGGAACATTCTCGCATGAGCCTCTGTAAGTCGAATCAACGCCTCTAATGCCCTAGCAGTGATTGGGACTACATTTGATTCTCCACCTTCATCCGTGTCATCTCGTCCGAAAGTTTGTCTTTCTTGAACATAATACTCAAGAATTAGTGCCATAACATCTTGATTTATATTGGGATGATAATGTCTCTTGGCAAATGCAATATATTTTCTAAGGAAGGACTGGCTAAGATGTTCAGTTCCATCTTCTCCCCTTATTATGACCTGTTCTTTATCTTCTTCAACTGGATCCATTGCAACAAATTCATCAATAAGAGCCTCTGGAACACCTCGTGTACGGCTTCGTAAAATGTGTTTAGCTATCATCTCATCATTTTCAGCCTTAACCTCATCCCTCATCATCCATATTATATCAAATCTAGATGCTAATGGTGCTGGTAATCCCGTCTCCTTGAACGAACGTAGAACACTAGTATTTGTTGCACGATTCGAAAAACGGCCTTGTTTTGGATTGGCTGCTGCAATAATCGCACATCTAGAAGGTAAAGAGGCAGTTATACCTCCCTTAGAAATATTAATTCTCTGTTGTTCCATAGCAGGATGCATGACTTTTCTATCATCTTCAGTTATTTTATCGAACTCATCAATAGCAGCTAACCCTCTATCAGATAATGGCAATACTCCGGCCTCCAAAGAGAACCTTCCATCGGCAAAAGTATCTCTGACTGCTGCTGCGGTTAATCCTGCACCGGAAACACCCCCTCCAGATGCAAACTTGCCTCGTGGAGAAAGTGCTGAAACATAAGTTAACAATTGTGATTTCGCGACACCGGGATCGCCCATTAATAAAATATGGATGTCTCCTCTTGTACGGGTGCCGTCTCGATTTTTTCTTGAAACTCCTCCGAATAATTGCAGTGCAAGTGACCTTTTGACAAAATTCATCACGCCTGTTGAGAATATAGAAGGTGCAATTGAATTCTGCATTAATCGAAGAAGATCTTCTCTTTGAGAAATTGCTAATATTTCCTCTTGTTCTTCATCTGTAATTTTAATTTCTGTAAATGGTACCGACTCATGTTCAGAACTAATTAGATGATAAATAATATCAAACATCGGGGTTTTCTTATTTTTCACAACCTCACTATATACGACAGGGATCATGTTAGCTACAATTCTTTGGCCCGGTAAATGCTTGTTCACTAAATCTCCTTCGAGAAGCACTTTTGCACGGCCAGGTTGAGCCCCACTTTCAACAGATTCGGGTAGTTCTTGAATTTCTATCCATTGATTATTTATCAGTCTTGAAACATTGAAAACTAAATTAAAACGTGTTGCTCCGCCCCTACCAGCAGTTTCTCCACACCCTCCTTGATCCGTGGGCAAGCAACGAATTGGCTCAATCAGTTCTCTTTCATTATTCTGCATTATCTCTTGAGTTACTCCACATGATTCACATTGAAATGCTGCGATATGCATTCTAGGTTTAATCTCTGAAATCTTGATAACTTGTACATCGCTACTACGGAGTTTCTCTATATCTGAAGAACCGATTTCTCTAAGATCTCGGCGGCTGTCCCTTGGCAATTCGCCAACTCTAAGTATCACATCCAAATCTTCTCCACGTTCTCTACAGATCTCTCTAAGTGTATCTTTGCCTGTATTCAATATTTGTCTCGGAAATTGCAAAATATCTTCTGCAAAGTCTGGATCGAAAGCTTGTAATTCGTGGAATGGTATAGAAAGTGTTGGAGTCATCGACTGTTTAGAAAGTAAAGTAAATATCTCTGTTTCTTTAGCCTCTAAAAAGAAAGTTTTCCAACGAGCAGAGGAATCATGTGCCGCCATCGTCATTCTTTTTCATCTCCCGGCTTTGCTCCGAAGTACTTGCAGTCTATAACCAAATTGGATGATTCTAGATACCCCCTTGTTTCTATTGGAGTTCCAAAGTAAAAACGTGAATTAAAAATCTAATATTATACTTCCACTGGAATGTTTGTAAAAAATCGCCGAGTATAAGAAAATCAAGGAACGTTGGATTAAAGTTTGGAACTCCTATCGGGATTCATGGAGTTCAGTAGGATAGGTGATGATGTTGTTTTAAGGTTGGATCCTGGAGAGGAAATACATCAGTCAATTCAGAGCCTTTCAGACCATGGTATCGATTGCGCGATAATTACAAGCGGAATAGGAAGAGTAAGAGATATTCAGATGGGTTATTTATCTGCAGATGGAATTTATCAAACCTTAGATCATGAAGGGCCAATGGAATTATTATCTACACAAGGTAATCTAGCTCCTGGACCAGAAGGGCCATTTACACATCTACACACTATAATGTCAGATAATGGACATAAAGTACATGGGGGACACTTATACCATGCAACTATACATGTGGTTGGCGAAATTCATCTACGTGTATTAGATTCTAATACCATGAAGAGAAAACCTACTAATACAGAGTTTGTCGCACTGAAATTCTGTGATTTGGAGTGATAATTTGAAAGTTCTTTGGGCTCATGGACTCGAAGGGAGTCCTGATGGTTCTAAACCTACGTGGATGATAGAAAATCTAGGTTGGGATGTCGTCTCAGTTAATATGAGTATAAGAGGTTGGACAATTGCTGACCAAACAAAAGCGGTTCTTGACAAGGTCTCAGAAGTTGATGATTTTGATTTGATTATGGGTTCATCCTATGGTGGATTAGCTGTTGCCAATGCAGCTAATGAATTACTGGATAGAGATTTGAGATTGGTTTTAATGGCTCCAGCATTTGGTTTGGCAGAGAATTTTCAAAATATTGCAGGGAAAGAGGGGTTGAATCAGTGGGAAAATAACGGATTCAGACCTTATTTTCATCATGGTCTCAATAAAGAAATTAAGTTGAGTTGGGATTTTATGGTTAGTGCTAAGAAAATGTCATGGCCAGAAATGAAACATCCGACTGTAATAATACATGGTATATCTGATGAAATAGTATCGATAGAATCATCTCGAAAAGTCGAAGAATCTAATTCAAATGTTGAATTGATAGAAGTTGATGATGGGCATAGATTAGGAGACTCTCTACAATTCATACCTATTGCAGTTGAAAAAGTATTATCAAAGAAATAATGCTATAGATATTAATGAGAGCCGAGGAAATATTCACCTATCTCAGGATCAGTTAAGATGTGCTGAGCATCTCCTGAATGGACGACTTTGCCTCCTGCGAAAATATATCCTCTATCTGAACGTGCAAGGCTTAAACGAGCATTTTGTTCCACTATTAGGACAGTAATGCCCTCGTCTCTCAAGGCGTCTATTCGTTCAATTATTTGTTGTTGATACAAGGGAGAGAGTGCAGCAGTAGGTTCGTCTAATAATAGGAATTTAGGATTTGAAATTAATGCTCTGGAGATGGCTAACATCTGTCTTTCCCCGCCTGACAAAGAAGCAGCTAGATCGAAT
>Ga0207993_1000990_pt1 | contig 11198 bp, 14 predicted proteins | sample ETN01SmetaG_2_FD_185791 | JGI IMG/M metagenome (GOLD analysis project Ga0207993, IMG submission 185791) | Marine microbial and viral communities from oxygen minimum zone, Eastern Pacific Ocean - ETNP2014F12-01SV265 (SPAdes) (version 2) | ecosystem: Environmental > Aquatic > Marine > Oceanic ...
GCTGTTGAAGAGATGTTCTTGCATGCGGGGCTGTACGATGACAATCCAAGATCCCGTGAAATTGTATGGATAATGCTCGCCCAAAGGGCTGCTCGCGGCCTAGGGTCTCTTTACGCGCATGCCAATATGATGACCATGGAGGAGGCCAGTCAGGTGCACGTAAAATGGACGCCCAGAAATTGGATGGAACGCGAACCAGAACTGCTTCGTTTTGAGCAGCACCTGTACCTTAGACAGCCGGGGTATGGCACGTGTTATATCACCGGTAAATATCTCATTGAGAAACTCATGACAGAGTATGGCGAGAAGCTTGAAACCGAAGGTAAAGAGTTTGTGCTAAAAGATTTTTTAGATCAGTACAATAATGCTGGGAGTATTCCGGTTGAACTGATCCGATATGAAATGGTAGGTAATTGATATGAAACATAAATATGTAATGAGCACATTCATTTTCATTTTCGCGATTCTGTCGCTCAGCGCTCAAGAAAAGTATCCTGTAGATTCAGAAGTCGTGGCCAAGATTAGGGAGGAGGGGTTTCAGCGCTCGCAGATCGCAAACACCCTATCGTATATGACCGATGTTATTGGCGCTAGGCTTACCAACTCTGATGCGATGGTTGATGCTCAAAATTGGGCTATCAGTGAAATGAAAAAAATGGGTCTTAAAAACACTGCCAAAGAACCTTTTATGGATTACGGAGTCAGCTGGGACAATGAATATTTTTCGATGCATTTAACCAAGCCCGATTATCAACCAATGCTAGGCTATCCAATCGCGCATACTCCTGGAATCAAAGGAAAACAAACTTTGTCTGTTGTATTGGCGCCAATAAAAACAAAAGATGATCTAAAAAAATATAAAGGAAAACTCAGAGGGAAAGCGGTTCTTTCATCTCCAATGCCAAAAGTAGATCTTAACCGTTATCAAAACGGTCGACCACGTTACAGCGAAGATGAGTTGCGCGAGATAGCTTCAAACCCCTTTCCAGATCCACCTCGTCCACCTAGAGGACCGGCTAATCCCAATATTTTATCTGCGGTTGACAAAAATATTTTTTACAAAGAAGAAGGCGTGGCCACTGTGCTTGAATCTAGAAGCGGCTGGATCGCAGCGGTAAGAGGGTTCGCTCGTCCGGGCGCAAAGATCGATGTTTACGATCGCAACGCTACGCTAAATCACTTACCTGTTGTGGCCGTCACTCCTGAGCATTATAACAGAATGTACCGTATCCTTGAGCGCAACATCCCGGTTGAAATTGATCTTGAGATCCGAACAAAGGTTGGCAATAAAAGAAGGCAGGCTAAGAATGTAGTGGGTGAGATTCCCGGCACGGATTTAAAGGATGAGATCGTAATGTTAGGCGCTCATTTTGATACCTGGCATGCCAGTCCCAATGCAAGCGACAACAGTTCAGGTGTAGCTGTCATGCTTGAGGCAATGCGAATCCTGAAAAGTATTAACGTAAAACCGCGCCGCACGATTCGCGTGGCGCTGTGGTCTGGAGAAGAGCAAGGGCTTCATGGGTCTAGAGAATATGTCTACAAGCATTTTGGAGACCCCAATGATCCCAAAATAGGAAAAAAGAAAGATTACGATAAGCTTTCCGCATATTTTAATCAGGATTATGGCCCTGGGCAATTCAAGGGTATTTTCTTGCAGGAAAACGAACACGTTCGCGAGATTTTTAAATCATGGATGGAACCTTTTGAAGATCTTGGAATGGCCACAATTGGTTTTCAAAAAAAGTGCTGCACGGATCACGTCCCATTTGATCGCGTTGGCCTTCCTGCGTTCCAATTTCTTCAAGATAGAGTGGGCGGAACAGGAGGCCATACCAACCTAGACTTCTACGACACCATCCCGATTGAAGATGTAAAGAAAAATGCGGTCATTATCGCATCGTTTGTCTACCACACTGCAATGCTGGATGAGCGCTTACCGCGAAAGAAGAGATAGGTGCAAGTTTCGTTCGTTCAGATTTTTTGGATCATCTTGCTCATCATATCATTGATGAGCCTTGTAAAGATTTTTAAGGAAAAGGGCTGGTCGTTAGGTAATTTTATAAAAATAGAGGATGTTGAGGAAGATTAATTTGAATTATAACTTTTTACAACCTTCGTATTGTCTTAAATTTTTACCAATAATTAGGATAATTTGATCATTATGTTACGAACTTTCATTTCAACCTTACTTTTTTCTGGAATGCTTTTTTCGCAAACCGAAGCCTATGACGCATTAAAAGTTATGGAGCCCTTGATTGGAGAATGGTTTTCAAAACATAAGAGCCAAGGCGTTTTCGAAGGCGAACCTAAAAATACACAAATTATATCAAACTATACCTACGAATGGGTAGCCGATAAGACCGCTATCCTTGAAACGTGGAAGTCTTCCACAGAAAAAACCAACAAAAGGGTCCATGTTGGAAGTATAGTTTATACTCTTGATCCCGCAACAAACACCATCAAAACAAAACATTTTGGTTACGATGGTAAAGTCTATTGGACTGGCAAAGGTTGGGTTGAGTCAACCGACAGTACTATCCATACCCATGTTGAGGAATTGACGATTAACGGAACCAAGACGACTTACACGAACGTGAAAAACATTTTAAGTGAAATAGAGTTTAACAACCAGTATACGAACTTTAATCAAAATGGAAAGCGATTAAAGGATCAGCCTGTTCAAAAAATGAGACGGGTAGATGTTCAGAATATAAAAAAGGACTAGCGAATACCTTTTGATCTTAGCGTCTTATTGCAGTGCTAAGAATTTTTTGACCTTTCGATTGGCAGTATCTGTCAAAGCACACCATAAAACAGTAAATCATAAATAATGAATTGTTAATGAGAATTATTCTCAATAATATTCTTTATTATTTTTGACAGCATGAACTAAAGTCAATATTAGCAATTTTTAACAAAACTAAACCTGAAACGTCATTGAATAAAAAATCATGAAAAAATTATTTACTGTACTGCTTACGATTTTCGTTAGCATGAACCTTCAAGCTCAAATAAATATCTATTCTCATCGTCATTACGAATCGGATAAGATTTTATTTAAAAAGTTTACCGATCAAACCGGAATTAAAATCAACGTAATTAAAGGTAGCGCAGATCAGTTGATTGAGCGCTTAGTTAGCGAAGGCAATAATTCTCCAGCAGATATACTCTTAACCGTGGACGCGGGAAGATTGTACCGGGCAAAAGCTGCTGGAATACTTCAACCTGTTGAATCAAAGAAAATGTACGAAAATGTTCCATCATCCATGAGAGATCCTGATGGGTATTGGTTTGGCTTAACAGTGAGAGCGCGAGTGTTGGTGTATTCAAAAGAAAGAGTTAAGCCTAGCCAGTTATCAACGTATGAGGATTTAGCAACTAGAAAGTGGCGAGGTAAAATTGCCGTGCGTTCATCAAGCAATATTTACAATCAGTCCTTAATGGCGTCAATGATTGAGGCCAATGGAAGTAGAAAGGCGCTTTCATGGGCAAAATCTGTTAGAAAGAATATGGCTCGTGCTCCTAGAGGTAGTGACCGGGACCAAGCCAGGGCAGTGGCAGCTGGATTAGCGGATGTAGCTATTATGAACACGTATTATTTAGGTATTTTAGCAAATTCATCAGATGCGAAAGATCGAGAAGTGTTTAAAAAGGTGTCTGTATTTTTTCCTAATCAAGAAGACAGAGGTACGCATATAAATATTAGCGGAGCAGGAATCACAAAAAGCTCAAAGAATAAAAAGGATGCAATTAGATTTTTAGAATTCTTAACCGGTCCCGAATCACAAAAAACATTTGGCAGTGTGAATTACGAGTATCCAATCAAAATTGAAACCAATCAATCTGAACTATTAAAGAGCTGGGGTTCGTTTACATATGATACGCTCAACCTTTCAATTTTGGGCTCAAACAATGCTGAAGCCGTAAAATTGTTTGATAAAGCAGGCTGGGAATAGATACTGTTTCATTGGATATTTCAATATTAAAATCATTAAAACCTCTAAGGATCTTAAAGCAAGAATTACTGTTTAAGCTTAATGGTTGGACTGTTGTATCACTTTTAGTCGGCTTATTTATTTTTTTTCCGATTGGAGAGATTTTACTCTCCATGAATTCTCAATCATCTAACTGGTCTCATCTTAAAGAAACGGTACTGTTTACCTATTTTTTAAATTCGTTTATACTCGTTTTTGGTACGGCTTTCATTTCGTTGATCTTTGGAGTTTCATCTGCCTGGCTAATCTCAAATTACCAATTTAAGTATGGAAAAATTTTAGAGTGGGCCCTGGTTCTTCCGTTGGCCATTCCAACTTACATAGCTGCATACGCATACTTCGATATTCTGGAGTTGTTTAATCCCTTATTAGTATGGGTTCGAAATAATATAAATATTGAAGCTATGCAGCTACTAAATGACTCGCTTGTTTATTTTGTTACAATTTTAGTCATGTCTTCAGTACTGTTTCCATATATTTACTTACTGGCAAGGTCTGCGTTCTTAAAACAAGGAAAGCAATTACGTGATGCGGCAAAAACGTTGGGTTATAACGAAAAGTCTGTCTTTTGGAAAATTGCTCTTCCTATGGCCCGACCTGCAATTATTGCTGGGGTAAGTTTAGTTGTAATGGAGACATTAAACGACTATGGCGCGGTTAAACATTTTGGTATTCCAACATTTACCTCAGGGATTTTTCGAACTTGGCTTGGCATGGGTGACCTTGTTGGTGCCCTTCAATTATCAGCGGTATTGATATTTTTTATTTTCTTGCTTTTAGCACTAGAAAAACAAGCTCGGTCTCGATCAAAGTATCATGACTCTTTGCATTCGAAGCCCATGTCTAAAAAAATAATCCTTAACAAAAATAAATCTACAGCAGCCATAGCTTGCTGCCTAACGCCACTTATTCTCGGTTTTGTTATACCCTTATTTCGATTGATGTCGTGGGCATGGATCAGTAGGGATAAGGCGAGCGCTTTAGTAAGTATTGAAATGATATCAAATTCTTTAGGTCTTTCAATAATTTCCAGCATTTCAATTGTTTTGATAGCGCTTTTATTAGTTTTCACCTCCAGATATTTCAACAGCTATGTCATTAATTTTTCAAACCGTTTGGCTACTCTTGGCTATTCCATACCCGGAGCGGTAATTGCTATCGGCATTCTACTTTTCACAGCTCAAATAAACGCAGTAACAAATTTTGTCTTAACTGGAAGTTTGGTATTATTAGTATTTGCATACATCGTTCGCTATTTAGCCGTAGCATGTCAGCCAATTAATGCGGGTATTGAGACAAATTGTGACTCATTGAATAATGCATCAAAATCTTTAGGCTCATCAACCTATACATCGCTTAGATTGGTCAATATTCCACTAATCAAAAACACTTTGATAACAGCTGGGTTGCTGGTTTTCATTGATATTATTAAAGAGCTACCTCTTACTTTAATTCTGCGCCCATTTAATTTTGAAACGCTTTCAACGGCAACGTTTGATTTGTCTAGTCAAGCTCAAATAATAGAGGCCTCACTTCCAGCTCTCTGTATGATCGCTGTAGTGCTAGTCCCTCTAGTTTATTTAAATTACCGTCTGGATAATTCCCGATGAATGAATTGCTAAAACTTCAAAATATATCGAAGACATTTCGTAAAAATAATATTGACGCGCTTAAAAATATAAGTTTTGAATGTGCAAAAGGAGATGTGATTTCAATTGTTGGTAGCAGTGGAAGTGGTAAATCAACCCTATTAAGAATCATTGCAGGGCTCGAAATTCCTGATGAAGGTGAAATTATTCTTGAAAAAAATAAAATAAATGGTAGCGGTATTTATCTTGCTCCTGAAAAACGAAATTGCTCACTCGTCTTTCAAGATTTTGCCCTCTTTCCAAATATGTCAGTTAAAGAAAATATTTTTTTTGGAAAAAATGCTTCAAAAAATAAATCAATGATCGATGAACTAATTGAATTTACAAGAATCAAAAATCTTCTTGAGCGCTTTCCTCACGAAATTTCTGGAGGTCAACAGCAGAGGGTTGCGCTTGTAAGAGCATTATCTATAAACCCTGCATTGTTATTGCTTGATGAGCCTCTTAGTCATTTAGATCATGAATTAAAACATCAGGTTAGAAATGAATTAAAAAATCTGATCAAAAAAGTTGGAGCAACGGTTCTGATGGTTACCCATGACACTGAAGATGCAATGTATATGGCAAATAAGGTGTTGGTATTAAATAATGGCGTTGTTGATCAAGTTGATTCACCTGCCTCGATATTTAATTTTCCATTAAACAGTTATGTTGCTGGGTTATTTGGTAAGACAAATATTTTACCATTTAAGGATTTTCCTTTCTTAGACCACCACTTTTTCGATAAGGATCGAAATGAAGACGTTGTATCTATCCGTCCGCATGAATTCAAACTAATTGATGGTAACAGCAGTGTGGAAAAGCCACAAATTAAAGGTAGGGTCGTTTCAGTTGACTCGCTTGGACCTTTTTTAGAAGTCTCAATTGATACCGGAAAATTTGAACTTATAGTACATGTGGATAGAAATCAGAAAATTGAAACAGATCATGACCTTTCATTTTACATCGAAAAAAAATAAAATATTTAAACTCGACCAAGCTGCAAGGTCTATAAAAAGACTTACTGCGATTCTAATTCTTTTTGCCGTTACTTTTCAAAATGAAGAATTATTTTCACAGGTAATAGATGTCAATGCCCTTCACCTTGGAGATAGAATTTTTTCTTCAGGTAGATATCTAATTGACCGTGAAAATGGATTACACCTTATTGATGCCGGTCAAAAACAGAACGATACCATCTTTGTGGCTGTGCACGGATTTCGATCTCAGGGCTACGAATGGATATACGCATTAAAAAAAATGACAGCTACTAACAATAGAACATATTTTTATCGTTGGGATTGGACTCGATGCCCTGATCAAGCAAGCTCAAATTTATATAATGAATTAAAAGATTTATTAATTTTAGAACCGCAGATTAAACATGTCACTCTTTTTGGTCACAGCTACGGAGGTAATATTGTTACTGGTATTAGCGACATGCCAAATTTAGGTTCAATTGAAATTCACTCCATAGCAGGCGCGCTTATACCCATGAAAAGACTTAAAAAAAACTGCCCATATTTTGTTGGATTTCAGAATCACAAATCACTATACCCGCATTTTCAATGGAGAACGGTTAAGGATCAAGATGGTGCGTTTAAAAATCTTCCCTTTGATCCACAGGTTATTGAAATTGACGGCAGTCAGATTATCCAGCTTCCCTCTAAAAGACCTGACGGATCTCGATTGGGTCATAACCGCTCAATCACCTGGGTGGTAGACTACTATTTTAAAAACTGAGATGAGCCTCTCAGTTAAAGACAGATTTAAGTACAATTTTTTCCTTTGGGTATTTGGCCTAACCAAAGTGAGAATGATCGGGTACTGTAGACCGCGAGTTATCAATGTTAGCGATAATGAAGTTGTTTTATCAATACCATTAAATCGAAAAACCCGTAATCACGTTGGCTCAATGTATATTGGAGCTATGACGGTTGGCGTTGATTTTGTCACAGGTCTTACTGCTATGACAAGCATTAAAAAGTCAAAAAAGAATATAGTACTGATTTTCAAAGACCTTAAATCTTCATTTATAAAGCGCGCAGAAGGTGAAACATTTTTCACATGTAATCACACAAAAGAAATTAAAGCTGCCGTCAAAAAAGTTGTTGATTCAAAGCAAAGAGTAAATATTGAAGTTCCTATTATTGCAACGGTACCTGAAAAGTTTGGCGATGAGCCTGTAGCTGAGTTTATTATAACCTTATCCATGAAAGAGAAATAGGGCACTAGAGTGCAAGCAGCCTTAAAAGCAAATGGAATTTTAATTGTTGCAGCGCTAATGTGGAGCGTTGGAGGATTGTTTATTAAACTTGTGGAGCTTAGCCCTTTGGCCATTACTGGAACTCGAAGCTTGGCAGCTGCAGGAGTTTTTCTAATTTATCTTCAAAAAGTTAAGTGGCACTGGAATAAGTATTTTATCATCGGAGTGATCTCTTATGCTTCAATGATGGTTTTGTATGTTACATCGATCCGTTTGACTACCGCAGCTAATGCGATATTTTTAGAATTCACAGCACCTGTATACGTTGTTATTTTGAGCTATTTCATTCTAAACGAACGCGTAACTCTTTTCGATATACTTTCAATAATAATCATTTTCTGCGGAATGGGTTTGTTTTTCTTTGATGAATTGACCTTTGAAGGATTTTGGGGGAATATCCTTGCCGCTATAGCGGGAGTATGCCTCGGAATCGTTACGGTGATGCTTCGAAAAGAAAAAGATTCTGCATTTGATATGGTCTTTTTTGGGAACTTGCTTACAGCAATTTTGTGTTTGCCCTTTATGTTTTCCGGTTTTAATGAGACAGTCGCTGTTGACTGGTTAATAATTTTTGGCCTTGGTGTGGTACAGTTAGGATTACCCTATATATTATACACACTTGCATTGCGTTACGTAAATGCTATTGACGCAATATTGGTAAGTATGATTGAGCCTATCTTAAACCCTATCTGGGTATTCCTTTTTATAGGGGAAAGAATAGGAGAGTGGGCGGTATACGGAGGTGTGCTGGTTTTATTTGGCTCGTTAGGTCGAGCGTTAATAAAATTATACTTGGAGAAAAAATAAATGAATGGAATTGTCAAAGAATATGATAAACAGCGCGGATTTGGATTTATTACTGGTGATGATGGTGAAGACTACTTTGTGCACGCATACGGACTAGGACCAAAACTAAAATCATCAGGTCTTAGACCAGGCCAGCGAATTGCGTTTGATGTGGATTTTGATATGAAAGGAGACAAGGCAATCAATGTGCGCCCATCCTAAAAGATCTTAATTTTTTTCAATAAAAGGCTCAATTATCGCTCGACATGAGAGCGGTATTTTGTGACCAGCACCATAGGTTTGAAGGTCTACGTTGTAGCCTAAATCATTTAAAATTTTAAAAGAAGCCTTGCTTTCATTCAAATCAACTATTTTATCCTCCTCGCCATGCATTAGGAGGATCTTTGTAGCTTTACTTTCTTGACTGTGCTCAAGCTTGAGCTTGTCTTTAAATTTGATGAATCCGGCTATTGGAATTATTCCAGCGATAGAAAATGGTAGACGCAAAACATATTCCATTGCGAGACATGCTCCTTGTGAAAAGCCCATCACAAAGATATCCATTTTACCAAAACCCTCATTTAAAATTTGATTGAATAAACTATCAAGCCCGTCAAAGGTTTTTTGATAACTCCAGCCTTTATTATCACTTCCTTCAAACCAAGTGAATCCTTTTTTCTTAGGCGTAGGTGCAAAATAGGGGGCGCGTGGAAAGAACCACTTAACACTACCGAGCTTTAACATGTTAGCGACCGGTTCAAGTACAAACTGGTCACCAGTCCATCCGTGTAGAGCTATGATCGCAGTGCGTGCATTGGTTTTGCTATCAAGAATATGAAGATCAAGCTTCATCATTAGTTGCTACTTAAAATTTGCGTCTGCGGTTAGGACCCATTTTGAATTACCCGGAGTTCTACTAGGCTCTAATCGAAAGAGTTGACCTGTTGCGGTGTCAAGCATATAGTGCCAATGCGTTCTTTCAATCTGAAAGGATTGAAGTTGAAATCTACCTGCCGCCTTATCTTTTCCAAGCTGATCTTTTACATAATTATCAAGTTGACCCATAATTGTATTGAGACTATCATCAGCTCTTTGTTGCGTAGCGCCTACAAACAAAAATAAGCTCACCGTTAGTACGAGGCCTGTTGTAACTCCAGTAATATATTGTTTCATTTCTTTCTCCTTAATTTTATGAACCAGGTGTTCTATGTTTTTCATACTCTCTCATTCTCTCGATAAAATCTTCTTCATCTTTAGCATTTAAAAGAGGGCTTATTGCAATATTATCTTTTAAAGATATACTTGTTCTTGGACCATAATCATGACCCGGATAAATGATTGTTTTCGAGGGAAGGTTAAAGATTTTCTCATAAACGGATTTGTATAGCTTCCGTACATTACTCCTCTTTCCAACCGTTCTTCCTGTTCTTCCAACAAAAAGCGTGTCGCCAGTAAAAAGGACCTCATCCAAAAGATAGCACATGGAATCGGGATAATGTCCTGGCGTATGCAATACCTCAATATTTAACTGACCAACGGAAATAATGTCAGCATCTTTAACCTGTTTTATATAATTACAATTTATTTTTTTATCAGAATCCTTGCAAACAATAGTAACTAAATTAGGGTAGGCTTCAACATATTCATCAATGAATGCAATATGGTCTGGGTGAGTATGGGTAACAAATAAAGTAATAAGACCTCTATGATTTATAAATGATGAAACTTCTGCCAAGGGGACAGCGGCATCAATTAAAAACTGATTGGCTGTTCGCATACAGGTTACTAGGTAAGTTAAATTTTTATCGTACCCACCCTGGAACGAACGAATGGAATAATCCGTATAACTCATGTGATTAAATTTAATTATCTTTTAAGATAAAATTTAAGACAGTTATATTCAATCAAATGAATATTTAGTATTAAGGAGTCAATATGGAATCAAAACAACTTGCAGTCTACTTGATTATGGGTGGAGCTGTTATCGTAGCTTTAAAATTTATTACTGAAATAATTAGTTTTATTCTTAGCGATTTTTTCCTTGGGCTTGGAGCTCTTCTGATGGTTGGTGGAGCTGTAATATTGGCACTTCGATTTGTTAAGGAAAATCGTGATGATGCCGATGATGAGCCTTTCAGAGGAGTAAAGCAGTGATTATAACAACCACTGAAAATGTCTCGGGTTATGAGATTAAAGAGCACTTAGGAGCCGTTATAGGTAACACAATAAGAGCACGGCATGTGGGCAAAGATATTCAGGCTGCTTTTAGGACCGTTCTTGGAGGTGAAATTAAAGAGTACACTGCAATGATGGCAGAATCACGCGAACAGGCGCTAATGCGAATGAAGGAGCGAGCAAAAGAAATGGGCGCAGATGCGGTTGTTGGTGTGCGCTTTCAAACATCAATGATTCTATCTGGAACCGCTGAGCTGTTAGTGTACGGTACTGCAGTAGTTTTACATAAGAATGAATAGTTAATAAATAAAATCCCTAAACATAGCCATCTAACATTTTGAATCG
>Ga0207993_1000991_pt1 | contig 11195 bp, 10 predicted proteins | sample ETN01SmetaG_2_FD_185791 | JGI IMG/M metagenome (GOLD analysis project Ga0207993, IMG submission 185791) | Marine microbial and viral communities from oxygen minimum zone, Eastern Pacific Ocean - ETNP2014F12-01SV265 (SPAdes) (version 2) | ecosystem: Environmental > Aquatic > Marine > Oceanic ...
ATATACAAACTAATACTGAAACATAGAGCATGTTTAAGAAATTTCTTGTAAGAAGAAAAGCTATAGCACCGGGTGTTATTATTAAACCAACAGCTAAAATCAGACCTGTTGCAGAGAGGGTGACTACTACTGTTAAAGAAATTATTGAAAGTAAGATATAATGTAAAACACCTACTTTTAATCCAGAGGCCTTAGCCTGAACCAAATCAAAAGAATATAATAAAAAATCTTTCCATTTTAATATTATTATTGAGGAAACTAATATAGATATAGGTATGATTGTTTTCATTTCATGACTTTCAACACCTAATAAGTTTCCAAATAAAATATGATCAAGGTGAATGTTCGTATTTACAAAAAAATATAAGATCATCCCTATTCCAAAAAATCCAGAAAATAAAACACCCATAACTGTGTCTGCCTTTAATCTACAATTATTAGAGATATAACCAGTAAGAACTGCACATGATAAACCACTTATAAAAGCACCGATTAAAAGAGGTATATTTAAGATAAAAGCAATCATAATTCCTGGTAAAATCGCATGACTAATTGCATCACCTAAAAGAGCCCATCCCTTTAATATTAAAAAACACGATAAAAGTGCAGTTGGTATTGAAATAATTAACGAAATAATAAAAGCGTTAATCATAAAACTATACTTAAATGGCTCAACTAATATGTCAAAGTTTAACATTCAGTGATTTCCCAAAGTAATGTTGGATTTTCTCCATTTAGAAGTAAGACCATACTTTGGAGCAATAATAAAAAATAATATAAATAATATAAATTGAAGGGTAACGATTATTCCACCAGTAGCACCATCTAAAAAATAGCTTAAATATACTCCAAAAAAACAAGTAGATGCTCCTACTAAAACAGATACTATAATAAGGTACTGGAAGCGATCACATATTAAATAAGCAATAGCACCCGGGATAATAACTAAAGCAATGACGAGAAAAGCCCCAACTGTTTGCAAAGCTGCAACAATTGATGCAGATAATAACGTAAAAAATAAAGCTTTTATCAATCTTGGATTTATACCTATTGTTCTTGAATGGTTTTCATCAAAAAATGAAACCATTAGATCTTTCCATTTAATGCATAATATCAAAAGAGAACAAAAACCAATAATTCCAACTTGAATTATATCCTCAAAAGAAATTGCTAGAATATTACCCATAATTATGGTCTGAACAGAAATAGACATGGGGTTGATGGAAATAATGAATAACCCCAATCCAAAAAAAGATGTAAAAATTATCCCAATAACAGCATCTACTTTTAGACCAGAGCGCTCTGAAAGAAAAAGCATTGTACCCGCCGCTAAGCCTCCTGAAATAAAAGCTCCAAAGGCAAAAGGAATTCCGATAGCATATGCAATAGCTACACCAGGAACAACAGAGTGAGACAATGCATCGCCTATTAATGACCAACCTTTTAGCATTAAAAAAGAAGATAGAAATGCACAAACAATACCTACTAACGTAGAAACCCACATTGCATTTATCATATAGTTGTAATTAAAGGGTTCAATGAGTTGCTCAATCATTTTTTATCTTTTTTTAAGGGTACATTACCATATTGTACAAAGGGCCGTTCGTCATCTGTTAAAATAGAGACTTCCCTTTTATCACCATCTTCATGTAGATCTCTACCACCTAATGAAAAATGTCTAAGAACACCTCCAAATGCATTTTCTAAATTTTCTCTCGTAAAAACATTTTCTGTTAAACCATATTTTAAAATGGTTCCTTTTATTAAAATCGACCTATCACAAAATTCAGGAACTGAGCCCAAATTGTGTGTTGAAATTAACATAACTTTACCTTCTTTACGGAATTCATTTAGAAGATTGATTATCTGGTCTTCTGTTTTAACATCTATCCCAGTAAAGGGCTCATCTAATAGGATTGTTTTACCTTCTTGAGCTATTGCTCTAGCTAAAAAAACTCTTTTTCTTTGACCACCTGACAATTCCCCAATCTGATTATTGCTATATTCTAACATACCCACTCTGGATAATGCCTCTTCAACTGCAAAATGATCGCTTTTTTTAGCAATCCTCAAAAATCCCATGTGTCCATAACGACCCATCATAACCACATCTTTAACTAACACTGGAAAAGACCAATCGACTTCTTCAGACTGGGGAACATAGGATATTAAGTTTGTTTTGAGAGCATCTGAAACAGATTTTCCATTAATATTTATAGTACCTTCAGAAATTGGTAAAAATCCCATTATAGCTTTAAAAAGGGTTGATTTTCCAGCACCATTTACACCAACTAGAGCAGTTATTGTACTGTATGGAATTTCAAAACTAGCATTCCATAAAGCTCTATGACCATTTCTATAGCTAACTGTAACATTTTTTACTGACAAGCTTATTGATGAGTTATTCATTTAAAATCTCATTGATTTTGAAAATTTAATCCTTTTTCTACTGTTTCATAAGTTGATCTCAATAAATCCAAGTATGTTGGGACTGGTCCATTTTTATCACTTAATGAATCTACATAAAGAATACCACCAAAATTTATACCTGTTTCTTTTAAGGGTGTTGAAAAACCATACCCTGGAAGGGATGGAATAATAACATCAAATGAATCTGATGCATTACCGCCATACTTTTCTGGATGAGCAAGTGGTTCAATAATTTTCTTATAATCCCAGAAAGTCCATGGCCAGCCATGGGTAAGAATTAATGGTTTTGAATTTTCGCTAGATCCTTTTTCATATATAAAATGTATAGGGATATTGTCTATTTCGATTTTGTAGTGTGAGAATTTATTTATTTCTTTTTCTTGTTTCTTCCAGTCATAGTTATTTGACCAATATTCAATTAAATCTTTTAGATAAGTTTCTTCAGTACCATATTTCCATTCTTTATTTCCAAAATCACTTATTAGCCTTGAATTTTTTACACGATTTAAGACATCATTAAGGATAGATTCTTCAATATTAATAGTAAGTGAAGACTTTCTTAGTTTTTCATCCATTATATAAAACCCCTTATTTAAGACTTTATCTTCTTCTTTGATTTCTGATAAAATTTCTTATTTCAACAATATTTTCATAATTTTGATGACTTACTTTTATAAAACCCTGACTTTCCCCAAAAGTAATTTCTTTAAAACACTGTTTATCTTCTTGTTGTAAATTAAGATTATGATTTATAAGCTCTTCTTTGAAATCCTCTGGGAGATCTTTTCTGATAACATGAGGGCCATTCATAATAAATCCTGACAACCATATCACTCTTAATTCATCCATGTTTAGAAGTCCTTTTTTAATCATATTTTTAAAAACTCCTCTAGTGTAACCTTCCTCAGCTGAACCGACTCCAGAAACCCACGTTGCACCAGCATCATATTGATTATTTAAGACAGCTATTATTGCTTGTTCATGTCCTCCTGCAAAACCTGTTCGACTAAAAAATGTTGATGGATTTATCCCTCTTTGATGTAATTCATAAGAAGGTACAAGATAACCAGAAGTAGTATTAGGATCTGACCATGCAATTGATTTTCCTCTCATATCTTCTAGGGAATATATATCGGAGTCTTTTCTAACATACATAGCTGATTTATAACCATTGGACCCATCTGACTCTTTCACTGTTAAAATTGGTTCAACAGCTTTTGGGTTATCTATATACATTGCTGCATAGGCTGATGGACCTACACTTGCATAATCAAGAGTTTTACCTAGTAATCCATGAATTATTCCAGCAACATCTGATGCGGGGTAAAACTTTACAGGAATTTCTAGTTTTCTCTCTAAATAAGCTCGCCAACATTCATAATTTTTTAGCCTGTCTGCTTCATTTTCTCCACCGGCAAGCCCAATTTTAAATTCTTTAGGTCTATCCACTTGTGAGAAAACCATATTAGGCAAGCTAATTGTAAAAAATAAGAAAAGTAGGAAAATTAACCAATTTTTTATGTACATTTTAAATTAAGCCTAAAAAATGATATTTATAAAATAAATATTAATTATTTTTATATTGAATAATATTCCTTTTAAATGTAGCATTTTTATATAGATCAAAATAGCAAATAAATAATAATAAAAATAAATATAAGCTAAAATGGTTTAAGAATTTATTACAAATTAAATAGTTGCTTTTTTTTTCTTTAAAAAATAAGGGGGACTAATTAATATGTATAACGTATCAAAAAAACTTTTAACTATTTTTCTAATACCCATTCTTATGACTTTTGGATTTAAGGCTCATGGTCAAGAAGTTGAAGAAATTATTGTTACAGGGAAAGCTATCAAGGAAAGCCAGATGGCAGCTATTGAGGCTAAGCGTCAAGCTGTAAATGTTGCTGATATTATTTCTGCTGATGCAATAGGTAGATTTCCTGATGTAAATTTATCAGACTCTCTTGGGAGACTTCCTGGTATTTCAATAGAAAGAGATCAGGGTCAGGCAAGATATGTGAGTTTTAGAGGAACACCAAAACGTTATACTACTACTGCATTTAACGGAATAAGTATTCCAGGTGTTGAAAACGGAAGAATTCCAAGATTTGACTCCTATCCAGCTGTTATTACCTCTCAAGTTGTAGCTAATAAAGCTATTACCGCTGATATGCCAGGTGAGTCAATTTCTGGTTTTATTAATATAAAAACTTTTAAACCCTCTGATATTGATGGATTTTCTTTATCAGCAGAAATAGGAATGGGTGAACAAGACCAAGGCGGCGGTGATACTTCAAAAGAGAATATGAGAATTTCTTATTCTGATGATAGCTTTGGGTTTGTAGTTTATGGTTCAGCTCATAATAATGAACAAGTAACAGATAATCGTGAACCTACTTATGGGGGTGTAAAAGGCGCTCAAACTCCAGATAGAATTGATTTCAGAAGTTATAAGGTTGAAAGAGAAAGTGAAGCTTTCGGCGGAACATTTGAAAAATATCTCGCAAATGGTGGTAGAATTTTCTTTACTTCCTTAAATACGGAATTTTTGGATAATGAGGAACGAAATGATTTTCGAGCCTATGTAAAAAACGGAACTCCTACAACTGGTTCAGGATTCACAGGAAGTGCGAGAAGACTTTTTAATGATGCTCGATATGTGAATAAAACAGAAATGAATACAATAGGTATTGATACAGTTTTTGGTGAATGGGATGTTGAAGCTCAGGTTAGTAAAATTGATACTACTTTTGATACTCACATGCCAATCGGATACTTTATTGGAGGCGGACAGTTAAAGAATCTATCCTATGATATTTCAGACCCTCAAAACCCAATTGTTAATTTTGATGGAACGTACAGGGATGTTGACTATAGTACGCAGCTTCTTGTTGATGCAGTTGGAGGACTTTATACCGAAACCGATCAATTTAAAATTGATATAAGTCGTGATAATAGTAGAGGTCAATTTAAGTTCGGACTTCAGTATGATGATAGGGTGGCAACCGGAGGAGGAGCAACTCTTGCTACTGTTACAAATGCAAAAGGATATCCATCTGAAGAATGTAATCCTAAAGATTATATGTTAGGTGATTTTGCTACTCCGAGAGATAATAGCGTTGGTGCTTTCTATACAGATAATGTTGCGCTTTATGAGTGCATAAAAGGCACAGGGCGTACTCGTTCAGATTTCCCTGATGATGAAAAAATTGACATTGAAGAAGTTTTATTTGCTGCTTACATAATGCAAACTTTTGAAATGGAATGGGGAACAATTGTTGCAGGCCTTAGAGTTGAAGACACAGAATATGAAACCAGCGGTTTTAAACTTGCAACTGTAAGTGCAGAGGATATTGGATATGGTAATGTTGCAGCAGGGGCTAAAGAAGCATTAACTGTTAAAAGAAGCTATACTAATTATCTTCCAAGTCTTCATATTAATTATGATATGGCTGAAGATGTAAAGCTTCGTCTCTCCTATTCAACTGGCATAAGTAGACCATCATATATTGAGTCAAGAGCGGCAGCATCAATTGGTATTATTACCCAAGAGATTGCAGGTGGTAATCCTTTCTTAAAAGAAGAAGAGTCATGGGGTATAGATGCTGCATTTGAATGGTACTATGATGAAGCAAGTTTATTTTCTGTAACCATTTTCCATCGTGAGATTGATAATGTAATTTCTGAGTCTAATGAAAAAGTAGATGGAAGCCTATATTCCGATACTGCTGAACCAGGAGAATTATGGGACTTAGCTGCCTTTGGTAATGGTAAAGATGGAGAACTGCAAGGTCTTGAAATTTCTCTAAATGCCAGAATGGATAATTATGTTGATGGATTTTTATCAGGCTTTGGAGCATCAATAAATGTTGCGCTTATTGAGTCAGAATATACAACTCCTGAGGGTAAAAGGTTTGCACTTCCAGGACAATCCGATACAAATTACAATGCAAGTATTTTCTATGAAGATCACGGCTTTTCTGCTCGATTAACATATCGTTATAGAAGTGAATGGCTTGATGAAACTGAAACTGGAGCAGTATTTAATCTAGGTGGTGGTGTATATTGGGCAGCTCAGAATCGCCTAGATGCATCAGTTAGATATGATCTTGAAGCACTTACTGGTCAAAAAGCATCAATTTTTGCTGATTTCAATAATATAACTGATGAGTCAGATATGCGTTATACAGCTCAACGATGGAATGTAAACCAAGTCGAATCTTTTGGTAGAAGCTTCCTTGCGGGGGTTCGTTACGCTTTTTAATATTATTGTTACTAAATAAAAACCTCACATTTTTGTGTGAGGTTTTTTATTGCATTAGAGGACTAAATAGTTAGTATTTTGTTATGAAATTTATTAAGTATATATTTATTGTTTTTGTTTTAGCAGTAATCTCTGTTTTTTGGTTTAACGATAAAGAGACTCTCTCTTTTGAAAGGCCTGTTCCATTAAAATTTTCTGAAAATTTAAGAGAAGATTATAGAAAGCTTCCGTTCACAGGTGCTCATAATTTTAGAGATTTGGGAGGTTATAAAACAGAGGATGGAAGAACTGTTAAATGGGGAAAAATTTATCGATCTGATAACCTTCATTCCTTAACCGATGAAGATCTAAAATATATGAAACGATTAAATATTAAATCGGTAGTAGATTTTCGTTCTGTTGAAGAAAGAGAAAGTGAGCCTGATAGACTTAACCCAGATATGACGCAAGTACTTCTTCCTATAAAGTTTCAACCAAAAGAACTAGACGATGATTCTATAAAAAATCTTATGAAAGATCTAACTTTTGGAGACTTAGACTCAAGTAATTTATTAAGGGACTTTAATATTGTAATCGTTGAAGAATTTGCAGATGAATATAAAAATTTCTTTAGACATATTATTGAAAATAATGCCGAACCTCTTGTTTTTCATTGCACTGCTGGAAAAGATAGGGCTGGTTTTGCAAGTGCTATGATACTAACTATACTTGGCGTCCCTAGAGAAAAAATTATCGAAGATTATTTGTTAACAAACACATATGTTAAAGATCATGTAGATGATAAAATGTTGGAAATTGAATTAAAAACTTTTTTTCGAGCTGATACCGATAATCTTCGTAAAATTAACTTAGTTGAGGAAAGATATATTCAAGCTGCCTTTGACACGATTGATAGTAAATGGGGCGGAATGGATCGTTATATTTCTGAGGCTCTTAATTTAAACGAAGAAGATATCTTAAAACTTCAAGATTTCTATCTTGAATAAATATTAGCTTTTTATCTTTAAATTATTTCTTTATTAACTATTTTATTAGTTAATTAAATTATTATTAAAGATAGGAATAGTATGCCAAGAGAAATTCCAAAAGATCATCCTTCTTTGGATTTAAAAAAAAGTTTAGAATTTGTATTTTCTAATCTCGAAAAAGGTGTAACAGAACGCGGTCATCATTTTCATCTTTTGGTTCTTGGAACAATTGATAAAGATAATAAACCTCAGAATAGAAATGTTGTTTTAAGAAAAGTTGATATGGCTAATTCATTAATTCGATTTCATACTGATATAAGATCTAATAAAATCATAGATATCAAGAATAACAGCTCTATTTCATTATTGGGTTATGACAAGGCCAATAAACTTCAGATAAGATTGACGGCAAATGCAATTATTGAAGAATCTAAAGAGGTGCTATCCGATGTTTGGACTAAAATGTATCCTATGAGTAGAGAGTGTTATCGAGTTAAAGATGCACCCGGCAAAGTTGTTGCTTCCAGAGATCAGGTACTTTTTGAAGATGAAGGGGACGATAAACTTAATGGGTTTGAAAATTTTGTAATTATTAATTGTCATATTAGTTCTATTGAAACACTTTTTTTGCATTCAGCAGGTCATGTAAGAGCAAAATATATATATGAAAATGGAGCATTTAATGGGGAATGGTTGGTTCCTTAAATGACCATAAATTATAGTTCAGATAATGATATAATAATTCCCACTCAACACAATACCACCTATAGGGGACTTGGAGGTGATGATATCTATATCATTACTAGAGCAATTAGTGATGGAGCGAGGATAAATATTGTAGATACGGAAGGAACAAATATCATCCAATTAACGGACGGATTATCAATATCATCAAGCAAATTTGCTTCCACAGCATTCCAAATAATTTTATCAAATAATGCAGAGATAACAATTAGCTCTTCACACAAGAATCTCTATGAGATCGGAGGAAATGCTACAACTGGATTGATAGTTGATCAAAATAGCTATGAAGACTTTATAAGCTTTTTTGGAATTAATGCCCTACCATCTCTCAAATCTATAAAGGGGTTAACGAATCTTATTATTGAAGGCGAAAAGTTAATCACAAACAATAAGATTTTTTCATGGGAAATAAAGAATCCTGAAAGTGTTGGTTTAGATACAAGTGAAGTTAATGATTTAATGGATTTTGTAAAAAGTGAAGAAAGTAATACACAAGCTGCTATCTTGATAAGAGGGTCTAGTATTATAGCTGAATATTATGCTGATAATTTTGATAGGGACAATGTAGTAACAAGCTGGTCAGTTGCTAAAAGTTTTACATCAACTTTAATTGGTATAGCAATTGATGAAGGTTATATCAATTCTATTGAGGATCCTATTACGGACTACTTACCAGAGTGGAAAAATCAGGATCAAGATAAGATTTTATTAAAACATTTACTATCTATGAGATCTGGAATGGAAGATCATGGTTTTGTTTATGTTGTACCTGACATGGTAAGTCATTCATTGGATAGAGATATCATAAGACCTCCTGGAGTAGCTTTCCGATATTCAAATGAAGATTCCATGCTTCTTGGCGAGATAATACAAAATGCTACTGGTATGTCTTTTCAGGAATATGCTGATCAAAAACTTTTTAATTTAATAGGTGCTGACGAGACTTGGTGGACTGATCAAGAGGGTAATACTATTTCATATGCAAGCATTGATATGACCCCTAGAGAATTTGCAAAGTTTGGACTTATGATTGCTCAAGAAGGAAGTTGGCAAGGTCAACAAATTGTTTCTTCTGATTGGGTTGAGTTAGCAACCTCTAAATACGATGATTTAATGTCTTATGGTTTTCAATGGTGGACAAGTGAAACTGAAGAAATTGATTATCCATTTTTTTCGGCTAGAGGTTTAGATGGTCAGTTAATTTATATATGGCCAGAAACGGATTTAGTTTTTGTGAGATTTACTACTTATACGAAAATAGGTGATCAAGACTCTTCTGTTGTTAGAATCAATTCAGTAGGTGATCTTGAGGCTTCATATCAGCAAACTGAAACGGGTAATTTAAATACTACTAAACTAGAGGAATTACTTTATGATGTTGGCGATAATTTAATAATGGCATCAGATTTTATTACTGTTAATGATTTAGGGTAAAGAAATGGATATAGAAAGAAGAACGGAATATATGCGCGAGGAACCTCTTTTTCAAGGAATGGGGTTTAGTAAAATTTTAGAATTTAGCAGAGAAAATCAATCAATAAAAATTGAGTATATTGCTGAGACTCGACATTGTCATTCTGGTAATATTGTCCAGGGCGGTTATGTGACTGGTTGGATTGATTCTGCTATGGCACATAGTGTTATGATTCCTACAGATTTTAAATTTAGTCCTTTAACATTGGAGTTAAAAATAACTTTCTTAAAATCAGCTAATCCTGGAATTGTAATAGCTGCAGCAAAAGTTATTAAGCTGGGTAAGTCAGTAGCTTTTGTTGAAGGGACTCTTTCAAATTCAAATGGTGATTTAATTGCAAAAGGAACATCAACAAATAAACTTGTTCCAATGCCTAAACAGTAGCTATATTTCCAAGGTATCTGAAGAATTTTTATCTAAATCTTTCTCATTCATCCATGCTCTTATAGATAATGGAATTGATATAATATAACTAAGACCAACTAAACTAAGAGTAATCCAAGGTGAATTAATCATACAAATTATGAATAAAAATGCACAAACTATTACTTTTAGATCTTTAAATTTTTTTAATTGGAATCTAATTTGTTTTCCTGAAAAAGTTGGAACTTTGCTAACCAAGAGCGATCCAATTGTAACAAAGTATATGCTGGCAATGATTGGAGTTTCATAAGCCCAGTTGAAACCTAAAAACGAATGGATGAGAGGTAATAATATTAAGCCAGCTCCCGCGGGTGTGGGAATTCCAGTAAAAAAATTTGAGGATTTATTATTTTTACTATCAATATCGGCATTAAATCGTGCAAGTCTTAAGCAAGAGAAAACGATAAATGATAAAACGGCTATTCTCTCAATTAACCCACCATTTTGTAAAAGTGATATATAGATAAGTATACTAGGCGCAATTCCAAAGTTTAAAAAATCAGCCAATGAGTCTAATTCAGCACCAAGTTTAGATTCGCTTTTTAACAGTCTTGAAAGTCGACCATCTAGTACATCACATATAGAGGCCATCATTATACAAATAACTGACAATTTAAATTGACCGGATAAGGCAAAGCATATGGCTATTATACCAAAACATAATCCTATTAATGTCGTCACATTAGGAATAATTGATCTAATTGATAGTTTGTTCATTTAAACACTCGTTATTATTTATTATTTCATAGGGTTAAGAGGATCCAATAATTGTTTCACCTGCAATAGTTTTATCGCCCACTTTAACTTCGGATTTAAAAGTTTTTGGTAAGTAAACATCTACTCTCGAACCAAATCTAATTAATCCAAATCGCTCACCTGAGTTTAACCG
>Ga0207993_1000992_pt1 | contig 11193 bp, 10 predicted proteins | sample ETN01SmetaG_2_FD_185791 | JGI IMG/M metagenome (GOLD analysis project Ga0207993, IMG submission 185791) | Marine microbial and viral communities from oxygen minimum zone, Eastern Pacific Ocean - ETNP2014F12-01SV265 (SPAdes) (version 2) | ecosystem: Environmental > Aquatic > Marine > Oceanic ...
TTGGCATGTCTGGCGGTGTGGATTCATCAGTTTCTGCAGCACTTCTTCTGCAAGAAGGATATGAAGTAGAAGGAGCATTCATGAAGAATTGGGAAGACGATGATGGAACTCCGCTTTGTACTGCTAAAGAAGATTTTATGGATGCTGCAAAAGTTGCAGATCAATTAAATATTAAATTGCACCATGTAAATTTTTCAAAAAAATACAAGAGCAAGGTATTTAATAAATTTTTAATGGATCTAGAAAAAGGTAAGACTCCCAACCCTGATGTTTTATGTAACCAATACATAAAATTTAATGAATTTTATAAATATGCCATTGAAAATGAATTCGATTATATAGCCACTGGTCATTACGCAGGGATAAAGGAAATTTCTGGATTAAATTATTTAGTAAAAGCAAAAGATGAAAATAAAGATCAAACTTATTTTCTTTGTAACATAAATCAAGAAGTTTTAAATAAAACTATCTTTCCTCTTTCTGAACTTACAAAAAAAGAGGTGAGAGACATTGCAAAATCAATGAATTTATCTACTTTTGAAAAAAAAGACAGCACTGGAATATGTTTTATTGGAGAAAGACCCTTCCCTAGCTTTTTAGAAAACTATATAAAAGATAAACCTGGAAAAATTGTTTGTGATAGGGGTAATAATATTGGTACGCACAGAGGCCTTTCCTTTTATACATTAGGTCAAAGACAAGGATTGGGGATCGGTGGATTGAAAAATTATGATGAAAGACCTTGGTATGTAGTAGAAAAAAAATTATCAGAAAATATTCTTGTCGTAGCTCAAGGTAACGATAATCAAAAGTTATTTGAAAAAAAATTATCTGTTAATTCTATTAATTGGATCTGTGAACCTAATCTGACCAAACCTATAAAACTGGAAGCCAAAATTAGATACAGACAAGATGATCAAGAGTGCATCCTATCGAAAAAAGGTAATACGTTTAGTGTAGAATTTAAAAAACCTCAAAGAGCCATAACTCCAGGTCAATCAATTGTCTTTTATCAGGATAATGTTTGTTTAGGTGGTGGAGAAATTTATAAGTCATGACTAAAGAATCGCTTTTATCAATATCTCCTATTGATGGAAGATATAAAAATAAAATTAAGGAACTCGAAAATTATTTTTCTGAATTTGCTCTCATCAAAACGAGAGTTGAAGTAGAAATAAGATGGTTACTATTTTTATTAAATACAAAAAGTTTTAAATTTTTACCTTCAACTAATAAAAATCAACATAAAAAAATTGAGAAAATCTATTTAAATTTTAATTTGAAGGAAGCTTCAAAAGTTAAATCTATAGAAAAGATTACAAATCATGATGTAAAAGCCGTAGAAGTTTATATAGTAAAGCAGCTTGAATCAGTGGGATTATCCAAACTGAGTGAATTTGTGCATATTTGTTGTACTTCTGAAGATATCAACAACCTATCTTATGCATTAATGGTTGAAAGATATAGAACTGAATGTTTATTGCCAAATCTAAAGTCTTTTAATAAAGAAATTAATAAGATGGCTGTCAAATGGGCAAATATTTCTATGCTTTCCTTCACGCACGGTCAAAAAGCTAGCCCTACTTCCCTAGGAAAAGAATTTAAGAATTTTTATCATCGAATTTCCTTTCATCAAAATAAAATTAATGAATCTAAACAATCTGCAAAATTTAATGGAGCTGTGGGTAATTTTAATGCTCATCATGTACTAGATTTTAAAATTGATTGGCCAAAAATTACTAAAAAATTTATTTCTTCATTCAATCTTGAATATTCTCTAATTTCATCTCAAATTGAATTTAAAGACAATCTAGTATTTTTATTATCTAACGTAGAAAATTTAAATAATGTATTGCTAGATTTATCAAAGGACGCTTGGCTTTATATATCTAAAGATTATCTTAAACAAAAAATTTCTTCGACCGAGGTAGGTTCATCAACTATGCCGCACAAAGTCAATCCTATTGATTTCGAAAATGCTGAAGGAAATTTATCTTTATCAAATAGCTTAATTCCTGCTGTCAAAAATAAATTACAAATTTCTAGACTACAGAGAGACTTATCCGATTCAACAGTCAGTAGAAATATTGGTCTTTGTTTTGCATATTTAGAAATTTCTCTTAAATCATTAAATAAAGGGCTTAAAAAACTCGAACCAAATAAGAAAAAAATTAAAGAGGAGTTGCAGGAAAGTTGGGAAGTTTTAGCAGAAGCAATACAGACTCTCATGAGAAAAAATAAAATTTCTAATAGTTATGACACCATAAAAAAATTAACTAGAGGGAAAGAATTAAATAAAGAAAGTTACCGCAACTTAATAGAAAATCTTCCTATTAATGAAGTAGATAAAACTAAACTTCTTAAGCTAACTCCTATACAATACACCGGCTTAGCTAGCTATCTAGCAAAATTAAAATAAGTATTCATTGAAAAGAGGACTGTAAATGCTTGATTATAAAAAGACTGTAGAACATTTTGAGCAATTAATAGCTAAAGGTGGAGATTTATACAAAAATATTTCTGCTGAAAACGCAGCTCGAATGGATTTACAAAATAGATTCAAAACAGGTTTGGATATAGCTAAATATACTGCAGACATAATGCATAAAGATATGTCTGAATATGATGGAGATTCATCTGTTTATACTCAATCTTTAGGTTGTTGGCATGGTTTTACTGCTCAACAAATGATGATGGAGATAAAAAAATCCAGAGAAACAACTAATAAAAGATATGTATATTTAAGCGGATGGATGGTGGCTGCTTTAAGATCTGACTTTGGCCCTCTTCCAGATCAAAGCATGCATGAGAAATTAGCCGTTCCAAATCTAATCAAAGAGATATATACATTTTTAAAAAGAGCAGATGCTGTTGAGTTACAACATCTATTTAACGAATTAGATGAAGTTCGAGAAAATGGTGGGGATGAATCAGAAGTTATATCCAAAATAGATAATTTTGAAACTCATGTAGTTCCAATAATTGCAGATATCGATGCAGGTTTTGGTAATGAAGAAGCAACCTATTTATTAGCAAAGAAAATGATTCAAGCTGGAGCGTGTTGCATTCAGATTGAGAATCAGGTTTCTGATGAAAAACAATGTGGACATCAGGATGGAAAAGTTACTGTTCCTCACGAAGATTTCTTGCATAAAATTAACGCAGTTAGGTATGCATTTCTAGAGCTAGGTGTAGAAAACGGATTGATAGTTGCTAGAACTGATTCTTTGGGAGCAGGACTTACTCAGAAAGTACCAGTAATGCAAGAACAAGGCGACTTGGCAGATCAATATAATTCTTTTCTTGAAACCGAAGAAATTACTAACCTTAAAGAACTAGATGAAAACGATATAACTATCCATCAAAACGGTGTTTTAGTTAAACCTGTTCGTCTTCCTAATGGCCTATACAGATTTAAAGAAGGCACAGGTTTTGACAGAGTCGTTCTTGATTGCATAACAAGCTTACAAAATGGAGCTGATCTTTTATGGATTGAGACAGAAAAACCGAACGTACAGCAAATTGCTGACATGGTTAATGCGATCAGAAAAGTCGAACCTAAGGCTAAGCTAGTCTATAACAATTCTCCATCTTTTAATTGGACTTTGTCTTTTAGAGAACAAGTTTACAAAGAATGGGTTGATGCAGGTAAGGATGTTTCGGCATATCCAGATCCTTCTTCGAATCCTAAAGGTTTAATGGATGTAAAGTTTGATGATTCTGAACTGGCTTTAGAAGCAGATAACCTTATACAAACTTTCCAAAAAGATGCTTCTAGAGAGGCAGGAATTTTCCATCATCTAATTACTCTACCTACTTATCACGAAACAGCTTTGGGAACTGCAACATTAACTGAAGGTTATTTTGGTGACGAAGGAATGCTAGCTTATGTTAAAGGTATTCAAAGACAAGAAATTAGAAGAGATATGTCTTCTGTGAAACACCAAGATCTTGCTGGGTCAACAATTGGTGATACTCACAAAGAGTATTTTTCTGGTGATAAAGCACTTAAAGCAGGTGGTAAGGATAATACGATGAATCAGTTCTAATTACTTAGGACATTTGTTTGGATTACCGCCACATATACTACATTCTAAATCGCTATCGAGATTGCTCATACCTCCGCAAGATCCTTGTAGAGGTTTATTGTTGATAATTAATCCGATACTAAGACCTAGTATTGAGAGAATTACAACGATTGATGCAAATATAAAAGTAGCCATAACTAGTGAATTATATCTTTAAAAGATGGTGTCATTCTAATAGAAAATTCATCTCCTGATTTAAAAACAAATAAAGCAGCAATCGAATTTTCTAACGCAAAGTCAAAACCATTCTTTAGACCCATAACATTCAATGCAGTAGCTAATGCATCTGCATCGCCAGTGTGACGAAATTGACCTGGTAAGGCAACTGAAACAGAGGTTAAATTATTTGAAATTGGATATCCACTCTTTGGATTAATAGTGTGGGAATAGCGCTTATTATCAAAAATAAAATAATTCCTGTAATCACCAGAAGTGGCAATAGCCATATATTTTTCATTTTCTTTTTTTGATAAACACTCAATAGGTTTGCTGTTATTGATATCAGGATTTTCTATACAGATGATCCAGGGATTTTTTTTCTTTTTACCTTTGATAAGTATTTCTCCACCAATATCTATAAAATAGTTATTTAAATTTTGATCATCTAACAATTCTGAAATTTCATCTACTGCGTAACCTTTAGCTATCGCAGAAAAGTCTATATCTAGATGGTTATTTAAATCATAGCTACATCCGCTTGGAATGGCTTTTTCTATTTCAATGGCTTTTGGTATATCTTCTCTCTTTAAAGGCCCAAAACCCCAAAGATTTACTAAACTTCCAGAAAAAACATTAAAGTGTTGGCCCACAAATTCACATATTTCAGTTGAATGATTAAGTAAGTTCTCAAATTCAGTATCCATATATTGATTCTCTTTTCTATTAAATTTCATTAAAAAAGAATCGTTTTTATAATTAGAAAACAACATATCGATTTCATGTAGTTTTGAATCGATAGAGGAATGAAGATTATTTGAATTTAAAGAGTCTGTAATTTTTATGTTGTAATAGGTACCAAATATAAATCCTTGGTATTGTTTTTCTTCTGAAACACAACCTGTTAGAAGGAATAATACTAAAAGGTATTTAACCACCAAAGTCATCAAACATGATGTTCTCAGGCTCTACACCTAGACTATCTAGCATAGTGAAGCATGCATCCATCATCATCGGTGGGCCGCACATATAATATTCACAATCTTCAGGTGCTGGATGATCTTTTAGGTAGTTATCAAATAAAACTTGGTGGATAAATCCAGTCATACCGTTCCATTCATCTTCTGGTAAAGGATCTGATAATGCAGCATGCCAAGTAAAGTTCTCATATTTATCCTGTAATTTATCAAAATCATCTACATAAAACATTTCTTTTAAACTTCGAGCTCCGTACCAAAAAGTAATTTTTCTAGAAGAATCCAATCTCAAAAGTTGATCGAATATATGAGATCGCATAGGTGCCATACCGGCTCCACCACCGATAAATACCATTTCGTTTGGAGTATCTTTAGCCATGAATTCTCCAAATGGGCCAAAGATAGTTAAATTATCACCTGGTTTTAAATTAAATAAATAAGAAGATGCTTCGCCAGGTGGAAAATTTGTACCAGGAGGTGGACTTGCTATTCTAATGTTAAATTTCATTATCCCCTTTTCTTCAGGATAATTAGCCATTGAGTACGCTCTAATAACAGGAACACCAACTGTAGCTACATTTTCAAAAACTTTAAATTTTTCCCAATCACCTTTGTATATATCTTTAATATCAAAAGATTTGTAATCTGCCTCATAAGGAGGTATTTCCATCTGAACGTAACCACCAGCTTCAAAACCAACATTCTCTCCTTCTGGTAATTTCAAGACTAATTCTTTAATAAAAGTTGCCACATTATCATTTGAGATAACGGTTGTTTCCCATTTTTTAACTCCAAAAACTTCATCTGGTACTGTAATCTTCATGTCAGCCTTAACTGGTACCTGACAAGAGAGCCTCCAGCCTTCTCTTTTCTCTTTATTATTAAAGTGAGCTTCTTCAGTTGAAAGTATTGAGCCGCCGCCTTCGAATACTTGGCAACGACATTGAGAGCAAGTGCCCCCTCCTCCACATGCCGACGAAAGAAATAAATTCTCTGATGCTAAGGTCTGCAACAATTTTCCTCCAGCGGGAACTTTTATTGCTTTATCCTGATCTCCATTAATTTCGATAGTAACATCTCCAGTGGATACCAATCTTGATCTAGCAAATAAGATTACAAATATCATCAGGTTTACTATTAATGTAAACGTAGCAATTCCGAATATGAGATCTAGATTAATCATTTAAAGTATTATTCCTCCAAATGACATAAATCCAAAGGTCATCAAACCAACAGTTATAAAGGTAATACCTAATCCTTCAAGACCGTCTGGAATATCACTGTATTTTAATTTTTCTCTGATGCCTGCTAAGAGAACAATGGCTAGAGCCCAACCTACTCCACCACCAAGGCCATAAACAACACTTTCACCAAAGTCTAAATTCTTTTCTACCATGAACAGTGATGCGCCAAGAATTGCGCAATTTACGGTTATAAGAGGAAGAAATATTCCAAGGGCAGTATAAAGTTTAGGAACATATTTATCTAAAAACATCTCAAGAATTTGTACGCATGCAGCAATAACTCCTATGTAACTAATTAATCCAACAAATTCTAAGGATACATCTGGGTAGCCAAGCCAGGTTAAAGCTCCGTCTCTAAGTAAAAAGTTATAAATAATATTATTTAAAGGAACTGTTATTGCTAATACAACGATTACTGCAATTCCAAGACCTATAGCAGCTTCAATTTTTTTAGAAATGGCTAAAAATGTACACATGCCAAGAAAAACAGATAATGCTAAGTTCTCTATGAAAATTGAAGATATAAAAATAGACAGATAGTGCTCAAGCATGATGCGTTTCCACCTCTTTAGGAGCATTTTTACTCATCAGAAATTCTTTTTCTTCAACTTGTTCGGTTTTCCATGATCTAAGTGCCCATATAAATAATCCGATTATCAGAAATGAACTTGGAGCCAATAGAAAGAAATTATTGCCAACATACCATCCACCATTTTGAGTAGTAGTTAAAATATCAATACCAAGCAATTGACCAGAACCTAGTAATTCTCTGATAGCTCCAACAACAATTAAAATGAGGCTATAGCCTAATCCATTTCCTAAACCATCTAAAAAACTTACTCCAGGAGTATTTTGCATGGCAAATGCTTCTGCTCTTCCCATTACAATACAGTTAGTGATAATTAATCCAACAAAGACAGATAAAGTTTTACTTGTTTCATAATCGTAAGCTTTAAGGAATTGATCTACTAAAATAACTAAAGAAGAAATAATGGTCATTTGAACAATAATTCTTATATTCGTTGGGATTATGTTTCTTATAAGGGAAATAAAAAAATTTGATAGGCTAACAGTGATAGTTAAAGCAACACACATTATAAGTGTTGGATAAAGCTTGCTGGTGACAGCTAATGCTGAACAAATGCCTAATATTTGTAAGGCAATCGGATTATCCTTGAAGATAGGTGTTAATAATATTTCTTTAAACTTAGACATCGCTTAATTTAATTTCTTTATTTTTTAAATTATTTATGAAGGGACCAAATCCCTCATTACCTAACCAAAAAGCAAGAAGATTTGAAACTCCCTTACTTGTAATAGTTGCTCCCGATAAACCATCAACTTCATAGGAATAATCTGCATTTTCTGGATTTGAAAAACCTTTAATAACCGAAATCTGTACTAAACCATTTTCATCAAATACTTTTTTTCCATTCCAAAGTTTTTTCCAATTAGGATTATCCACTTCTGCTCCCAATCCAGGAGTTTCTTTATGTTTATAAAACTCTAAACCTACTATCGTATTTAAGTCAGAATCTAGAGCGAGATAACCATATAAAGTTCCCCATAATCCATATCCCCTTACCGGTAGAATTAAGGTTTTTAGTTCATTATTTCTGTATTCAATGTAAACCTTAGAGAGATTTTCTCTTACGCTTATCATAGCGATATCATCTGAGCCATTAAGAACTGTGTGTTGAGAAGAGTCTCTTAATATAGAGTCTAGATCATATTGTTCTGGAGGAAAGCCAGAGGGTTGTCCATCGTTAAGATTAACAACCACCTCCTCAATCGAAGCTAATGCTTCTTGAGATGAAGGATAAACCTCAAGCAATCTTGCTGCATCAATAATTTTACTTTGCTGATCAAAGATTACATTTTGTTCTTGTTGATCTTTCAGGGACACAGCTACAGTGGATATAACAGCACCGCATACAATGCATAAACCAACACCAACGAGAATAATATTCAGAATGCTATCTTTCTGCATAAATTACCTTGTTTCTTCGATTTATATTTTGTTTAACAACAAAGTAGTCAATTAACGGAGAGGTTAAATTTGCAAATAAAATTGCTAACATCATTCCTTCGGGAAAAGCTGGGTTCACAACGCGAATTAGAACAACCAAAACTCCTATAATAATTCCATAGATCCAGCGTCCTTTATTTGTATGAGATCCAGAAACGGGTTCTGTTGCCATAAAAACCATGCCAAAAGCATACCCACCTACCACCATGTGCCACCAAAATGGCATAGAAAACATTGGATTGGATTCACTTCCAATGATATTGAAAAGATAAGAAGTAGCTATAGTGCCTATTAAAACTCCTGCAATTATTCTCCATGATGCAACTCTCGTGAAAAGAAGGATTGCTAAACCAATTAATATGGCTAATGTCGAAGTTTCACCAATAGATCCGGGAATAAAACCTAGAAAAGCATTTGACCAACTATAAGAATCAGGAAGAAATTGATAACCGGACTCGGCTGAAAGACCTAATATAGTTGCAGCAGAATAACCATCAACAGCAACCCATGATAGATCACCAGACCAAGAAGCAGGATATGCAAAATACAAGAAAGCTCTGCCTGTTAGGGCTGGATTCAAAAAATTCTTACCTGTGCCGCCAAAAATTTCTTTACCAATAACTAATCCTACCGATATACCTAAAGCAACCTGCCATAGAGGTGCATCCGGAGGACATGATAATGCAAATAAAACCGTTGTAACGAAGGCACCTTCACTAATTTCATGACCTCTCACAACAGCAAAAACAGCTTCCCAAAAAATTCCAACAATGAAGGTAACTATGTAAATAGGCATGAAAAATACCGCGCCGTAAGCAATACAATCAAAAATGTTGTTAGGATTTAAACCGGAAACGAGCTCAATGATTGGCCAATGCCAATCTTTTGTAAATTCTTGACCCGCAGCATTTAAAGCCTCTATCGCAATTAAAGATTGATAACCTAGGTTATACATTCCAAAAAACATTGTTGGAAAAGTTGCCATCCATACAATTGCCATGACTCTCTGAATGTCAGAACCATCTCTTACATGAGTAATTCCAGAGGTTTTTCTTGAAGACGAATAAAAGAGATTTTCAAAGACATCAAATAAAGGAAAATATTTTGACCATGCACCATCTTTTTGAAAATTTGGCTTGGTTTTATCTAAAAAATTTCTTAACGGATCAGACATTTATTTATCCTTCGTCCTCAATTAGTTTTAAATTTTCCCTTAAGATAGATCCATAATCATATTTGCTAGGACACACATAAGTAGCAAGACTTAAATCTTCTTCATCAAGTTCGAGAATACCTAAATCTTGCGCTTCCTCTGTATCCCTAAGGACAATACTTTTGAGTAATTGAGTTGCCATAATATTGAAAGGTAAAACATCTTCATACACCCCGATAGGAACAATGGCTCTATCTGCTCCATTCATAGAGGTTGTGTAGTTAAGAGGATTAATTTTTTCAAAAAACTTTGTAAAAAATACTGGTAAGAAAGAATGTTTTTTTAAGTCAGGTCTAAACCAATTAAACAATTCTCTATCAACATCTTCGACTTCCCTTAAAACAGATATTTGGTTATGAAAGTGGCCCAAGAAAGATTCGTTTTTAGCAGCATTTCGACCGGACAAAACTGATCCAGAAACTATTCTATTAGTCCCTTCAAGAAGTTTATCTTTCAAAACTTCAATTAAATCAACGCCACTTATAGTTTCAAGAAGAAAAGGAGCCTTAACTTGAGGGCCTGCAACACTTACTAGCTTCTTGAATGATAACCTACCGAAATTAAACATATGCCCAATATGACAAACATGTTGATAATTTATTGTCCAAACAGATTTATTTCTTCCTAATGGTGAAATGTAATGAATCTGTGTACCTACGTTTCCAGCGGGATGTAAATTATTCAACTCGTATAACCTTACTTTTTCGCTTTCGACAAACAAATTAGACCCTATTTTTGAAGAAATATGCACATATTTAGATGTTATTAAAGATATGATTTCAATTCCTTTATTAAAATCATCAAGATTTTGTTCAATGAATATTTCTGGATCAACCGATAGAGGACTAGTATCCAAGCAGGATATGAATATCTCATCTACGTTTTCGTCTACGTTGGGTACTTTTGAAAAGGGTCTTTTCTTAAAATTAGTCCATAATCCGCTTTCAATTAAAATATCTCTTACATTTTCTTTATTAGCTTGAAAGGTGGAAAGGTTATCTATAAAAACTATTTCTTCAACATTGTTGTCAGTTTCAATTACTAGCGATTCAAAGGCTCTCCTTTCTCCCCTATTTATCTCTATGACCTCACCTGAAATAGGTGCAACTAAAAATAAACCGGGGATTTTTTTATCCTCTAATAATTTTTGACCTTTTATTACTTTTTCACCAACCTTTACTAACATTGTCGGTTTCAAGTCATGATAATCTTTTCCTAAAACAGCAACTTTCTTAGTGATGTGTTTAGTAATTTCTAAATCGGTAACTTCTCCGGAAATAGGAATATCTAAACCTTTGGATATAGTGATATTTCTCATTACAAAAAGTAAGGAAGGCGATTATATTTTATTCCTGCAAGGCTTTTAATAACTCTTAGGAGTTGTACACAGTAACCTAATTCATTGTCATACCAGGCATAAATCACTATTTGTTTGTCATCACAAATAGTTGCTTCAGAATCAATGACACAAGCGTATCTACTTCCT
>Ga0207993_1000993_pt1 | contig 11181 bp, 10 predicted proteins | sample ETN01SmetaG_2_FD_185791 | JGI IMG/M metagenome (GOLD analysis project Ga0207993, IMG submission 185791) | Marine microbial and viral communities from oxygen minimum zone, Eastern Pacific Ocean - ETNP2014F12-01SV265 (SPAdes) (version 2) | ecosystem: Environmental > Aquatic > Marine > Oceanic ...
CAAATTGAAGAAGCAACTAAATCATTAAATGATGTATTAACTCCTTTATCATCTAAACTTTATAATCAACAACAAGATGGAGAGCCTAATCCTTCAGAAGGAGCTGAAGATTCTCAGAGCAGTGATGACAATACGGTTGAAGCTGACTTTGAGGAAGTTCAAGAAGAGGATAAGTAGTAATACTTCTTTATCATGTCAAAAAGAGACTATTACGATGTTTTGGGAGTCTCTAAAAGTGCTTCGGATTCAGAATTAAAGAAAGCTTTTAAAAAGCTCGCCATGAAATATCATCCTGATAGAAATCCTGATGATGATTCTGCAGCCGAAAAATTTAAAGAAGCTGCCGAAGCATATGATGTTTTATCTGATCCACAAAAAAAATCTACATATGATCAGTTTGGTCATGCAGGAGTGCAAGGCATGGGCGGAGGCCCAAATTTCAATGACATGAATTTCTCAGATATAGGGGATATATTTGGAGATATTTTTGGAGATATATTTGGCGGTGGTAGGTCATCAAGTAGAAGAGTCCGAAGAGGTCAAGATCTCCAATATAACTTAAATTTATCTTTAAAAGATGCTGTTTTAGGAACCAAGATTAAAATTAAAGTTCCGGCTCAATCACAGTGTAATGATTGTTCTGGATCAGGTGCAAAACCCGGAACCTCACCGAAAGTTTGTTCTGCCTGCGGAGGTTCAGGACAGATTAGGATGCAGCAGGGATTTTTTTCTCTTCAACAAACATGCGGAACCTGTGGAGGTGCGGGACAAGTGATATCTGAATATTGTTCATCTTGTTCAGGAAAAGGAACTATTGAAAAGGTAAAGACTTTATCGGTAAATATTCCTGCTGGAGTAGATAGTGGAGACAGGGTTAGACTATCTGGAGAGGGAAACTGGGCAAGAGATGCACAGCCTGGAGATCTATATGTTGCTGTGCGAGTAGATGATCATCCTATCCTCGAAAGAGATGGCAAAGATTTATTTATAGAAGCTCCTATACCTTTTTATAAGGCTATCACAGGAGGCTCAATTGAAATTCCATCTTTAGAAAAGAATATCTCACTTAAAATTCCACCATATACTCAAACTGGAAAAATTTTTAGAATAAAAGGTAAAGGTGCTAGTCACATAAGATCGAGGGGCAGAGGTGATCTATTATGCAGAGTAATTGTTGAAATACCCACAACACTTGATAAAAAACAACTTAAAGCACTTGAAGAATTTTCAAAATCAACAGATGAAAGCAAGAATTTCCCAGGCACCGATCAATTCAAAAAGGTATTCAAAGAGTTAGATTAAATTTCTCTTTGATTTATGCATCATTTTCTATAAAATACATTAACTTTTAATCACGAAAGCCTTATTAAAGATTGATTTGGGTGCTTTTTTTAAAGTTTTTCAATTATAGGCTGGAGAAATAACCCAGGAGGAAAAATATGAGTATTGTCTCAATAAAAGACCTGCTTCAGGCAGGTGTTCATTTTGGTCATCAATCAAGATTCTGGAATCCAAAAATGGAAGAATATATATTTGATACCAGAAAAAAAATAAGCATTATCAATTTAGAAACAACCCAAAGTCAGTTAAATGCAGCTGCATCTAGAGTTGAATCTATTTGCTCAAGAGGAAACAAATTACTATTTGTAGGAACAAAAAGATCAGCAAGCAAATCAATTAGAGAAAAAGCATCATCACTCGGTCTTCCTTATGTAGATAAAAGATGGCTTGGCGGAACACTGACAAACTGGAAAACTATTCGAAGCTCGATCAGAAGGCTATCTGATTTAGAGGAAATGATGTCATCAGGCAGGATAGAAAAACTTTCAAAAAAAGAGGCACTTGAGATATCAAGAGAGCATCAAAAACTAATGGAATCTATTGGCGGTATTAAAAACATGAAAGGGCTTCCTGATGCCTTATTTGTTATCGATGTTAAACATGAAAAAATTGCAGTAACTGAAGCTCAAAAAATGGGAATTCCAGTTATTGGTCTTGTTGATACAAACTCTAACCCTGAAGGTATAGATGTTGTTATTCCTGGAAACGATGACGCAATCAGATCAATTAAGTTAGTCCTTGAAGTTATTGGTGAGGCTTGTGAGAGAGGTCTAGAATCAAAACAAGGTTATGCTCCAGAAACATCTAGCGATGAATCAGTTCCAGTTATACATAAAGTAAGTGAAGTAAAAATTACTTCCGGTAAGGCCTTAAATCTAGTCGATGAAGCAACGAAAGATGATTTCTTACCTGAAGAGAGCATTGAAGAAACTAATGTTGAAGATGATAAAAAAGAGTCAGAAAATCAAGAAAATGCAGAAGTAACTAATGAGGCTTCCGCTAATGAGGAAACGGAAGTTAAGAGTGATGTTTCTGAAGAGGAACCAAAAGAAGAGAAAGCTGAAGAAAGCGAAAAAGGAGAAACCTAATGGAAATAAAGGCATCCCAAGTAAAAGAACTAAGAGAACTTTCTGGTGTTGGAATGATGGAATGCAAGAAAGCCTTAGTCGAAGTTGAGGGAGATATAGAAAAAGCTTTGGATCTTCTTCGTTCTAACAGTGCTCTCAAGGCTGAAAAGAAATCGGCTCGTGTTGCAGCAGATGGCGTAATAAAAGTTCATGTTTCAGAAAATTATGCAACTATGGTTGAAATCAACTCAGAAACTGATTTTGCTGCTAAAGACGATAGTTTCATTGAGTTTGCAAAGAATATCGAAGAAAGACTTGTCAGCAAGAAATATCTTGATGTTGAAGATTTAAAGAAAGATGTTGAGGAAGATCGACAAAAACTTGTACAGTCAATCGGAGAAAATATTCAAGTAAGAAGATTGGCTACCCAAGAATTTGATAACCCAAAAAAGGTCGGGACTTATCTTCATTCTGATAACAAACTTGCTGCAATGGTTTTATTAAAAGAAGAAAATGATGAACTCGGAAGAGATATTGCTATGCATATTTCTGCTTCAGCTCCTTTATCAATAAATGAAGATGGGGTTGATAAAGAAGTTCTTGAAAGAGAGACAAATATTTTTGAATCTCAAGCAAAGGAGTCAGGCAAAGACGAAAATATCATGCAAAAAATGGTTGAAGGAAAGATAAAAAGATTTCTTAAAGAAGTTACACTACTTTCTCAAGACTTTATAAAGGATCCTGATACCTCTATTTCAAAACTCCTTGAAAATAGCGATAATGAGGTAATCTCATTTGAAAGATTCAAAGTTGGTGAGGGCATAGAAGTATCTTCAAAAGATTTTGCAGAGGAGGTTGCTGAACAACTTAATAAAGATGGCTGATTTAAAATACTCAAGACTTCTTGTAAAGTTCAGTGGCGAATCTGTTGCAGGTGAAGAGGGGATCGGCATTGACCCCAAAATTTTAGACTCAATGGCCGTATCAATTAAATTATGTAAAGAGCTCGGCGCCGAAATAGGAATAGTCATAGGTGGAGGAAACTTATTTCGAGGAGAAAGGCTAAGTCAATCTGGAATGGACAGAGTTGCTGGGGATCATATGGGAATGTTAGCAACTGTGATGAATGGAATTGCCTTGAGGGATGCTCTTGAAAGGGCCAATGTTAAAACAAGAGTTATGTCAGCTCTCTCAATTTCAGGACTTGTTGAGCATTTTGATAGAAGAAGAGCTATTCAGCTTCTTAAAGATGGATACGTAGTTATATTTACTGCGGGAACTGGAAATCCTTTCTTTACAACTGACACTGCAGGTTGTCTTAGGGCGGTAGAAACTCAATCAGATATTATGCTAAAAGCTACTAGAGTTGATGGTGTATATTCAGCTGATCCCGAGAAAGATCCAAATGCCAAGTTTTATAAAAATATTTCTTTTGAAGAAGCAATTTCAAAAAATCTTCGAATTATGGATGGTACAGCTCTGACGCTAGCAAAAGATCATAAGCTGCCAATTAAAGTATTTAATTTGAAGGATGAGAACTCGCTATCATCAATTGCTAAAGGGGAAGATATAGGAACATTAATATCATGAATACAATAAAAGATGAGACTACTGAAAGAATGCAAAAGTGTATGGATTCTTTATCAAATCAATTTAATAAAATTAGAACTGGAAGGGCTAACCCTTCTATATTGGACTCTGTAAAAGTTGATTACTATGGTAATCAAACGCCTATTAATCAAACTGCAAATATAAGCGTTGAAGAAAATAGAACATTAGTAATATCTCCATGGGATAAGACACTAATGCCAGAAATCGAAAAGGCTATAATTTCTTCTGATCTTGGATTAAACCCAAGCTCATCTGGCGATCTCATTAGAATAACAATGCCAGCTCTCACTGAAGAAACTAGACAAGACTATATTAAACAAGCTAGAACTGAGGCTGAAAATGCAAGAATTTCTATAAGAAGTGTCAGACGCGATAGCAATCAATCCGCTAGAGATTTAAACACGAAAAGTGAGCTTTCTGATGATGAATTAAGAGATTTGGAGGTAGAAATCCAAGAAATCACAGATAAATTTATATCTATGATAGATGATCAACTTAAGCATAAAGAAGACGATTTAATTCAAATCTAGTCATAAAAATGAACCTGAAAAATATAGCTATCATTATGGATGGTAATGGGCGTTGGGCAAAAAAAAATAATCTTCAAATTAAAGAAGGTCATGCTAGGGGAGTATCAGCACTCAAGGAAATAGTTAAGGAATCAGTTAATCAAAATATTGAATCTCTTACGGTTTATGCATTTAGCACGGAAAATTGGAAAAGACCAAAGTCTGAAGTCAAAGCCATAAATAATCTTATTGTTAATAGTATTAATAATGAGCTGGATGAGTTAATTGAGCAAAAGGTAAAAATCAGATTTTTTGGCGATTATTCTAATTTTGGCAAAAAAACTTATGAAAAGATCAAATTTGCTGAAGAGAAATCTTTCAGCAATAAACCTAAACTAAGACTAAATGTAGCACTTGGTTATGGTGGTAAAATGGATATTATTAATATCGCAAGAGAGGTATCTAGATTGAAAATTAAAGCATCTGATATCAATGACCATACAATTAATGAATTATCGCAAGTTCCTGAATCCAGCATTGATTTACTAATTAGAACTGGAGGAGATACAAGGATAAGCAATTTTCTTTTATATCAAATAGCTTATTCTGAGATTCATTTTGTTAAAAAACTCTGGCCAGATTATTCAAAACAGGATTTTAAAAGAAACATAAACAAATATTTTAATTCGGAGCGAAGATTCGGTGAGCGAACTTAAACAAGAATTTTTACAGCGTTCAATAACTGCAATTTTTATTTCAGCTATTGTTATCACTTTGATACTTTACTCATCAAATCTGATTTTGAATATTTTCATATCTATACTTTCTTTGGCTTTGTTCCTCGAATGGATGTCAGTTTCAAAATCAAGTAATGGAAAGAGATTAATTTTTTTAATATTGTTTATTATCTTAATAAGCGCCAATCATTATTTTGGAGGATTATTTGAACCAATATCATTTATAACAATGTTGGGAATAACGGTTTGGATTGTAGTTGCTTATCAAATATTCCTTAAGCAAGGGCGTTTATCTTCAAATTTTGCATTTAATAATTTTTGGATTGGTTTGCTATTAATATCTGCTTTTTGTTTGGTATGTTTTCAATTAGTAACCGGATCTAGAATATTTCTATTAGCAGTTATTTTTAATATTGCAGTTTTTGATACCGGTGCATATATTATTGGTAAAAACCTAGGAAAAAATTCATTTCTTCCCAAGCTAAGCCCTAACAAAACCATCGAAGGATTAATCGGCGGCCTCATGTCTAGTTTATTTTTTGTTATATGTGCATACTTATTCCTAGAAGAGGTTTCTCTTGTACTCGCATTAACAATGATTCTTTCAATCCCATTCGCATTATGCGGAGACTACTTTTTTAGTTTTTTAAAAAGAAAGGCAGATGTTAAAGATACAGGTAGTATTCTCCCTGGGCATGGAGGCTTACTCGACAGAGTTGATTCTCATTTAGCGGCTATTCCAATGACTTTATTTTTTTCACTTCTCTTACATACGGCAGGATCATACTTTTGAAAAAGATATTCATTCTTGGTGCATCTGGGAGTATTGGAGAAAATGCTCTATCTGTTATCGACTCAAACAAAGAAAACTTTGAACTAGTAGGCATTTCGGTAAACAGTAATGTTGAAAAGGCTAATAAGATTATTAAAAAGCATAATCCAAAATACATTTACATAAATGATAAATCAGCAATAGAAAATATACTAAAAACCGAAGATACAGTTATTTGTGAAGATGAGAAAGAGCTTTCCGATATCTTCAATTCAAGTGATGTTGATATTGTAATCTCAGCCATATCAGGTTTTGCTGGAATTAAGTCGACTTTCCATGCAGCAAAATCAGGTAAAAAGATTCTTCTTGCCAATAAAGAAAGTATTGTGGCAGGCGGATCATTACTGATGGAAACAGTAAGAGAAAATAATACCGAACTAGTCCCAATTGATAGCGAGCATAATGCTATCTTCCAATGCTTACCTGAATCTAGATCAACACAAGATGTTAAGCAAATAGTCATTACCGCCTCAGGAGGGCCCTTTCACGGAAGGAATATAGATGAACTCAATAATGTTGGAGTCCAAGATGCACTCAATCACCCTAACTGGGAAATGGGATCAAAGATTTCTATAGATTCAGCTACTCTTGTGAATAAGTGTTTGGAACTCATTGAAGCATGCTATTTATTTGATATGGATGAGAGCTTCTTTGAGCTTGTAATCCATCCCGAGAGCATTGTTCATTCGATAGTTACATTTAATGATGGATCTTCAATTTGCCAAATGAGTAATCCAGATATGCGTGTACCTATTGCTAATGCAATGTCAGATGATAATAGACTTTCAATCCCGTTCCAGCCCATTGATTTTAATAATCTCAAGCTTAACTTTGAAAGCTTTCCAAATGACAGAGCTGAAATTGTTAATTTGGCAAGAGAGGCTGTTCGAGAAGATAGCTCAAAGGGAATTTATTTTAATGCTGCCAATGAGATTGCAGTAGAAAATTTTCTAAAGAAAAGGATTACATTTAGACAAATATATGAGGTAATTTTACGAACTTTTGATACAAAAGAGATGTCAAAGTTTAATAGTATTGAAGATATTTTTGAAATTGATCAGGAGGCACGCAATATATCTAATATGGTGATAAAATCACTAACTTAAAACACTTATGATAACTATAATTGCTTTTCTAATTCTTTTGGGTGTCCTTGTTGTAATTCATGAGGGCGGCCATTTCTTTGTTTTAAGAATGTGCAAAGTCCATGTTGATAGATTTTCAGTTGGCATGGGCCCAGTTATTTATAAAAAGAAAGATAAAAAAGGGACTGAATTTGCTCTATCAGCATTACCTCTTGGAGGCTATGTGTCTTATTTATCGAAGAAAGCTCTAGATGCTGAACCTGAAATGAAAAAAAACTTTACTGATGAGCAATTAGATAACTTGTTCGAAACAAAACCTAAGTGGCAAAGAGCAGCTGTAATGTTTGCTGGCCCTCTTGCTAATTTTATTCTTGCAGTATTTATATTTACCTTCATATTTTCATCCCAGCAAACGGTAAAACCAATTTTTCTTGTTGATGGTGAATATGTTTCTAGTTCTTCTATATCTGGTGACATTAATAAAAACGATATTCTTGTTTCTATTAATGGTGAAAAAATCTCAAATCCTACAGAATACAGACTTGCACTCTTAGCTAATGCTGGTCTTACAGGTGAAATAAATGCAGGCTTTTTAAATGTTAAAAGTTCTGAGACATACTATAGAAATATAAGTGTTGTAGACTTTTTAAGTAATTCAGAGCAACAACAAGAACCAGAAAAGTTCTTTCCAATTGGGATAACATCTTACATATCTCCAGAAATTGGCTCACTTTCTAGACAGGGACCAGCATCGCTTGCTGGTGTTATCGCAGGTGACAAAATCCTAGAAATAGATGGTAAAAGCGTTAATCATTTTGCTGAGGTTTCAGATATTCTCTCATCTTCATCTAATAGTAATGTTAATCTTGTAATTCAAAGAAATGGAGAAATAAAAAACTTTTTTATAAACACTGAAATCTCTGAAGCTGGTACTCCAATTCTTGGCATTTCAGCTGCATACAAAAGATCTATTTTTGAAGCTTTCACAAAGTCAGTCAGAGATACATATAATCTAAGTGTAAAAACACTTTTATTTATAGGAAAAATGATTACTGGAAATATGGGTGCAGAAAATCTTAGCGGTCCTGTTGGAATTGCAAAGATGTCTGGTGAAGCATTTAGTGCAGGCTTTTTACCTTTTCTATATTTAATGGCTATTTTAAGCATTAGTTTAGGCGTGCTGAACTTGCTGCCAATTCCTGTTTTAGATGGCGGGCAACTTACCATGCTTGCGATAGAGGCGATAAGAGGAGAACCACTTCCTGCAAGAGTTGAAAATTTTGCATATACTCTTGGCGCATTAATGGTAGGATTTCTTCTAGTCTTTGCTGTAACAAATGATATTTTTAGGTGGGTAGGTTGATGAAAATCTTAAAGCGCCTAATTTCTTTCGTATTACTTCTAAACATAACTACCGTTTTAGCTTTTGAAGAATTTATCGTTAACGATATCCGAATAGCTGGTCTTCAGAGAGTCTCAACGGGAAGTATTTTTAACACCATACCAATTTCTGTTGGAGATAAAATTGATGATCGAAAGATTGTAGATATAACAAGAGCACTTTTTGCTACAGAGCAATTTGATGATATTCAAATAGGAAGAGATGGAAATGCATTAATAATAACTGTTGCAGAAAGACCATCAATATCTTCAATTGATATTTCTGGTAACAGTGCGCTTAAAACTGAAATATTACTTGAAAGTTTTGATGGTATTGGAATAACAGAAGGACAAGTTTACAAAAGGTCAACGCTTGAGAGAATGAAAGCTGAGTTAGTAAGATCTTATTCCTCTCAGGGTAGATATGGAGCAGGAGTAGAAATATATGAAACGCCTCAACCTCGAAATAGAGTTTCTATTTCAATTGAAATAGATGAGGGAGAGAGCGCAAAGATAGATGGCATCACAATTCTAGGAAACAATATTTTTTCTGATGAGGATTTACTTGATGTAATGGAGTTAAGTGAAGGCAGCTGGTTGTCTTTTCTCTCAAATGACGACCAATACTCAAGAGAAAAGCTGCAAGGCGATCTCGAAAACCTTGAATCATATTATCTTGATAGAGGATATTTACAGTTCTCCATTGAATCAAGCCAGGTTAGCATCTCAAGGGATAGAAGCAGTATTTATATTACATATATTATTTCGGAAGGCCCTAAGTACACGATCAGCGATGTAAAAATTGTTGGTGATATGCCTATAAATGAGGAACTTATTGATCCCATAATTGAAACCCAAAAAGATATTACATATTCTCAAGCCCAGATTACACAAATTGAAGAGATTTTCACAAGTCTCCTTGGAAATGAGGGTTATGCATTTGCATCTGTTAAGGGGCAGCCAGATATAGATGAGGAAATGCTTGAGGTTGATTTAAGTTTTGTTATCGATCCAGGTAAAAGAACTTACACTAGAAAGATTTTATTTGAGGGAAATGAAATTACTCAAGATGATGTTTTAAGACGAGAAATGAGGCAATTTGAGGGAGCTTGGGCATCTGATGACAAAATTGAGCAGTCCAGAGTTAGACTGGAAAGACTTGGATTCTTCAAAGAGGTGAACGTCGAAACAGTTCCCGTTCCAGGCACTGATGATCAAATTGACGTTAAATTTAGAGTTGAAGAAGAGACAACAGGTAACGTTGGAGGAAATTTAGGTTATAGTGATTTTGGTTTAATGATTGGATTCAATCTGCAGGAGAGAAACTTCCTTGGAACAGGAAACTCAGTGGGTATTGCAATAAATAAGAGCATCTACCAAGAGGTTTATAATCTATCTTTCTATGATCCTTATTACACAATTGATGGAGCAAGCAGGGGTTATAGCCTTTATTATAGAAAAACAGACTATGGTGAATTCAACATAGCTAACTACACTAGTGACTCTCAAGGTCTCGGTATACAGTTTGGATATCCTATATCAGATACTCAGAGAGTAGGCTTAAATTTAACTTATGATAGAACAGAAATTGATCAAGGAACTTTACCAGTAAGAGACATTCTTGATTTCCTCCTAGAGGAAGGTAACTCTTTCCAAACTGTCTCTGCCCAAGCTGTATGGTCAAGAATAACTCTTAATAGAGGTATGTTCCCAACAGATGGCGCATCTACTGAAGCATTATTTTTAGCTACTTTGCCTTTGAGTGATATTAATTACTATAAATTAAATATAAGACAAAAATTTTATCAACCATTAAATGTATGGGATCTTGTTTTTGGCTTCCAAGGAGAAATTGGATATTTAGCTCCTTATGGGGATACAAATAATGTTCCATTCTTCCAACATTTTTATGCAGGAGGTCCAAGATCATTGAGAGGGTTTGAGTCGAACACTCTTGGTCCTAGAGCTACTCCCTCACCATGTTATGGGTTTGATACAGTTAATGACTTATGTCCACCTTTAATAGACTCTAATTTTGATGGAATCCCAGACAGTCCCGCATATAATCAGAGCATCATTTATCAAAGAGATGATCCAATTGGCGGTGACGTAAAAATAGAGGGAAGTATGCAGTTGATCTTTAAACTTCCAATGGTTGAAGACCAGCGATCAATGAGAACAGCTTTCTTTTTTGATTTTGGTAATGTTTTTGCAATGGAATGTAGAGAATATCAAGTAAGCTGCTACAAACCAAGCATTGATGAATTGAGATACTCAATAGGAGTTGGGTTAACCTGGATAACAGGGTTTGGCCCAATGAGTTTTGCGATCTCAAAGCCATATAATGAAGATAGGTTTGAGAGGACTGAAGAGTTTCAATTTACTATTGGAACTGTGTTTTAAATTTATTAGTGTTTTTCATGCAATTTAATATAGAATATACGAACTTAAAAAGGGGCTTATTATGAAAAAATTAGTTACATATATTGCTTGTATAGGATTTGTAGGCTTATTTTCTGTAACGGCATTAGCACAGAATGTTGCCGTAATAGATACACAAGCAGCAATTCTTCAAACACAAGTTGCTCAAGATGCTTTCAAAGCGCTTGAAGAAGAAAG
>Ga0207993_1000994_pt1 | contig 11178 bp, 9 predicted proteins | sample ETN01SmetaG_2_FD_185791 | JGI IMG/M metagenome (GOLD analysis project Ga0207993, IMG submission 185791) | Marine microbial and viral communities from oxygen minimum zone, Eastern Pacific Ocean - ETNP2014F12-01SV265 (SPAdes) (version 2) | ecosystem: Environmental > Aquatic > Marine > Oceanic ...
CGTTTTATCCATTTTACACCCTATCCAGTTGTTGCTGGCTTCATGTGTGGTATCGGGGTAATTGTAATTATTACCCAGGTCAATGCTTTTGTTGGTCTCGAGGTGAGAAAGGACATCCATGATGTCATACTTAATCTTGATGATACTATTCAAAATATAAATATTCAGGCTTTGTACGTTTCAATTCCCTCATTATCTATTTTATTTGTTTGGCCTCAGATAGGTAAAAAAGTTCAAATATTATCAAAGATTCCTGCTCCATTAATCACTCTCATTGTGGGTACTATGGTAGCTTACGCAATGAATTTAAACATTCCATATATTGGTGATAAAATGGATGACTCTTCAGTTGTCAATATATTTACACTATACGTTCCTGATTTAAATCGTACGATTGAATTTATTGGTCCTGCATTTGCATTAGCTGCGCTAGCAGTGTTGGATAGCCTTTTAAGTTGTAAAGTTGCAGATAATATGACAGGTGTACGCCATAGTAGTGACCGAGAAACATTTGGACAAGGTATGGCGAATATGGCCGCTGGTATTTTGGGTGGTGTTACAACAGCAACAGCAACCATGCGTACTGTCGCAAATATTAAGTTTGGAGGGAAAACTCCTCTTGCATCAATTGTTCATGGTTTGGTTTTATTTGCAATTTTATCTGGGTTAGGTGATGTAGTTGCGAAGATACCAAATGCTTGTTTGGCAGCCATATTATTTAAGGTAGGAATTGATATAATGGACTACAGGATTCTTCCTGTATTGAAAAAAATTCCCATGCTTGATCTCATTGTTTTCCTAGTAGTGCTTTTTGTGACGTTATATGAAGATCTTATGATTGCAATAGCAATTGGAATAGTCATTGCCTTATTAGGGAACCTAAATCAAATAAAAAATGCATTTAAATGGTCAAAAAAGCATGAATTGAGTCCTATTTCAAAATCTAAAATATTTCAAGAAAATAAAGATTTCACAAGTGTAAGCAAACTACCCATAAATGTTTTAAAGCCACATGGTTCAATTTTTTTTGGATCGGTTGAACATATTCTGAAAGCATATTCTAATTCAGATAAACATCAGACTTTAATTATTGATATGGGGAGTGTTGAAATGGTTGATTTAACAGGTATCTATGCTCTAGAAGACTTTACGGCAACACTTCAGGAAAAGAATGTAGAGGTATTTATAACCCAAATAGATTCTAAAATTGAGAACCTATTTGAGGGTACAGGATTCCTTGAAACAATAGGGAGGGATCACCTTTCAGATGATCCAAATATAATTTTTAAATCAATTGAAAGTCGAAAAGCTTAATAAAAATACGTAATAACGTTCTTTCTAGATACCAAATTCATCCTTTATTAATTCGGCCCATATTATCAATCTCTCTTCGGTCAATTCTTCTTCATTATCATTGTCTAGTCCTAATCCTAAGAATTCGTCGCCATCTTCTGCAAGTGAATTATCATAATCATACTCTTCGGTAGGCCATCTACCTATAAGAGTACCGCCGTTTTCCATGAAAGGCTTTGCAAGTAGACCAATTGCATCCAAAAAATTATCTGCATATCCAACCTGGTCTCCGCAACCAAAAAAACAGGCAGTGATGCCATTGAAATCTAATTTTTTATACTTTTCATAAATGAAGTCCCAGTCATCTTGTAATTCGCCAATATGCCAAGTAGGGCATCCTATTATGAGACGTTTATATTCCAACATTTTTGATGGATCTGTATCTGCAATGTTGTATTCATCCATTTCAACGCCCTCAGACTCCATAAAATCTTTTAAGAATCCAGCAGCCTCTTCTTGATTACCTGTATTACTACCCCAGAACATTCCAATTTTTTCCATTTATAAAAATCCTTAATTATAGTTATATCATAATTTAAATGATAACCAGTCTCATTATCAATAATAAAAAGCCTTTTAATCTTATAATGGATTTTGGGAAATGAGTAGAAATGGAGTATGAATTATATTATTAAAATATATTAGATTTAGTAAATCATGCGGAGTACAACTTTTATGATAAGTCATATAGTTAAAACCAGAATTTATATTTTAGGGATCTCTCTAATAGCTTTTTCATGTTCTAATAATTCAAATGAGACAGTGATCTTTCACTTTTCCAAAGAGGAAATGAAGGAGCTAAATAAAACAGGGAAGGTAGTTCAAACAGATAAACAGGGAATAGAAAGAGTTTTTATTTATGATGATAAGTTTGATAAGGTTGCTAAAAAAACCAAATCAGATCCTAAAAAGGTTAAGGAAAAACAGGAAGCTGAAAAGAAAAGATTAGCAGAAAAAAAAGCTGCTGAAAAAGAGAGGTTAGCTAAAAAGAAAGCCGCAGAAGAAAAAAGGTTAGCTAGGAAGAAAGCTGCTGAGGAAAAAGCAGCACAAGAAAAACAGCTCGCGGAAAAGAAAGCAGCCGAAGAAGCAAAAAGATTAGCTGAGGAAAAAGCAGCTGCAGAAGCAAAAAGATTAGCTGAGGAAAAAGCAGCTGCAGAAGCAAAAAGATTAGCTGAGGAACAAGCGGCTGTGGAAGCGCAGAGATTAGCCGATGAGCAGGCGGCGGCTGAGGCGAAAAGATTAGAGGGTGAGGGAGAATATAAGGATGGGAAAAAAGATGGCACCTGGACATTTTATGATAAGCAAGGAGTCAAAGAAAAAGAAATCCTTTTTGCTGATGGTTTAGACACCCTTCACACTTACTATAGTTCTAACGGCAATAAACTAAAAGAAGGCAAGATGGTTGATGGTAAGGAAGAGGGAAATTGGACCTTTTATGATGAAAATGGTGTAAAAGAACGTGAAACAGAGCATAAGTCTGGTCAGGAAGAAGGTATATATACCCTTTTTTATGATAATGGGCAGATGGAAGTCCAAGGGCCTTATGCAAATAAATTAAGAATTGGGAAATGGACTTGGTGGTATGAAACTGGTGAAAAATGGAAAGAAGGGGATTATGCAGATGACCAGCAGAGAGATGGTACATGGTCTGTTTGGAATAAAGATGGTTCTTTGATTGAGGAATCCATTTATAGAGGCGGTGAGTTTCAAAGTAAAAAGAAATATTAAAATTGATTATTTATAAACATAAAAAACCCCGCATTAGTGGGGTTTTTTGTTTGCCTTGCTTAATGTAATATTCAATCCGATTAATTACCGACTTTTGAGTATCTTGTGCTTTCTACAAGTTTCAGTAAAAAGTTAAATATGAACTAAAATAAAATTTAATTATCGGAGGGGTGGCAGAGTCTGGCTGAATGCACTGGTCTTGAAAACCAGCAAGGGTTTACGCCCTTCGGGGGTTCGAATCCCTCCCCCTCCGCTTCACCTGAACTTTTACTTAAAAATCAATAAATAACTATATACTAGTAAATTGAACCTTGATTTCTTTTCATAAAAATTTCAATTTCTAGCGTGATAATTATATCAAAAAGTGCAGCTGCCGTTACATTACTCTTTTGTTTCTTATCTATAAATTTTCACAGTTTCTCTCATTTTCATAGTCATCAAGAGCAAGTTGAATCCCACTTTCCTGATAGCAGAGAAAACGAGCAACATAATATATCCGAGCAGTGCGATGAATGTTTGAATAAAGATAAAAATTCGTACGATCTAAATTTTCCAGATATTAGCTATTTCGTTTTTTCCAATATGTATGTCTGTGGATATGAAAACCATATAGGACATTCTTTACCCTTCAATTTACATTGCAGACCTCCCCCAACAGTAACCACCTAGAAACTACCTATCAACTACCTCTGCTGGAGGTAGTTCGAATTAATCAATAACAATTAAATAGCCTGATATGGTTATACCTTATTCATTTAGGTATAACCTTTCTATCTAATGATTTATCAGCTATTTAAAACGATAAACTTTGACAATGAAAAACTTGATTAGTATTCAAAATATTATAAAATCTTTTAAGAATCTAAAGGCAGTAGATAACTTGTCATTAGAGATCAAAGAAGGGGAAATCTATGGATTACTTGGTTCTAACGGCGCTGGTAAATCAACTACCCTAAATATTTTACTAGGCTTTTTGACCCCAGATTCAGGAACAGCTCTCATCAATGGAGTAGACACAACTGATAATTCTGATGAGGCAAGAAAACAAATTGGGTACATACCCGAGAATGTTAGCCTCTATCCATACTTAACAGGAGTTGAAAACTTAGATTATTTTTGCAAACTTAATGATAAAAACCATAGCCCCGAAAAACTTGAAGGATTCCTAGATAAATGTGGGCTCGACAGTGAATTCCACAATATGAGAACCGAAATGTATTCTAAAGGAATGCGACAAAAGGTAGGGATTGCAATTGCCCTCGCTAAAGAAGCTAGTGTTTATCTACTTGATGAGCCTGCAAGTGGGTTAGATCCTCTTGCAAGTAATGAACTATCTGCACTTCTTAGAAAATTAGCTTCCAATGGTGCGGGAATTTTAATGGCTTCTCATGATATTTTTAGAATTCGTGAGACATGTAACCGCATTGGAATAATTAAAAATGGTGAGTTGTTAAAGGAAATGGACACATCTGATGTTTCTACCAACGAATTAGAGAACATCTACATTGAATTCATGAAAAACTAGTTTCAGATTAATATGATTAATATAATTATAAATGAATGGAAGAACTTGATCAGGGATCGGTTATTTTTTTACTCAACAATATTTTTTGTTTTGAGTTTATCACTTGTTGTTTGGATGGGAATACTGCAACAGGAAAACCAACAGCAATCCCAATCTGACGCTCAAAACCATGTCCGGAAACAATGGGAAAATCTTGAAGCAATGAATCCACACAGGGCAGCCCATTATGGGTCATTTGCGTTCAAACCACTCAATATTTTAAATGCAATGGATGGAGGAATTAATGATATTACAGGCAACGTACTCCAGCTTGAAGGTCACGTGCAAAATGAAGTCATTTATTCTGAGGCTTCACAAGCTTTGTCTATCTCAAAATTTGGCAAACTAAAATCTTCGTTGATACTGCAATATGTTATTCCACTTTTCCTCATAATTTTATCCTATGGTTCCATAAGCAAAGAAAAGGAATCACAAAGGATAAAGCTTCTTATTTTGCAGGGAGCCTCAATAGATAAATTGGTCAATGCAAAATCAATCAGCATTTGGATATATGGATTATTCTTGCTGGTAGTGACAGTCACAATTCAAAGTATTCTTGGCAGTACCAACCCAGAGATTTTTAAAAGATTGGCATTTATACTTTTATCGTATGGTCTGTATTATTTTATTATAACCTCATTATCAACCTATCTATCAGCTACTCTAAAAGATAAAACCTCTGCGCTGTCATCAATACTAGCTATATGGATTCTGTGGACAATCTTTCTTCCAAAAATATGGGGTAATGCTGTTGAAAAAGTTCATGTCTTGCCAGATAGAAAGACCTTTAAAGAGGATATGAGAGCAGAACGCAATCAGGGAATAGATGGGCATAATCCCTATGATAAAAGGAGAGAGGAATTAAAAAATAAATACTTAGCTGAGTATCAAGTAGACAGTCTCTTGCAGCTTCCCATTAATTTCGATGGCATTGTCATGCAAGCAGATGAGGAGTATGGGAATCTTGTTTGGGATAAACATTTTGGAAGTAATTATTCGATCATGCAGAAACAAAAAAGTTTGTACCAGTTCTCTGGTCTTTTAAATCCTTTTGCATCATTGCAGAGCGCGAGTATGGGTTTTTGTGGTACTGATATGATTCACCATCTTGATTTCTTAAAAAAGGCTGAAGACTACAGAAGAGTTCTCATTAAAGCATTAAACGATAAACATGCTTATGGAGGGTCAAAAACCGGAGATTGGAAATGGACCGTTGATAGTGAATTCTTTAAATCTGTTCAGGGTTTTACATATGAGACACCTAGGATAAGTAATCACTTAAGCCGCTATTTAATTGACTTACTATTTTTATTTTGTTGGGCACTTCTGATTAAAGTTTTAATTAGGGTTAATGCAGTTAAAGTAAACGTGTTATGAAAAGTTACATAAGAGTTACTCAAACTGAATTAATACATCTACTGAGGTCTCCTTTCAAGACGACTTCGATTTTACTTTTTGTGATCGCAATCATCTTTGGATCCCAAAATGGTTATCAACTTTTTAAAACGCACAACAAGCAAATCATTTCAATAAGCAACAAGAATACCAATTCCATTGAAGATATGCTCCTCACATATGAAGGAATCGAAAATGGTACCCTTGAAAAGCCTAGACGAGATCCAACCATCCCATACTGGGCAATATGGAATGTCCCATCCCATGCTTTTAAATACCCATCACCTATGATGACTTTTAGTCTGGGACAGTCTGAACAGTATGGATACTATAAGCGCGTAACAAACTGGAGTACCACCTACGATAGTGATTTAGCGGAAGAAATTGCTAATCCTGAACGTCTTGCAATAGGCACCTTAGACTTTAATTTTGTTTTCACATATTTGTCCCCGATTCTGATAATTATATTGCTTTTTAATATTGGAGGCCTTGAGAAAGACTTAAAATTTGATAACCTTATTTATTCAAGTAAAATAACAAAGGAAGGATGGATATTAGCTCGTTTCTTGTTTTATTATTTCTTCATAATTACGCTAATATTTATTTTAACCATTCCCTATGCACTGCTGGCAGGTGTTTTTGAAAACCACACTGTTCAGTATGTTAATTTTTTACTTCTACTTCTATTGTACATGATTTTATGGTTCACAATTTTTTACTTTATAAATCTTACTGGAAAGGGGAGTTCAGACCAGGCCTTAAAAATGATATCGATTTGGATGTTGCTCTGTATTATCATACCTGGTACAATTCACCAGATAACATCATTGAAGTATCCAACCAATTACATGACTGATCATCTTGATGTTAGTCGTGAGCTAAGTAATAACATATTCAATCTCCCAGAGGAGGATATAAAAAAGAGCTTATTAAAAGAATATCCATTTTTGCAAAATACGCAGCATGCATCTGATACCATTATGAATGTGGCTACAATTAATAGAAGTGTATCTGGGCTCATTAATTCACTTAATAAAAATGTTTCTATTTCAATTGAGTTTTCAAGTAAGAAAAAAAATAAGTTCATTAAAAGTTTCTCCAAAATGAACCCTGTTACCACTTTTCAGAATGAAATGAATGCTATAGCAGAAACAGACTTCTATGCTTACAGAGATTACAGAACTAGAATACAAGATATGATTGATAAAAAAATAGAATTAATTCTTGAAGATACTTGGAATAATATAACTGTAGATAAAAATAGGTATGCTGAATATCTTAAAAACTTTAAATAAATATTTTGGTGGGCACTGCTCTTTTTTATTATTAATTACATCCCAAGATAACAAAGTAATGTGGTAGTGCTCACCAACAATTAAAAGTTATGATAATTGATACACTTGTTTATTCTTTTATTGGAAAAATAGATTAAGATATTTTTATCTTTCTAAAGCTGACTTTTATGTCAGTATAGGTCTCAGGAAAAAATTTATTCGTAAATGGGATCACCAGTATATGGGTCGTATTTTATTTTAGGATTATCTTTTTGAACTTTTTTTTCATCTTGAGAGGGTAGACCTTCCAGTTTTATCTTTGAATTTTTATTGGGTATCTCCTTTTCGTACCTAATTCCATCGATTAATATAAAATCATCTTCATCCTTTTCATTCGATTTGATAATATCTTGACCAGTTGACCCGTCTTTGTACTCCTCTTTTATTTTCCAACCTTCTCCTGTCACTTTTAATTTTCTTCGAGTTATGAAAATTGTGGAAGTTGTTAGTTCAAGAGTGACGTCTGTCATTAGGTCGGCTTCGAAGAGTATCAGTGCATTATCAATTGCTTTATCTATATTTACCATTTTGTGTGAGCTAGATGTTACTACCTCACTTTCACCCTCTATTAATCCTATTGATTCATATCTATTGGCAATTTCCACTGGCTGGGTGCTGGCAATAGATAGATTTCCGATGTTTTGGCTGCAGCCTAATATGATAATTGAGAGGGAAAGTAGATAATATTTCATTTCATGCCAGTGATTATGAAGTATTTGTTTGAATCGAGTTTAGGTAAAAGTTAATAACCTGAAAACATCAGTATCATCAGAAAAAAACCTGCGCCAGCGCCTACTAAAGCATAAACAGGTCCATTACTCATAGATTGTTTTGCTAATATTCGAGCCTGTTTTAAATAGGTATCCTTGTAAAGTCTTTTTTCTTTAAGTCCATTGATTCCATCAGGATAATTCAATTTTGGATTATACTTTTTTACAGAATCGTATGGTAAGAGAAGTCCGCCAATTCCTCCCGCTAAAAAGCCAGGAAAGCCCATTATTCCAGCGCCAATACCAGCACCAAACATTCCAGTTACGCAACTTCCAACACCTGCAACACCCCATGTGACTTTATTGTGATTACGCGTTGCATCTCTTCTAGCCATTGATCGAATTTTACTCTTTGAATAAAAATCTTCTTTCTTTACTCTAGAAAAATCATTTTGATCAGTGTTTTGATCAGATGATGCCCTCACATATTTTACACCATTTATCATAATATAATCATCCTCTGTTATATCTTCTTTTTTAGCGGTTTCTTGTGAATCTGATGGTTTTTCTTCATTATTGATCCAGAAAGTAGTTTCTTCAATTTTAGCTGGTTTTTCATTTATTTTAGGGCTGTTTACACTATTGTCAATTTCAACTACTTCTGTTTTTACCTCCTTTACCAGTTTTGGGATATCTGGATTGAATATGTCTGGAATATTCTGAGTCCATTCTCCGGTCATGGGATTAATCTCAGGTGGGAATAGAATATCAGAGGAAACGCTATTTTCACTACAGTCAAATACAAACGCTTCTTCAATGTTTGTATCGTTATCAACCATTACAGATAAAATTTCATTACAGGAATAGTAATATACTTTATTTTCAATTAAAAGGTGAACATGCCCTGAGTATGTGCCAATCCACTCTCCTTGTCCAGTATGTCCAGATTTTAGTATTACCTTTACCATATCAGAGGCGCAGAGGGTAGATAATAGACAAATGTAAATGTAGATCAAATGTTTAGTCATAAGTTTTTCCTGAAATATCAATTTTGATTGGTTTATAAAATGCTTTATAACCAACAATTCCTGCTAAACTGGCTGAGATAGATGAGGCAACTGCCTTTGTAGTATTATTAGCATCCGATTTGCCAAGCATGATTCCCAGGTATCCTGATATGCCTCCAAGAGCGGTTAGTCCTATTACCATAGCCAATTCCTTTTTTTTAGGATCGACAAATACATATTTGATTTTAGAGTGGTTAAAGGGTACAGGTGAACCAGATTTAGAGATAATAATATTTTCATCTGTCACATCTAATAAGATTCCCTTATTAGAAACTGATTTGGAATCAACAAAACGAATGGTTTTTCCAGAATAATCTCGTTTCAAATTCTCAAGTCGAATATCCCGGACTGTTATAAGATCTGAACTTAATTGGCCCGTTAGAAGGGTAGATATGCTGATCGTAATAAAAAGAGCTTTCTTCATACTATTTATTATCCTCCAGCCCATTAGAATTCGAAGAATTCCCAGTAGAAATCTATATAGGGTTGCTGAAAATGAATTCCAACCCGAAAATTGTCATTCACAGCATAGAGCATTCCAAAATCAAAATCGATCATGCTTGCTTCGCCTCGGGGTGAATCTAGGGAAAAAGTTGGAGAGCCATCAGTCCCCAGATAATCACTAATAGTTTGTGAAAGTTTTGTTGTCTTATATCCATTGTCAATCCACGCAGAGCCAACAAATTTCAAGTTAGTTCTTAAATCGTACTCAAGGGATAACCAGCATCTAAATGGAACCTTGTATTTAGCATCATCACTGAAGCCTTCAACAATATATATTGAATCTGAGCTAGCGATTTCATTTTTTGTTAACCATGTGCTGCGTCCTACAAATGCGTTGCTGACCTTGGCCCCCGCAGACCACCCCATTTTACCCCTACCTGTTGGGTTGACACTTCTAGAAGAGAAAACAAGAAAGGTTTCTGCATAAAGAGTATTTTCCGCATTCCTTTTAACAACATCCTCAGCCTCAAATTGGCTCTCCTCAAGGGTCTTAAAGGTACCACCTGTCTTGTTTTTGAGAATAATCGCATGAGAATATTTTGCAATAATACTATTTATGCTAAAGGATCTGTGTATTCCAAATCCCCAGGTTGCTGCAACCTCTTTTTCTGCTGATTTTCTATGATAAAATCTAATGCGAGGGTGAAGATTTAGATCACCACTAAAATTTGATCCAAACTTTGTGGTAAGCATGAAACGATCTGTAAGTCCATAACCCAACGATAGACCACTTAGGTAGAATGTATTACCAATGAGAGGGAAGGCAGTTGGATCCATGAAAATATTTAAGAGTTGTGCCTCGCCTTGATAAAACTTTCTACGATCCTCTGACTTTTTATCCAGTACTCCTCCATGGTAGCGTTTCATGGTTCGAATGTCTCGTTTTTGTATGATTGCATCCCCATATGATGTACGAATTATAAATTCTTCAATGGTCTCACCCAGAACAATCCCTTTGAAAAGCTCGCCTCTTTTATTAGTGATGTCTGCAGTCTCTGACAAAAATTGATCTGACGGTATCTTAAACGTTCCGCTAGTTGTCTTGAGAGCCACAAGGCCATCTTTGATTGATACTATTTCGCCATTTCTTATGGTACCATCTTGAAAATGGAATAGTTTTTTCATGCCAGGCTCCAAAAGGGATGCTGTTTCAAGTCCTATCCTTTTCGCAGGTGAAGATCGTATTACAATTGTTCCTGACTGAAATGCCATAATTATCTCAGCGCCTTCATTTCGTGAAAGGTCATCTATTCCTTTTCCGTATTCTTGGATCAAATATGAATTCCACTGTTCCGTCGAGTACCCACTTGACTGTGCCATTGCCATGATTGCATTTTTTTGTCCAGGGAGGATTGAACCATCTTGTGCTACAAGCATGCACGTCACCATAAGTATTAAGATTAATTTCATTGTTTTCATTGCATTTTTTCCTTTTATGATTATTTTTTTGATTTGGAAAATGATTTACCCATAAGGTTCAATATTTTCTAACTATTGAACAATTTTGGTTTAGACATTGATCA
>Ga0207993_1000997_pt1 | contig 11173 bp, 9 predicted proteins | sample ETN01SmetaG_2_FD_185791 | JGI IMG/M metagenome (GOLD analysis project Ga0207993, IMG submission 185791) | Marine microbial and viral communities from oxygen minimum zone, Eastern Pacific Ocean - ETNP2014F12-01SV265 (SPAdes) (version 2) | ecosystem: Environmental > Aquatic > Marine > Oceanic ...
TTGCGGCATTTGACATCAACCTTTTGTCAGGCGATTCCCTAGTTGTCTTCCTACCACTGCAACGGTTGCTAAAGCTCGTGAATAATTCATACGTGTGGGGCCAAGCACCGCAATTGATCCTGAACTTTCCCCTTCAACTTCGTATGGGGCGACCACCAAAGAACATTCTGATAAGGGTGCAACTCCGGTTTCGGAACCGATAGCAACTGACAGTCCCCGATCAATAACATCCCTCATGAGGCTTACCACTACGAACTGCCTTTCCAGAACAGATAGGACTTGTTGAACCCGTTCTACTTCTTCAAAAGCTGCGGCGACTTGTGAGGTACCGCCAACATATGCTCGTTTAAGAATCTCTGTTTTATCTGATAGGGACGCAAAAGCAGAAGAAATGACTTCATCTACTTCAGAGTCTCCAGTAACAAGAGGGCCAAATGAGTCAGAAGACTTTCTCCCTATTAGCGAGGCAGATAAGTGAGCGTTGGCTATTGCGAGAGTAGATTCAGGCATTTCACGCACTAATTCAATGACGTGCTTTTCTACTTCACCATTGGCCGTTACCAAAACAAGCATGGCAATTCTGCCACCGAGCCCGACTAACTGAACCGATCTAATTTCGTGATGATCTCTGTCTGGAGCCACAACCACAGATGCGCTTCCTGTTAGGTTTGCCAACAGCGTGCTTGTATCTCTAAGCATTTCTTCTAATTCGTTATATGAACGTGCGAAGAACTCTGAAATTCTTGACCCCTCTACCGGCGTTAGCGAATCTGGAGTTTCTATTTGATCTACGAAGAATCGGTAGGCCTTATCTGTTGGTATACGCCCCGCCGATGTGTGCGGCTGGAAAAGATAGCCCTGTTCTTCTAACTGCACTAATTCATTTCGCACTGTTGCAGAAGACACCTGCACTCCAGGGGCTTTCGCAATATGGGACGACCCAACAGGAGTTTCTGTCTCTATGTATTCTTCTACAACAGCGCTAAGGATCGCTGCCTTACGTTCTTCAAGCATGACAAAAGACTACCTTGTTCTTTCTTTTCTGTAGAGATTGAATTATTAAAAGTCCTATTCATCGAGTCGTAAAGCGGAAACAAAAGCCTCTTGAGGTATATCTACTCGTCCAATTGATTTCATACGGCGCTTACCTGCTTTTTGTTTCTCGAGCAGTTTTCTTTTTCTCGTTATATCCCCGCCATAAAGTTTGGCAGTTACGTCTTTACGAAAAGCGCGAACAGTCTCCCGTGCAATGATCCTTCCACCTATTGCTGCCTGAATAGGCACTTCAAATTGCTGTCGAGGAATTAGTTCTTTCAATTTAGCTGTCATTCTTCGCCCGTAGGCTTCCGATGTTGTCCTATGGACAACTGTGGAGAAAGCATCTACTGGTTCTCCGTGCAGGAGAATGTCTACGCGCACCAAGTCAGATGCTTTGTAACCATTCGGCTCGTAATCCAAACTTGCGTATCCTTGTGTTCGGCTCTTCATTTGGTCAAAAAAATCCATCACTACTTCTGCCAATGGTAAGAAATAACTTAATTCAACACGTTCTGGCGAAAGGTAGGTCATTGAATGAAGCTCCCCTCTCCGCTCTTGACAGAGTTCCATCAGGGCTCCGGTGTAGTCAGAAGGTGTAATAATTTTCGCCGCTAACCAAGGTTCCTTTATGGTGTTGATTTCTGTTGCTGCGGGAAGATCACAAGGGTTGTCTACTTCTATGACCTCTCCGTTTGTTTTTTCTATTTGATACTCAACTGATGGCGCTGTCGTAATAAGACTTAGATTGAACTCTCTTTCTAAGCGTTCTCGAACTATTTCCATATGGAGGAGGCCTAAAAATCCGCATCTAAAGCCAAACCCAAGCGCTCCTGAAGTTTCAGGCTGATAGGTGAAACTCGAGTCATTAAGTCGGAGCTTCTCAAGAGCGTCTCTTAGATCATTGAATTCGTCCCCATCTATCGGATACAAACCGCTGTAAACCATCGGTTGAGGTTCCCTGTACCCAGATAGTGGTTCTTCAGCAGATTTTTTATTGCTGGTTATGGTTTCACCTGAACGAGCCTCACCAACGTTTTTTACTCCAGCTAAGAGATACCCGACTTCTCCTGGTCCGAGTTGGTCAACAGGCGTTAGGTCCGGCCGGCGGACTCCAATTTCGTCTACATCATGGACTGTGTTCGCTTGCATGAAACGTATGCGATCGTTTTTTGTGATTGTTCCATTAACTACTCGTATTGACGAGACAACTCCTCGGTATTGATCAAAATGACTGTCATAGACCAGTGCTTGGAGGGGGGCTTCTGAGTCTCCACTCGGGTGCGGGGTTTTTTCAACTACTGCGTCCAACAGTTCAGGTACCCCTTCTCCTGTTTTTGCACTAATGAGATGTATCTCTTCTGCGGGGATCCCTAAGACCGATTCAATTTCTTCTGCGTATCTTTCTGGCTCAGCTGCAGGAAGATCTATCTTATTTAGCGCTGCGACAATTTCTAGGTCATTTTCTAAAGCTAAGTAACAATTTGCAAGTGTTTGAGCTTCTATTCCTTGTGCTGCGTCAACTACAAGAATCACCCCTTCGCAAGCTGCTAAAGATCGGCTTACTTCATATCCAAAATCAACATGTCCGGGCGTATCAATCAAGTTAACGATTTCGTTTTTCCAATCAAGTCTTACGCTCTGTAATTTGATAGTGATTCCTCGTTCACGCTCTAAATCCATCGAATCCAAATATTGGGCGCGCATTTCTCTTGGGTCTACCGCCCCACAGAGTTCAAGCATGCGATCAGCAAGAGTTGATTTTCCATGATCTATGTGAGCAATGATGGACGTGTTTCGAATTCGTGATAAATCCATGAGTATTTACCTAGTTGAGACCAAATTTAAATTGGTGTCTTTGGGATTAAAGTTCACGATATACCGGATTTCTTCAGTTAGACGCTAGTATTGCTCTGTCTATTTCGACTTAGGAATAGGCTCCATTTTTAATTCTATTCTTTAAGGGTGTACCTAGTGGCCAATATAAAGAGTCAAATAAAACGTAACCGACAAACGGAGAAGCAGCGCGAACGTAACCGTATGGTGCGTTCCGAATTGCGTACTCGCACAAAGGCTGTTTTGGAGTCCGACGACTCCAGTCAAGAGGCGTTATCAGCGGCTATGAAACGTATTGACACTGCTGCGGCTAAGCGAGTAATTCACCCCAATAATGCTGCTCGCAAAAAGTCCCGACTTCAGAAGCGTTTTAACGAGTTAAACAAATAACCTTTCTACCTTTTAGGCAGAGAACACAATCGGGCTACTAATACCTCTGTAACTAATTCAGCGGGCCATGCTGTCTTTCCTTTGAGATCAAGATCTGCTGCGGCTACTAGAGATATCCCTCTTTTTATACTTTCTGATGGAAAGCGTTGGCTTCGTTGAAGTATTTTTTTGGCAGGGAAACCTTTTACTCCCAATGTGTCACTTACCTGCTTCTCACTAGTTATTTCCAAACCATCCAACTTCAGTAACTGTCCGTAATGACTGTGGAGCATGCTGAGTATTGCCAGTGGGTGCCGTCCGCCCGCTCCCTGTAAACGGCGAAGACTTTCTAGGGCTTTTACGGTGTTTCCTCGGTCTATTGCGTCTGTTAGATCCCATGGTGCGACGTCTCCTTCTTCCCCTAAATAAGGAGTCACATCGTTGATGGTTAATTGTGCTCCTGGACCAAACACTGTTTCTAGTAGCGCCAATAAAGCAATTGCGCGTGTTCGATCTTGTCCGAGCTGATTAATAATTGCTGCTTGCGCCTTTCTGTCAATTTCGATATCGGAGGAATTAAGTCTTTGCTCAAGCCACTGATCTGCTTCTTTTCCTCTCCCGACTGTTGATGAGATGATTCTTCCCCCTGCACCTTCAACAGCTTCCGCTAGTGACTTCGGCAGGGAAGGGAGTCGTTGTTGTGCTGGTTCAACACCTTTCTCCCACACCAGAATGAGTGTGGTCGTTGGTAATGGGGAGTTCAAATATTTAAGAAGTGGTTCAATTTGTTCTTTCGTGCCAAAGCGCCCGATGTGTCGGCCCACCACTACGCGGCTCTCTGTTAGGAACGGGGGTGTTTGGGCTGCATCAACAAGTGACCCTGCGGAGAATTCTGAACTTTTTTCAGTTCGATAGTTGTTTTCATCTAATTCTTCGAGCACTAAAGAGCGATCTTGGTTTCCGATGGCTTTATCTATGCAGGAACTAACTGTTTCTGCTATCAATAGCGAATCATCGCCAGCTACGAGTATGACTTTCTCAATACTCACAAATTTATTCTCCAGATCTCTGTTCAAGAATTGCTGACATCACATCTGAGATCTTACGCGAACCTTGAACATCGTGCGCTCTTAAAATTCTGCAACCAAGGAGTATGCCTAACGCATGTGCCGCTAGAGAGGATTCTCTGCGACTGTTGATGTCCGCTCCGCTTAACTCTCCAAGAAAACCTTTATTTGATGCAGACAGAAAAACTGGGTAACCGAGTGTAGAAAGATCGTCTGAGTTTCGGAGTAGTTCTGCTGACATAGCAGGGGTTTTACCAAGGTCCAGTCCTGCATCAATCATGATGCGTTCTTTGGGTATTCCTGCTTGAAGTGCCCAGTTTGCTCGCATTGAAAGAAAATCTTTTACCTCTTTCTTGAGGTTTTTATAGATTGGGTTTGGATCTGGTATTCGTGGGCCAATTCGTACATGCGTCGCTACTACCGATGCTTCATGATCCACACAGGCTTTTAAAAATGTTGGGTCGGAGAATCCACTGATGTCGTTTCCGATGCATGCACCTGCGTCAAAAGCTGCTGCTGCGACTGAGCCTCTCCAGGTGTCTATTGATATTGGTAAATCAAATCTTGCTGCTAAAGCTTCAACTCCAGGTATTGTGCGTTCTAATTCTTCTGCTTCGGTTACTTCTGGTCCTGGCCCTGCTTTAACGCCACCGACATCGAGAAAATCTGCGCCCTTATTTACGTGGTCTTCTGCTAGTCGAAGGAAGTCGTCAAAAGACCAGTATTTTCCGCGATCGTAAAAGGAGTCCGGTGTTCGGTTGAGGATCCCCATGACTAATGCTCGATGCGTTATATCAAAGGTGTTCTCTTTGCCGAGTTGAAGAAGCATGGAATTAGGTCAGTAAAGTATCGAAGCTAGTTTGCGACGCCATTCTGTAGCTTGCGGGCTATCAGGGCCTATTACTTCAAGAAGATCAACGAAGGCTTGCCTTGCTTCATCATCTTCTTTCGCCTGTAAAAGTAGTTCCTCTAATCTGGCGTTAACGTCTTCCACCACTTCAGCTCTTGCTAATGCTGCCAAGTGTCGGGCTTCAGGGTTCTGAGGGACTCGTTCTAATAATTGCAGAGCTTCTTCTCGGTCCCCTTCCTGGTCTCGTTCAATCAAAAGAGACGCCAGAGCTAATACACCTTCTAGATTGTCCGACTCTTCACTAAGGAGTGCTCGAAGCGAATTCTCGTCCCCTGCTGCTATTCGTGGATCTACTGGTTCTTGTATTTCTTCACCGCAGAGTTTGCTGACAAATTCTCGTACCGCCTCTTCACCCTGTGCACCGATAAATGAATCCACAGGTCTTCCATCAACGATGGCGTGAACTGCTGGAATTGATTGTGCTTGAAAAGCTTGAGCGATGCCTGGATTTTCGTCAACGTTTACTTTCGCTAGTACTACTTTCCCTTGAGTTTCCCCAATTACCTTTTCAAGTATTGGCCCTAATTGTTTACATGGCCCGCACCATGGAGCCCAAAGATCAACAACGACAGGGGTTTCTGCCGATCGGTTAATGACTTCGGCTTCAAATGTTGCATCGGTTACGTCCATTGCTCTCCTTTAAAAAGCGTTTGTTGTCATCAGGGTAGGGAGTTGTGTTGTTCTCTGCACTACCTTTGATTCTATGACTGATATTTCTGGCATTAATGTTTCTAATCTTCAGCACTGGTTTGATGAAAATGCCGGTGGTGTGACAGGCAGTCTTTCTTTTACTCCGATTGCTGGCGGGCACTCAAACTTGACCTATGTCGTAAATGATGAATCTTCGCAAAAATGGGTGTTAAGGCGTCCCCCTTTAGGTCATGTGTTAGCCACCGCTCATGACATGTCGCGTGAACATAGGATCATTAGCGCTCTTGCCGATAGTGGCGTTCCAGTACCCGGGATTGTTGGTTTGTGTGAAGACTCTGAAGTGAATGATGCTCCGTTTTATGTTATGGATTTTGTTCCTGGAGTTATTTTGCGCACGCGTGAGGAAGCTGAAGATTTGTCGGTTGATACTCGTAAAAAAATGGGCCATTCTCTCGTTAAAACCTTGGCTGATATTCATGCAGTGGATGTAGATGACGTCGGTCTCGGTGATTTAGCTCGACGTGAGGGCTACATAGAGCGTCAATTGAAACGTTGGCGTAAACAATTTGTTGATGGAACCACTCGTGAGATTCCTCAAATCTTAGAAGTACATGAACTCTTGGCTGCCCGTGTTCCTGAGCAGCAAGGAGTCAGCATTGTTCACGGGGATTACCGGCTAGATAACTGCATGATGAGTGTTGACGGCCCCGTTGCTGCTGTTCTTGATTGGGAACTCTGCACTCTAGGTGATGCTTTAGCGGACTTGGCCGGAATGATTTCATCCATTTCTTCACAAGTGGATGGATCTTCAGAATTAGCTAGCACCACTAAGGGTTTTCCCACTGCAGAAGAAATTCGTCAAATCTACAGTGAATACAGTGATCGAAATTTAGAACATTTAGATTTCTATGTCGCTTTTAATTTCTGGAGAATGGCGTGCATCGTTGAAGGCGTTTACACCCGTTACGCCGCGGGAGTGATGGGGCAAATAGATGACGCCGCTATTGATGCGTTTGGTAATAGAGTCATAGTTCTTGCAGATTTAGCAGCGGAAACAATACGGGGGATGAAATGAGTGCGGACATACCAGAAACTGAGTTATATCAGATGGTTGCACAGCCCTACGACATCAAACAGACAGAAGTTGATTCAAAGAAACCACCAGTTTTAGTACTTGCTCTTGATGGATGGGTGGAAGCCGCGGGGGTAACTCGTGCGGCATACAACCAGATCAAGAAAGTCTCCGAAATGCAACTGGTTACCAGATTCAACACCAATCGCTTGCTTGATCATCGAGCGCGCCGACCAACCATGAGACTGGTTGACGGAGTAGTTGAGCGACTTGACTGGCCTGCAATAGAACTACACCATCTTCAAATAGATAACCATCGGCCACTCTTGCTTTTGCATGGCCCAGAGCCTGACCATGAGTGGAGAGATTTTGCTCAAAACGTGGTGGGTATAGCTCTGGGTTTCCAGACTGAACTTGTTGTTGGGTTAGGTTCCTATCCTGCGGCAGTTCCTCACACTCGCTCAACAAGACTTGCCTGCACCGCAAGCAGCCCTAAACTTATTGAAAAACTTGATTTCGTTACTGCTTCTTTGGAAATACCTGCCGGAATTCAAGCCAGCATCGAGGTAGCCGCAGCCGCAGCAGGTATTCCGGCGATCGGGATCTGGGCGCAAGTTCCTCACTATCTTTCTGCTACAGGGTTTCCACCAGCCACAATGGCTCTTCTTGAAGGCCTCTCTGAGTTAACAGAGGTTGACATAAATTTAGGTTCATTAGTTGAAAAGTCTTTGGCGACGCGGTCACGGTTAGATGATTTGATTGTTCAGAATCCCGAACATGTAACTATGTTGGAAAAATTAGAAGAGGCTTACGACAATCTGCATGACAGCCGGATTCAACTTCCTTCAGGTGACGATCTAGCCGAAGAGTTAGAGCGTTTCTTGCGTGATCAGTAGTTTCTAGATTACGAAATTAACTAATTTAGGTGCTCGTACAATAACTTTCTTCGGCTGCTTGCCATCAAGTTCAGAAATTATCTTTGATGATTGCGAAGCGAGAGTTTCAGCTTCTTCTTCTTTTATGTCGGCGGAAACCTCGAGTCGTTCTTTAACTTTTCCGTTTATTTGGACAATCATTGTGACGGTTTCTTCTTTGAGTTTTTCAGGATCGGCTACTGGCCATTTTTCTAAATGGATATGTCCTCCGTTGCGTCGTTCCCATAACTCTGCGCAAACATGTGGGGCAGCTGGTGCCATAACGAGGAGAAGGGCATCTACTGCTTCTTCTAATATTGGGCCATGTGCGCCTTCTTCTGATTGGATCCATCGGTAAAGAGTGTTGGTGAATTCCATGAATCCAGCGATCGCGGTGTTGTATGACCAGCGGTCATATTCGTTGGTGATTCGATCTATTAAACGATGGGTTGCTTTTTCAATTTCTAAATCTGCGCCTGAAGGGGTTCCTTCTCGGCGTTCTCCTGGGAGGTCTTTAGTTGATAAAGCAAGACGCCAGATACGGCCAATGAATTTAGAGCATCCATCTATTCCGAGGTCTTCCCAGTCAACGTCTTCTTGTGGAGGTTTGACTTGCAGGTGAGCAAGCCTTAATGCGTCGGCTCCTTGATAATCCAAGATTTCTTCTGGAGCAACAAGGTTTCCTTTAGATTTAGACATTTTTGTTCCGCCAAGACGAATCATGCCTTGTGTGAAGAGACGGCTGAATGGTTCTCGAAGATTTTTGGGTGCTACCCCAAGATCAGCTAACGCCTTTGTGAAAAAACGTGCGTACATAAGGTGAAGAATGGCGTGTTCTACCCCGCCGATGTATTGATCTACTGGCAACCATCGTTCAATAGCTTCTATGTCGAACGGGTTTTGTTTGTTGTTTGAATCTGCGAAACGGAGAAAGTACCAAGACGAGTCAACAAACGTGTCCATAGTGTCCGTTTCCCGTCTTGCCTCTCCCCCACAATTTGGGCAGATAGCAGTTAAGAAGTCCTCGTGGGTGGTAAGCGGAGATCTTCCAGTTGGCATGAACTCAACATCATCGGGAAGATTTACCGGCAACTCACCGACCGGCACCGGCTGTTCTCCACAATTGTCGCAATACACAATCGGTATTGGACAACCCCAGTAACGTTGGCGAGACAAAAGCCAGTCGCGTAGCCGGTAATTAACTTTTGCGTGTCCGAGTTGTTGCTCTTGAATCCATTGCGTCGCTTTTTCTTTTGCTTCAGCAACATACATACCGTTAAGGAATTCACTGTTGATCGCTGGTCCGTCATCAACAAAGGCTTCTCCATCAAAATCTTCCGGTGGTTCTACGGTGCGTAGGATGTCACAATTGTGTGCTTTGGCGAAGTCCCAGTCTCTTTGATCTTGTCCAGGTACTGCCATAATGGCGCCTGTTCCATAAGTCATGAGCACATAGTCTGCTAAGAAAACGGGGATTGCTTTACCAGTGAAAGGATTAATTACTTTCCCGCCAGTGGCGATACCGCGTTTGTCTAAAGTTCCTTCGGTTGAAAGGCGGTCAATGTCTGAAAGTTCTGCAACTGATTTACAGAATTCTTGCACTAACTCTCTGTTTTCGTCTGTGGTGAGTTCATCGACTCGAGGGTGTTCTGGTGAAAGAACAGCAAATGTCATACCAAAGCCGGTATCTGGACGTGTCGTAAACACTGCTAGTGGTTCAGTGTCGCTACGAGGTTGTCCGTCTTCGTCAGCTATCGGTAAACCGAATTCGACCCCTTCTGAGCGGCCGATCCAATTGTTCTGCATTACTTTGACTTTGTTTGGCCAGTCAACAGTTTCCATGTCATCTAAAAGTTCTTGTGCGTATGCAGTGATTCGGTAAAACCATTGCTCCATGTTTCGTTGTTCCACCAGATCGCCGGAACGTTCACATGTCCCGTCAGGAAGCACTTGTTCATTAGCTAGAACTGTTTGACATCCGGAGCACCAATTAACGGGTGCTTCTCCTCGGTATACAAGTCCGGCTTCATAGAATTTGAGAAAAATCCATTGTGTCCATTTCATGTATTCCGGATCATGACTACGTACTACTCGTCGCCAGTCGTATGCTGCGCCGATACGGCGGAGAGATGCAGATAAAGCTTCGATGTTTTTATCTGTGTGTTCGCGTGGATGTGTTCCTGTTTTTATCGCAGCGTTTTCCGCCGGCAATCCGAAAGAGTCAAATCCAATGGGTGATAGAACGCCGTCGCCCTGCATTGTGCGATAGCGAACGAGAAGGTCTCCCATGGTGTAGTTGCGGACATGCCCCATGTGTGCTGGCCCGCTTGGATACGGGTACATGGACAGCACATAGTAAGGGGGGCGCGGATCGTCGTTGTCCACCTCGTAAGTTCCCTCTTCGAGCCAACGTTGTTGCCAACGCGACTCTATTTCTTGTGGGTTGTACACATTAGACATCACAAAGAGGCTAGCGAACTGGAAGGTATTACATGGGCACTTACGCTGTTATTGCAAAGAACTTCTTTCACTCATGTTTAGAGATCGATAAGGGCTGATACCCTTTGTGGTTCTGCGGGGCTATAGCTCAGTTGGAAGAGCGCTTCCATGGCATGGAAGAGGTCGGGGGTTCAATTCCCCCTAGCTCCACTCGCAACAGGTACTCTCAATGTGTGCTTGAAGTTTTCTTTTACCTTTTAGCGAAATGTCTAATTTTCCACCGAATTGAGTAACTTTTAACGCTACGTAGGTACAAATCTCTGAGTTCAATTCAATTTTTTGATATGCATCAAGTTTTCTTCTTGCTGTGCTCGTGCTCACGGCAAGAGTAGGACGACGTCCGCTTCAATTGTCACCAGAAATATAATCAACCACCACTTCCCCACCTTTTTTGATGACATAGTTAGTTGCTTCAGCAGAAACAGATAATTCTTGTTGATTATTTTCCATAGAGCTGCACCTAATTTAAGTCTAAAGAATATTGCTCGTTAGTGGGCTCTTTTCTTTCCGTTCATGTTTGCTGACATAATGAGAAGATGCGGAGATTCTTTTTGGCTCTTACAATCTATTTCTTAGTTTCCGCATGTGGAAGCAGTACTGAATCAGTTGAAACCTCTTCAATTGATTCTGCTTTAGAGGCCGCACCATCCAGTGTCGCCCAGGAAGAAACCACCACCACCCAAACAGAAACAACCACCACAGCCCGGACAGAAACAACCACCACAGCCCGGACAGAAACAACCACCACAGCCCGGACAGAAACAACCACCACCACCCAAACAGAAACAACGGTTGTCCCAACTACTTCTTCTATAAGTCA
>Ga0207993_1000998_pt1 | contig 11154 bp, 9 predicted proteins | sample ETN01SmetaG_2_FD_185791 | JGI IMG/M metagenome (GOLD analysis project Ga0207993, IMG submission 185791) | Marine microbial and viral communities from oxygen minimum zone, Eastern Pacific Ocean - ETNP2014F12-01SV265 (SPAdes) (version 2) | ecosystem: Environmental > Aquatic > Marine > Oceanic ...
TGGATTCAACAAGTTTTAAATCCTTCTGACTGCAATTCTCAACCACAATTGGACGCATGAAGCGAGCATGATAATTTCTAACATGAGGCGTAGTTTCTAGTTGAATTTTATCGCCTTTTTTAAATATTCTGTCTGTATAACCACCATGTAAATACATAGCTCTCTCTCCAGAGGAGAGTACACCTGGTCCCGCTCGATCACTCCCATTTAAAATCATTGCACTGCAAACATTTGCGGCCATTTCTCTTTCTGAGACTCCTGCAAGAGCAGACTCATGAGCGGCTTTCATTCCCATCGCTGCGGCAATCGCAGCTTTCTTTTGATATTTTATTTCTGATTCGGATTTAATCAAACGAAGTTTAGATATAATATTTGACCCATCTTCCCATCTGTATCCTTTCAAAGCTCTTTTGATATTCATATAACGATTAACAGAGAGGGGCCAGGCCATTTCTTCAATCGCAATAGAAGCATTCTTTCCAACGATTTTTTGTATTATTGAGCTGGCAAATTTTTCTTTATCGTCACTGTCGCACCACAATGAGTAACCAGAAAAAGAAAAAGTTTTCTTGATGTAAAACTCTTCAACATCTCTGCATATTAGAAAGGGTTCACCACTTGCAGGGATAATAACAAACTGAAATGAGGAGTAACCCCTTGTATAAAAACCAGTCGACCAAGTGACATTTTCTGGAAAAAAAACAAGCAGTGCATCTAAATTTCTTTTATTTATGTTTTTTTGAACTTTTGAAATTCTTGAGCAATACTCATCACGATCAAACCATAAATCTGCTTTTATTTTATCCAATCTTTAATCCTGAATTAATGAAAGATAGGCCTCAAGTGCTTGCTCTGAATTTCTTGACCACCAGCTTATATCCATAAATAAGGTATTATTCATTCGCTCTTTTGTGGAAGGTAATTTTTTTAATGTTGTGGCATCAATGTACTGCAAGGCCTTATCACTTGTAGGGCCATAAGATATGAAATGACTTATTCGTGCCTGTCTCTCTGGTTCAATTATATAATTCAGTAATTTAATGGCTTCCTGAGAGTTTGGGGCTCCATTAACCATCATGATATATCCAACATGAGAGATGCTGTCTCCCCAAGCCATCTCTATACTTAAGCCATTATCGATGCCAGATTGAAAGCGACCATTCCACCCAATAGCCATATCAATTTCCCCGCTAGCTAAAGCCTGAACTGGTTGAGCGCCACTAGACCACCAAAAAGCAATGTGATCTTTTATTTCCTTTACTTTATTTAACGCTCTATGTATTCCTTCTGAACTGCTTAATACTCGGTATACATCTTCTTTAGGTACACCATCAGCAATCAGAGCGGCCTCTAAAACAGCTGCCGGATCGTCAGGGAGTGATCTTCTTCCAGGAAATTTTTCGACATCCCAGAAGTCTGAAAATGTAGCGGGAGGGTCATTTGTGTATTTTTTCTTTGAGTAACCAATAACAGATGCATAGATTTCGGTGGGAATTGCATAAGGATTTCTAATAGAAGGGATTATCGAATCTTGGTTAACCATATCTTCAGATATACCAGAAAATAAACCGTATTCAATTCCTCTCATTAATGTCTCACCGCCACCAGTTACTAAATCCCATTGAACATTGCCTGTATCGACCATCGCCCTAATTTTGGCAATCTCAGGTTCAGTATCTCTGTATACTTCAATACCGGTTTCATTTGAAAATGGATCTAACCAAGCTTTTTCAAGTGCTCTTTGATAGGCGCCACCCCAGCTAGCAAAATAAATTTCTTGAGCAGTCGAAAAATTATGCATTCCTAGCAAGATGCAAAAAAATAAATATCTCAACAAAAATCTAGTATTGCATAACATAATGGGTATAAGTTTAAATTAATTTAGCGAATCGCTCTATCATCATTTTTGCTGGTGTCGCTTCATCAGCGCTTCTAAGAAGATCGTCTATGTTTGCACCATCTTTTTCTAGATCTTCTCTATTTTCTTCAAACCAGTTTTTAGATTCTTGAAGAGTAATTTCAGGGTGACCTTGAATTCCCCAAATAGCTTTATCTTTATATCTAAATATGTGATTAGGGCAATCGTCAGAGTATGCAATTATTTTTAAATCAGGATGGTTTGGATGTACTTCATCATTATGCCATACAAACATATAAACACTTTTTCCTAGATGCGATGAAATACGATCATTTTGCATATACTTAGTTGTTTTTAGCCATTTATAACCTACCTCACATTTCTTTCTACGAAAAACTTGTTTACGCCCACAAAGAGCCGAAGCGATAATTTGTTGACCAAAACAGACCCCGAGCATGGGAATATCTTTTTTTGCTGCCTCTGAAATAAGCTCGTGCTCATAATTGATAAAAGAAAGATCCTCATATGCGCCATGTGGGCTCCCAGAAATAAAGATTCCATCATAGCTGGTTAAACTATCAGGAAATTCATTGTTGTATGCCCAGTATTTCTCTACCTCTAGACCTATGCTTTCAAAATGATAATCAAGCTTGTTGATTGCAATCTTTTTGGTTCCATTGTTTAGATAAAGAAGACGTTTTTTACCCAACGAATACTCCTCATATTATTTTGCAGTTATTTATATTTTCATAAAGATCATTTTATTTCAAACAATTTATAAAAATATATATAAATCAATAATATATTAATTTTTATTAATTATAATTATAAATATTTGTATTGATACATAAAACTTGAACTGAGCCCCCCATATGATTTATTATTTGAGAATAATTACTGTATATAATTACATGTGTTTATATATACAGTATAAATTGAAAAGTGTAAGTAATTTAATGCTAATAAGAGAGTATTAATCCAGCACGTTCTTGTTGGTTAAAAGAGAGTTTATTTGTAATTATATGATTCAAACTAATAGTAATAGAATTTGGAATCGCGCTATTATCCTGGTAGATATGAACGCATTCTTTGCGTCCATAGAGCAGTTAGATTTTCCTGAGCTTCAAGGTCAACCTATTGGAATCACAAATGGTTGGGATGGAACAACTATTATTACTTGTTCATATGAGGCTCGAGCTTTTGGAATTAAAACTGGGATGCGAGTAAGAGAAGCCAAAAAACTTTGTACTAATTTTATTAAGCGTCCATCTCGACCTAAGCGTTACACCGAAATATCTTCTCGTATCATGAGGGAGCTTATCTCATTCACCCCAGATGTGGAGGTTTTTTCCGTGGATGAGGCTTTTCTCGATATAACTTCCTGCCAGAAACTTTTTGGTAATCCGGAAAACATTGCCAAGCTTGTAAAAGAAAGAGTTAGAGACTGCTCGGATGGTTTGCTTTGCTCTGTTGGTCTTTCTGGAGACAAAACAACTGCGAAATATGCTGCTAAGCTACATAAACCAGACGGTTTAACTGTGATTCCACCATGGTCCTCAAGAGAGGCTTTGCTAAACGTACCAGTGACAGATTTATGCGGTATAGCTAAAGGCATAGGTTTATTTCTGTCTCAAAGAGGCGTATATGTTTGTGGAGATATGAAAAAATTACCAATTGGTATCCTAGCAAAAAGATTTGGCAATTTGGGGCGTCGAATTTGGTTTATGGCTCAAGGCCTCGACCCAGAGCCAGTTAAAACTGAAGTACCATCACCAAAATCAATTGGTCACGGTAAAGTGATGCCACCGAATACTCAGGATATAAATGCTATTAAAGTATTTTTTCTACACATGAGCGAGAAAGTTGCTGAGCGTTTACGTAGATATCATTTTGAAGCTGGACAATTTTTTGTGGGACTAAAAACTAAAGAAGGCTGGTTGGGAGATAAATTTTATCTAGATCAAGAAACGAATGATGGTCATGACATATATAATTTATGTTTACGATTTTTGGAAAAATATTGGTTGGGTGAGGGCGCTTATCAGGTTCAAGTCACGGCGCTTGACCCAAAAATGGTAGATCAGCAGCTAAGACTATTCGACAGTAGCGATCCAGACCGAATCAACCTCTGTCATACCATGGATTTAATTAATCGGCGTTATGGAGAATTTGCTCTATCACCAGCAAGATTGATGCTTCGCTCAAAAATGCCTAATGTTATTGCACCTGCTTGGAAGCCATCTGGGCATCGTCAAACAATATAAAAAATGTGCCTGGGAATAGCTTACAAATATCAGGGACAGGATCATCGTGTCTATTTTTTAGATCCGAAAGCGCGATTGCCAGTCAAGAAAAAATCTGGAAAAGAAGTTTTGGTATCTTGGGGGCGAAGAAAGAGTGAAAGAATTAATTTTCCATTAGGAGCACGCGCTTTACTGACAGATATTAGAGCAGGGTATTGGAATCAATGGCATCCAAAAGCAGTTAAAATATATGCACAAGGTTTCGCAGAGCAAGATATAGAAGGTCAAGCCGACTGGTTCGATATTACCGAAGGAAAATGGATTCAAGCTTTGTTAGCTCAAAACAAAAACGAATCAAGAATTTATATTGTAACTATCACACCAATAATCAGAGAGATGGCTTATGAGAGATGGCCAAGAGTGCTTGGCGGTTAACCAAGCACCTTAATCATAATGTTTGTTAACTTTGAAGCTGGATAAAGTTTTCTATTCCCATTTTTTCTATTTGTGTAATCTGAGTTTCAAGCCAATCAACATGACCTTCTTCGGACGAGAGAATAGAGTTAAACAAATCTCTACTGACATAATCGCGAATACTGTCAGCGTGAGAGATTGCTTCTTGAAGATCAGATATGGCATCTATTTCGAGATCCAGGTCACATTGCAGCATTTCTTTAACATTCTCACCAATTCTCAATTTTCCTAGTGATTGAAGGTTTGGAAGTCCTTCCAGGAATAATATGCGTTCGATAAGTTCATCTGCGTGTTTCATCTCATCAATTGACTCTTCATATTCTTTCTCAGCAAGTTTTGCGATCCCCCAATCTTTGTAGATCTTTGAATGCAAAAAATATTGATTGATAGCGGTGAGCTCGTTTTTCAGGATTTGATTTAAATGTTCAATTACTTTTTTGTCACCCTTCATGGTTTTACCTCAATGTATAATTTAGATGGAATAATCATATAGTGATTTTTTGTACTGACAAGGGTGGAATAATTCTCATATAGGAATGATTATTATTAAGGAAATGTAACTATTATCATTACATTAAGTATTTGTTTTTAAATGGAATATTTAAATTTCTGCTATGCGACAGAAGGTATATAGATAGCGGGCTCTGCTCTTACTTTTGATTCTTGCTTTAGAATGGATTCAGTCATCTCAATGCAACTCCCACAAGACTGAGCGACACCAATTTTTTTTTGTAATTTTGTGATTGAGTCAGCACCTTGGTCCACAGCTGCGCGAATTTGTGTATCTGTGATCCCTTTACATAGACAAACGTACATTATTGTTGCTCAGTATTTAAATGAGAATGATATTTAAATACGAATGAGAATGATTGTCAATATTAATTGGGTGGGTAGTTCTAGATTTAGGATGGCGCTGAGATTTGTATCTACTGAGAAGAGATTTTTCACTTACTTGATATCTTTATGAGGGGGTAGATATCAAGACTTTGAACTGTGTTAACTGAAATCCACTATTATTTCGTCAACCTTCAAATCCCAGCGCCTAAACCATAAAACCTTAAAATATAATTTCAGAGATTATCGGAGCAGTTACCCGTAACTACTCCGATTTTACTTCTAATCTCAGAATGTCCTTCTTAGTGTTATCCTTGCATTAAATGATTCACCAACAGAAGCCTGATGTGTGCTGTGTGAGTGAGGAAAGTACAATTCATCAGTTAAGTTTTCGATATTAACTTGAAGCATTGTATTTTCAGACATCATACGCCATGCCGCTACATCAACCCTTGTGTATTCAGGTAATACATTAGTTGGCTTGTTATTAGCAATTGCAGATTCACCTTGGTGAGTAATTCCAATTGAGTATCCAGCATCATCATTTGCTTGCCAGATAGCATAGAGCGAACCACTGTGCTCAGGAATTTCTCTTGGGAGGCCTCCACTTGAAGTTTTGCCGTCTAAGTTACTCAATCCAAATGCGAGATAAAGATTGTCTGTAACTTGTCCTTTTAGTTCGAGCTCAAACCCTTCAACAGTCATTCCAACAATTTCTGAGTTTTCACCTGTCTCACTGTCTGTTACCGCCTGAGTTTGCTCACTATCGAAGAAGCTTGCGGTTAAGCTAAGATCAGGAGTAAAGTCCCACTTCACACCAACCTCTGTGCTTTCAAATACATCTGGATCTAACTTCGCAGAGCTAGCAGAAAGCTTCTTGAATTGCTCTCCCGATCTTGGCAAGAAACTCTCACTGTAACTGAGGTAAAGTGAAATGTTATCTTGTGGTTTGAATATAAGGCCAGCTCTTGGAGAGAACTCATCATCTTTTCTGGACTCTGAAGATCCAGCTTTGATATCTCTTACAGTAATATCAAACGAGTCAAAACGACCACCCAGAAGAACTTTAAAGTTATCTGAAAAATCAATTTGATCCTGGATATAAAATGATTCAACTTTAATGCCACTGTCTGTCTGACTCTTAAGTTTTGTTGCAAAATCAACAGTTGTTGCTACACCTAAAGCATTTGTTGAGATATCTAATGGTGCTTCTGACACTTTGAAAGTCTCTTTATCTTTCTCAGTGGTTGACCAATAAGAGTCATAACGTAAATTTGCGTTATCAGTATCAACATACTCAGCTCCTACAAGTAGCGTGTGTGTTGCTGGACCTGTTTGGATCTCTGTAATTAAGTTACCGTTTAGGAAAACATTTTCCCTTTGAGTTGGATCATAGTAACCATCAAGAGTTACTTCATTCTTAATTCCATCATATCCTGATGCATAGAGGTTTTGATACATTTTTTCAAACTCACTCTTTTGGAAAGTTAGATTTCCTTTCAGTGTATCTGAAAAGTTTTTACTTAAGCTTGCTTTCCATATTTCAGCCTCTAATGTCGTTGTGTTGATGTCTTCACCACCAAAAACAATGTCTTTAAGTGCTTCAACTGGCTCGCCATTCATAGTCGGTATACCACGATCAATAAATCTTTCGTGATTAGCGTGCTCATAAGAGAGATCCAATGTAGAAGTTTCACTTAGCTCAAATCTTAGAGTCGGGTTGAAACCATAGCGACTACCATCATAAAAATCTCTATGATTTTCCAGTTGATCCATGTGAACATTCAAACGTAAAGCAGAGTTATTTCCAAGCTCTGTATTGTAATCAGCCGCAATATCTCTTGATCCGAAAGTATCAGTTCCCATAGTGAAGGATCCAAACTCATCTCCGACCATTGCTTTTTTTGAAACTCGGTTAATAATACCTCCAGTTCCGCCTCTACCAAAGAGAAGGGCATTTGGTCCTCTTAATATCTCAACCTGTTCAACATTATATAAGGAACGATAGTACTGAACATCATCTCTCAAGCCATCAACATAAAAATCGGCTGTCGATCTTACGCCTCTGAATACCACAGCATCTCTGTGACCTTCACCTTGGGACGTATTTACTCCCGGAGTGTATCTGACGATGTCTCCTATTTCCCTGAACCCTTGTTTACGAATCTCCTCATCAGTCACAATTGATAGTGTCTGAGGTACATCCGAGATTGGTACAGGTGTTCTCAAAGCTTGAACTTGATCTGAGTATAAAACCTTACCTTTAACAATAATTTCTTCAATTTCATTTGAGCTTTGGGCATAAGATGAAGTACCAATCAGTACCCCAGATATCAATAATGCCATTAAACTCATTCCATTCTTTAAGTGACTCATGATTATTCCCTTTTGAGTTTTTAGTTCATGTTTAATGTAAAAAATCGAGAGAAAGATAACGCAAATGAGAATGATTCGCAATAGCATTCTTATTACCTAGAAAAAATTTTATAAAAACAATATATTTATCATTTAAATCAATAGCTTAGGTTTACTAAAAATTCTTATTTTTTTGAAAATTTATTTTATTTTGCGCTAAATTAATGATTATTGCGTAAAAAATATAAAGTCTTAAATATTTTTGTAATCAAAAAAAAGAATTTATATATAATTGTCAGTATGAAAAAAATTCATTTCGTCATTATGGTTTTTATCTCATTTTGTCTATTTAGCTGTGGAAATCATGACGAGGGTGATATTTATCAAAACATCAAGTCAGAACAAATTGATTCGAATTTTGATGAGAATATCATCTCCATTGATTATGAGATTTTAAATACACCAAAAATAAATGAGACTGTATTGGTTAATTTATTAATTAGTTCTGCTGATAAAACTGAAGAGATGCATCTACGTTATCAAATAACGATCGAGGAGGATTTAAAATTTAATGAGAACCAACTTAGAGATATTAAACTGACCCCAAAAATGGATGGCACAGATCATAATCTTCAGATAAGTATGACCCCATTGAGAAAAGGGCGTGTTTTTTTTGTTATTTCGGCAACTACCAATTATGAAAAGAAGTCTGTAACCAAGACCTTATCAATCCCACTCAATGTCACTTGATTAATGCAACAGGATGACTGTATCAGTGTCTAGTTTTCTGAGCTATACCCATAAACGGATTTAATTTCTAAAAATTCTTCCATGCCGTACTCTCCCCACTCTCTGCCATTCCCTGATTGCTTGTATCCGCCAAATGGTGCCATTGCGTCAAGTGGAGCTCCATTGATATGAACCATACCAGTTCTCATCTTTGAGGCTACTGAACGAGCATGTTCGATATTTTCAGAGCTGACATAACCAGCCAAACCATATGGTGTATCATTTGCAATAGCAATCGCATCATCTTCATCTTTGTATGGAATGATTGATAAGACGGGGCCAAATATCTCTTCCCTTGCGATTGTCATATCATTCTTTACGTTTGTGAAAACGGTTGGCTTAACATAGTAGCCCTTGCTTTCAGGGTTTGGCTTACCGGTTCCTCCGGCAGCTAGAACAGCGCCCTCATCAATTCCTGCTTGAATAAGTTTTTGTATCTTATCCCACTGAGTTTGAGACACAACCGGCCCAATTTTTGTCGATTCTTTCTCTGGATCATCCGCTATTGTGCTCTCAGCTACTTTGGATGCGATTTCAGCTGCCTCATCAAGTTTTTCTTCTGGGACAAGCATTCGGGTAGGGGCATTGCAAGATTGGCCGCTATTACTGAAACAACTCATTGCTCCTCGAGATACAGCTTTATTAAAATCTGCATCTTCAAGAATTATATTGGCTGACTTTCCACCAAGCTCTTGCGTAACCCTTTTTACGCTGGGTGCAGCATTTTGTGCTACCGAAATACCAGCTCTTGTTGAGCCAGTGAATGAGACCATTGCTATTCCAGGGTGGCTACTCAGCGCTTCCCCAACAGAAGAACCATCACCATTGATTAAATTAAAAACACCTTTTGGCACGCCTGCATCATGTAATGCCTGAGTAAATAACATGGCATTAAATGGAGCAATTTCACTTGGCTTTAAAATCATTGTGCATCCGGCTGCGAGTGCAGGGGCCACCTTAAGAGCAATTTGGCTTATTGGCCAATTCCACGGTGTAATCATCGCACAAGTACCAATCGGTTCTTTCGCCACACAGGTTGAGCCAATCATTTCATTAAAGGAGTAATCCTTTAATACATCAATTATGGCTCTAAATTGCTGAGGACCACTTTCCGCCTGCGCATTTAAGGCAAGATTCCAAGGAGCTCCCATCTCTTCCATTATCGCTCTTGCAATATCTTCATTTCGTTCAATGAGGATATTAAGTATGCACTCAAGTAATTCGATCCTTTCATTTTTAGATGTAGAAGAAAAAGAGTTAAAGGCAACGTTTGCGGCTTTCACCGCTCTGTCTACATCATCTTTTGAGCCCATTGATATCTGGCCACATATTTCACCATTCGATGGGTTATAAACATCTGCTGTATTGGGTATAACAGGATCTACCCATTCACCATTAATATAAAATTGAACCATATTTTTCATTTCAATTAGCTCCTGATCTAAATATTTTATTATGTTTATAATTTATCAATATGACTATACTGTTTATGACTTTAATTTAAAATTAAAAAACTTAGTTTCAAGAAAAACAATTAAGTTATAAATAAGTGTGGAATATACATTCAATTACAATCAAAAACTATAATGATAAAAAAAACAGAATTCTTTATTGGTTTTCGCTATTTAAATTCAAAAAAAAGTAATGGATTTATTTCATTTGTATCAATGATGTCTCTGACAGGGATTGTGCTCGGTGTGGCTACATTGATTACTATTCTTTCGGTGATGAATGGATTCGAAAATGAGCTTAGAAACAGGTTGCTGAGTATGTCTGCTCATGGATACATTGAGGGCCCTATAAGTGAAAACGAATGGGAGAATCAACATAAGCTTGTTTCTGAAAGCGATGAAGTCAAAGCTATTTCACCCACCTTTGTTTTCAATGGAATCATTAAAGATGGACCTTCGATTCGAAGTGTTAATGTAAATGGTGTAATTCCAGAATATGAATCAAAAATATTAGACAATAATATTAAATTTATTGCAGGTGACATAGACAGCCTAACAAAAGACTCAAATAGTGTTTTAATCGGACAAAACCTAGCTTACAGCCTTAACCTTTTCATTAATGATGATATTTTGTTGATGATCCCTATTGTTAATAATGGTGTTATTGAGCCGATACTATCTAAATTTAAAGTAAAAGGTTTTTTTGAAGCCGGTATCCAAGAGCATGATAGTTCTCTGGTTCTCATGAACTTCTATGATGCAAGTAAACTGCTAACAACAAATAATAATTTTAGGCTGAGATATTCGGTTGACGATCCAATGCTTTCGCAAGAAACTTCAGAGAAGCTCAGTGAATTACTAGGAAATAAATATTCAATTATTGATTGGACGCAAGAAAACTCTGCATATTTTGGCGCCATAAAACTAGAAAAAGTAATGATGTCAATAGTTCTAATGCTCGTAATTGCTGTCGCTGCTTTCAATATAATTGCCAGCTTGATTATGACTGTAACTGAAAAGAGAGATGATATTGCGGTACTGAGGACTCTCGGAATAAGCTCTAGGTCGATACAAAATATTTTTTTATACCAAGGCTCTTTAATCAGTTTTGTTGGGGTAACAGTGGGCGTTATTCTTGGTTGTGTAATTG
>Ga0207993_1000999_pt1 | contig 11148 bp, 13 predicted proteins | sample ETN01SmetaG_2_FD_185791 | JGI IMG/M metagenome (GOLD analysis project Ga0207993, IMG submission 185791) | Marine microbial and viral communities from oxygen minimum zone, Eastern Pacific Ocean - ETNP2014F12-01SV265 (SPAdes) (version 2) | ecosystem: Environmental > Aquatic > Marine > Oceanic ...
TTGATTGGCGGCGGTGGATGTGTTTTGCTGTGGTGTAATGCTTTGATTGGCGGCGGTGGATGTGTTTTGCTGTGGTGTAATGCTTTGATTGGCGGCGGTAGATGTGTTTTGCTGTGGTGCGGTGCTTTGGTTGACAACACTGGATGTATTTTGCTGTGGCGCAGCGCTTTGATTGGCGCCAGTGGATGTATTTTGCTGTGGCGCGGTGCTTTGGTTGACAACACTGGATGTATTTTGCTGTGGCGCAGCGCTTTGATTGACAACACTGGATGTATTTTGCTGTGGCGCAGCGCTTTGGTTGACAACACTGGATGTATTTTGCTGTGGCGCGGTGCTTTGGTTGACAACACTGGATGTATTTTGCTGTGGCGCAGCGCTTTGATTGGCGGTGGTGGATGTATTTTGCTGTGGCGCAGCGCTTTGATTGGCGGTGGTGGATGTGTTTTGCTGTGGCGCAGCGCTTTGATTGGCGGTGGTGGATGTATTTTGCTGTGGCGCAGCGCTTTGATTGGCGCCAGTGGATGTGGTTTGCTGTGGCGCAGCGCTTTGATTGGCGCCAGTGGATGTGTTTTGCTGTGGCGCAGCGCTTTGATTGGCGGAGGTGGATGTGTTTTGCTGTGGTGCAGCGCTTTGATTGGCGCCAGTGGATGTATTTTGCTGTGGCGCGGTGCTCTGATTGGCGCCAGTGGATGTGTTTTGTTGTATCCCGAAGCTCTGATTGGCGTTTCTGGAGCTGTCATTGCTGGAATTATCCACAAGCAAGCCGTTATCCTGGTCTGACGCGGCGGCAGCTGATTGCCAAATCAGCAACAAGCAAGCACAAACTCGGAACACGTGATGACTTGCGAATCGCCCTGTTTTCATCAAATTCAACGCGGTCATGACAAAGAGTCAAAAATATATATACTTTTTAAAAACAAATATCTTTTTCTTTTCTACCGTTTTGTTTGTATTGGTTTTTAAAAACGTTTTATATGACTCTCAAAACAGGACATGGCATATGACGACGAGCAGGACATGGCACGTTTCCTAACAGACCAAACTGCATTGACGTGTACTGGGCATGAGGTTGAGGTGTCTGATTCATTCAAACTGTTTCGAGCGACCATGGTGGACATATTTTACTCCCAATGGCAAAAGACAGGATGTCTGGAGCGAGCCAATCGCGCGTACGAGGATGCAATGTCAAACAAGTCAAGAGAATCTCTATTTCGCACTGACAAGGACGTCGTGTTGAAATCTGGCAGTGGTTCTGTTCAATGTAGTATGAACATCCACCGCATACACATCGGGAACTGCTTTTTATTCAAACACGAGGGCCGCTGTTTTCACGCGTTTTTTCTGAAGCCCACACCGGGATCTTGGTATATGCAGTCCACGAAAAACGGAGCTGATTCATCTGATGACATCTGCACTGTGTCGATTTGGTCATATTCACAGGCGCCAGTGACCTTGCACTTTCAATCACGCGCTGACGCGTGGGAGGTAATGTGCTTCATGTTTTCGCGCAAGACACTGGTCGAAGTAGACTCCTTCAATGGTGTCAGAAGCGGGCCTTTTATTTGTCCGAGTGTATTCAGTTCACCTATTGTTGCCGGGGGTATTTTGCTGAATGATGTTTGGAATCCATGTACAATTTTTGTCGATCGTATTGGCTGCTACCTCTGTTGCGCGTTAAAACTGCATAATGGCTTGTCTCTTGAGTTTCTCCTCTCTGACCAATATGGCAGATGGGGTTATCAATATCAAGCCGTATCTAGCGTCGAATGTCCAGAAGAGATGCATTTTGTGACGTTTTTTGACTTTGTGTTGGATGTGCCTTTTTGCGATCTAGTGTTTGATTCCGAATCAGATGTGGGGGTGCTCTTTAATTTGCTGCTGCAATGACTTTGAACATCAAGCGCCCAAAATATGCGGTTTTTTTTTCGTTGAAATAGATGGCGAGGACAATGAGGTTGGAAGGACTCTTGTTGCTGGCACTGTTTTTTTCTCAGTAAAAGTGAAAGAATCATGTGCATTCTATGCCATTTCCTTGATATATATATTATTTCGGTGCCTAGCCTTCCGCATGTCTGCAGCTGCTCCCATCGATCGCACGCGGCCTCGAACATCTCTCGAAAGCGGCGGCCTCCAGATTCGTATTCGGTGCCAAAAAACCAAAAGGGCGACACAGTCTCTGAGTTTTATATGGACCCCGAAAGATGAAACTCAAAAAATTGGAGCATGGGCCTGCAACCACTCGTCGGTGCACACAAAGCATACAAGCACTCAGTGGTTTCCAGGGCATGTCTCCAGATGCCTGTAAAGAAGCCCTCTTGAACATTCTCGACAACCGGTCGTGCTGCAAGAAATTCCATAGCCGCAAGGAATTCATCCCGACGTGTCACAACATGGTAACAACCATGCACGTCAAGAGCTCCATCAACAAAATTGACCTGGCGACAGTTGCACGCTGCAGTAACAACAGTACCTACGACAGAAAGCGTTTTGCCGCCATCACGCTTCGCATCGACAATCCCAAGACAACGGCGCTGCTGTTTTCGTCGGGAAAGGTGGTCATTACAGGCGCCACCAGTCGGCAAATGAGCATCAACGCAGCCAGGGCCATCATCCACATGCTGCGTCGACTTTTTCCCCACGAGACGTTCAAGCAGACAGGATACAACATCCAGAACGTGGTCTGCAACATCTCCACCGACCAGGAAATCGACGTACAGAAAATGTACACGGAGCAAGCTTCGCACACGACTTTTCAGCCGTCGATTTTTCCTGGCTTGATTTTCCGACCGCCTGACTCGCCGGTGGTGCTGCTGCTTTTCAAGTCAGGGCGGATCGTGGTGACTGGTGCAAAAAAATACGACGACATCTTCACGGGCTTCAAAAATGTTTTTGACGTCATCAAGCCATATTTTGTCTTGAAGAGTGACTAGTACGTCAATTAGGGCTGGGGATGTTGCTTTCTTTTGTATGGTCTATATATAAACAACATATCACGTAAAAACCCCTGGTCGCGTACGCGGTGTTCCTGTGACTGACTCGTAATGTTGCGCGGGGCTATGTGATTCACAGGTGTCAACGACAAAAGGGACTGGCGGAGATGTGATCATCCTAGAGGAGGTACCGCTGTGTTTGCATGCTGTATGTTTTTGATGTGCTGACTTGCACAAAATCCAGGCAGCATACGTCAGCAGTGGCTTCTTCTACGAAACGGTCAGATGAGTATACCAGGGAAAAGATGTCATCCAAGGTTGTTGACATGCGGATGTGACAGGTTGCGCCTCTGTTATGCATCGGCAACACCAGTTTCATCGGCATCAGCACACTGACAACCGACTTGAATTTCTACTCCAAGCTTATTTCTAAGGTATCCTGAGTGGGCTCTTGTACGTGCACGCGTGTATCTTTTAAACCGACTGCTTTGGATGCAGGTGGACCCCTTAACGTCAAAGCCCATGTTCAAGGCCATCCAGATTCAATTGGCGTGCCAGGCCTGTATTGAAGCCGAGAAGTCCCATGAATGCAACCACATGAACCATTTGATTCCGCGATGGCAGGACAGTGACAAACATCGACGGCTCAAGACTATCATGAGCGACCGCCCAGACCTCATCAATTCGGAGCTCGGTGGCGTTGCCATTGGCAACAACGACCAGTGTTTCAAGGTTGTGGACCTGAAGAGAATGTTTGAAAACAAGATTTACATCCAGATCCCCCTCAGCAGCTGTTTCTTTTGCACCGTCGACCCGTGCGCGGGCGGCGAAAACAGCGACTTTGCCTTGGTGTCCTTCATGATTTGCAACGGTATCTACCACATTCTCGGCGCCGAGGCACTTCAGACCAAAGACCCGTTCCGGACGTTTTCGCTGCTGGATGCACACATCCAGAAAGTACGCTCCTCGTACACGGATCTCATGTTTTCCTGTTGCAAGGTCATCGTCGAGCGCAATCTGGGCTTCGAAGCTGAACATTTGTTTCGCGAATGCAGAAAATTTGAAAACCTGCAGTTTATGAAGGAACGCAACTCGGACCGCATTGGCGTCTTGACAACGCAAACGCTCAAACTTGGCTTCACGACGTATACAAACATTCTTCTTCGCGAGAACCGAGTGTTTTGCGTGCCGCCCGAGAGGTTCATTGACCTGAACAAGGCCGGCAGCCGCGACATGCTTTTCGATCAACTGAGTTTCTTCAGCTTTACATTCTCCGCCCCGACGTCGGTTTTGATGAAGGAGCGCTTTGCAATCAGTGGAAAGGCAAACGGGGGCAAGGATGATCTGGTCATGTTTATTCTTGTTTTCTATTTCTGTGTTGTTTTCATGTGCTGCAGCACTCGCTTTGAAATTCTACTAACGCACCAGTGCCATCAGGCAATGGCTTTTCTCATCGGGCTATACTTTTCCGCGGATCCACGCTTCATGTGTGTTGTGTGACATCAATGAATCCGGTTCTTTAGAATGTCCAACTCGCACTGATCCAAATACATAACAAAAATGGTCTGAAAAATGCTTGAAACGAGATAGACAACGATGAGCTTCGACAGAAAACTGTCTAAACTCTTAGCCTCCTCGCTCTCGTCTTCTGTCATTGTGCGGCTCTTCATTTGCCTGAGTTGCAGCACGCGCAATGTCGGCTTTTATACTCCTTGTTTCTTTTGCGCGGTTCTCACGGCTTGAATCTGAGCTCATACTGGTCTGGGTACTGCTTGAGCAACTGAAGCTCCTCGTACCGAATGTACATGCTAAAAATTGAGTAGGACGTGACGAGCAAGGTCATGATCCCCAGAATGCTTTTCACAAAGAGCAGGTTGGACTTGTCCTGCTTGCTGCTCGTGGTCGTGACTTTGTCCAGCGCGGGCTTTTCGCTATCTTCTTTGGCGTAGTCATCCGGGTCCTCTTTGCAAAACGACATGGACACTACGTTCATGCTATGCTGAATGCCGACATCGATACTGCGTGAATTTATATTCGCGTGTCCACAAGTACCAAAATCACTCCATTGTTAACCTCTCTTGCGCGCTCTTTGGCGACGCAGAAACCACTGCGTCGCTGACAACACAGACGACCGCCACCGTGTCAGGGCAGCGCCAGATTCCCCAATGTGTTCAAAAATGAGCACGATCAGACCGTCGCAGTCGTCAATGGCATCGTCAATGTCCCGCCACGGCGACGGGGACTGCGGCCCCGCTCTTGTACAGACAAACATGCACAGAATGTGGAAGGTGAAAATAAGAAAAAAATCAGCGGCACAAAGGTCCAGTTTTTAAAAACACGACGAACCACACTCGGCGTACATGCAAATGCTGATATGCATGCACACGCCCGTGTACAAGAAAAACGAGGCCAACACCATGTACGAGCTGCATGTTTTCTACAAGCTTGTTGCGGCCGTCCATCCCAACGCACCTATCATGTCGGTCTGGGACTCCCTGCTCAAGTTTGAGCATTTGCCGGCGGTGGTGCTTGTGAGTGGGAACAAGACCATCTATGGACGCTTCGACGACACCGCCGACGGAATGCATGAAGTGTGGGACTTTGACTTCTCGCAAAACTTTCCATCGACGCGGGGACATGACGATTGTAGGGGAGGGCTTGTGGTGCAAAACGAAAGCTCGATTCTGTTTACTGAAGCGGGCCTGCTCCTCACACTACCTGTTCCGGACAGAAAGGAGCGCTTTCTGGCAAGCTTTGCCGTCAGCACCATGAAGCAGCACGCGGAATTTAGCCTGAACAAGCAGAAGCAGGCCTTTCGGCGCTTGAGAGATAACTTTCAATTTGTGTCCCTAAGCATGCAGCGAGTCGTCGACTGCACCCGTATTGAAAATGGGCGTGTACAAAAGAAGAGAAAAAGAAACGCAGGAGCATTGACTCCGCAGACGTAGCCCATGCGCACTTGTAGACGCCACGGCACCCAGCCCTTACGCGTTTGGGGCCGGATACGATGTCTTGGTGTGATCGAGAACAGATGCCGCGGTCTCCAGCGCCCGAATGCGGTGACACCACGCCAGCACATCCTCCCTGTCCTTACTGTCGGGAAGAAACCTGGCAGCAAAATCTTGGGATAGGTCCAGGGCCTCCTGGAACGAAATGTTCATCACGGTAGCGAATGAGAGTAAACACGCCCCAGCAGCTGAAATCGTCTCTGCCCCCTGTGACGCCTGCGAAAAATTGTTTAGCAGACCCATTTGGACATAGACCTCGGCGTCATTCTCAATCTCCTCCGACACCGCCTTGTCCAAGAATCCCAGCATCGAATGCAGCACGTCGATGGGTGTGTTGATGTTGATATTCCAGTCCAGCAAGGACAGAACGTGTATTTCTGCATGGTGAATTTTCGGCGGCGAGCACACGTCCTCCGGAACACGTACGTAGTACGGCATGGTCCCGACTATGTCGGCAAATTTGAGGGTGTGCGTCGTGGTCGACTTGGTTGCCAGCGACAAACACGCCATGGAATACGGCACCAGATCTGCCGAGGTCACAGCACGCAACAGGTGCAGCCGGTCGCACACGCGATCAAAGAGCACGGTAGCAAGCACCGAGCAGCGAATACCCAGGCGGAAGCAGTGGTTGGCCTGCACGATGTACGCCTTGTTCCTGGTGCGGATCTGAGCCGGGACGAGGATCGCACTCGGTGGCTTGTTACCATGCGACGCGTGAAAGCAGTCTGCGTTTTGATCCAGCAAAAAGTTGATGTGCTTCGTGTACCGAGATGCTCCAGTGGCCACAGTGCTGTTCTGGACGCTGCCAACCGTGCTCACAGACATTGCCTTGCACGCGCTCGTGCAGTCAAGGCAATCCTGCGCTGCTGGAACTCGGTGGATCCCGCACTGCTCGTACTTGGTGAATCCCGCGCTGCTGGAACTCGGTGGATCCCGCACTGCTCGTACTTGGTGAATCCCGCGCTGTTGGAACTCAGTGGATCCCGCACTGCTCGTACTTGGTGAATCCCGCGCTGTTGGAACTCAGTGGATCCCGCACTGCTCGTACTTGGTGAATCCCGCGCTGCTGGAACTCGGTGGATGCCGCGCGCCACAGCGAAACTCGACGGGCTTTCTCAGTGTCCCTTTCTTCCTCCTGAGAGACTTTTCAAAAAGGATTGAACAAAAAATGTAAAATTTACCACTCACATTCTACTGTAAATTAGTAAAAAGGCGTAAAATCAATTTTTAAAAACAAGACGTGTTTTTACGACCCTCTGTAGACTTCGAGATTGTGCTCCTCGTGCACTTGCCGTGATGCCTCCACCGAGGGTCGTATCTGACCATGGTGGCACCGTTGTAACGACCAAGATGCACATGACTCCATTCTGTGATCCTTTGGGCGATGGAAGTGGCGTCTCCATGGGTGTGGATTTGCAAACTCATCTGGGGTTGCCGGGGCGCAGCTGTGACCAGGTACACTGGGGCAGGCGTCCAAAACTGTGCCTCGCATTCGCCGGCGTTCACTTTACCTACGCGGAGATTTGCCTGGCCAACTGGTTCAAGGTGTACACCCGGTTTCATTTGCAGGAGCGTCAATTTCACGAAATAGACTTCCTCGTGTGTCCTCCTTCGATTGCCCTGGCAACATTCCAAACGACGTTTCTGCACTTGTGTGAAACTTTCAAGCTGCCTGATGGAAAGGCACACCCGTTGGTCACCTTAGACAAGGACACGGCACAAACTGGTGCAAAGATAGCTGCCTCGGCCAGTTTGCATTATTCATTTGCAGTCATGTTCCTGCTTGCACGGAAATTCGACGAAGTTGTCGAGGAATGGTGCAGTGGAAACGAGAAGCCGAAGATGCAGTGCGATCTCAATTTTCCCAGACTCAAAGACAATTGGGTGATGCCCCGTTCTTTGATTTCGTTTTATTTCGGTGGATAACTCTAAGCGATGCCGGCTGTTTTTATCAATAAACACCACAGCCCTCTCCAACTAAACAACACATCACAACCAAGCGCGGCAGCATTACACCTTGGCCATATTCAGAGTGCCGTCGTTGACCCACCGCAGACCCAAAAATGCCAGTATAGACGAGACGACAGGGCCCAAGACGTCGTCGCCTGTCAGATCATAGAGCCAATCCTTGACCATTTCAGAGGTGCCAATCCATGCGCGGAAGATGTCCAGGTCTGTCTGCAAGATGCTGTCCTTGATGTCAAACGTGTAACACATCTTGACACGCCACAGCAGGCGCTGCACTTCCGTCAGAGTTACAAAATTGTTGATGCGAATGACCTCCAATCGCACGGAACCCGGCAAAGCGTCGGTGTGTAAAAACGACGCACTGCCAAGGTGATACTTCAAGACGCAAGGCTGTACAAGGAAATAATACCCGTGTGTTCGTGTCCATGGGGTTTCCTGGTTTCCAATCATCCGCCACAGGATGTCATTGACCACGCGGTAGATGGCCTTGACTTTACAGGGCTTCCAGCATGCGGAAAAGTCCTGTAGCGAAGCTTCCAATGCAACACTCTCGCTCTCAAACTGTATTGCCACTTTCTGCAAGTGCTTTTCGGCCAGGTCCAGGCGCTCCGTTCTCCAGTTCAAGTCGTTGCGCATCGATTTCAACTTGTTCATCATTGTCGAGAAGTCTGCTTCACTCACGCGCACGAGCGTAGACCACTTGCCAAAGCGAAGGTCGTCATCCAACATCGCAATGCCCATCATCTGCCCAAAGATGCCTTCGCTGGACTCCACCGCCTGATTCCAGTTGCTAAAACACTGCAAAATGCGAGAAATCGACATCCGCAGGCGATGATTGATCTTTCCATGGCGTTCAACCTCCACAAGCGCCGTCCGGTGTTCCCTCGCAATCTTGTCGAATGCCGCCTCCTGCAGGCGAAGCTTGATCCAATCTTGTTCATAAAGCCGAACGGCCATGCACAAAATACGGCAAGAGGTGATGGCATCCAACTTGTCAAACATGGGGCCTTTTACACATTCACAGCCGCGTTGTGCTGCAGCCGCGACAGGTTGCGGTGGAGACGGTTCAGTGCAGTCCGCCAGCATGTTTTGAAAAGGATTTGATCTGGCTGTAGGTTTTAAAAATAAATATTTTTATTTTTTTGACTTTTTGTGCAAAAGCTCAAAGTTGTACTTGACACAAACGCCAGCATGTTTTTGAAAAGGATTTGATCTGGCTGTAGGTTTTAAAAATAAATATTTTTATTTTTTTTGACTTTTTGTGCAAAAGCTCAAAGTTGTACTCGACACAAACGCCAGCAAATCCTCCGGCATGCCGAAGCGAAGGCGGGGGGCTGACCGTGCCGCTGGTGGCGCTGGAGATGACTCTCAGGAGAAGGCGATGGCCGTGTTGCGCAATTTCCAGCAGGAAGAAGACAGCAAGGCGGTAGCACAGCAGAAATATTGCATGCAATCGCTGCCGCGGCTACCGTGCACGGAAGTGGCTTTGCCCCGTCTCCAGGCCGCGCCCGCGTACAGGCCTATTGATCTCTGCAGCGACGGGGGCGTGCTGTCGTTTTTGGAGCAGATTGCTCGGTACATCACTGCAGAGTCATACGCAGACCGTGCTGATGCTTTGAAGCTCTGGCTTGACCGCATCCAGTGTACTGGCCAAGACGACCCTGCATTCAAACGCTCCGAGGCCGTGCAGTTGGCAGAAATCTTTTTGCAGACAGCTCCGCCCTTTTCGGAGTTTCAAAACCTGGGCTCATTTTCACGGAAGAAGAAAATGGTGTCCTGCTTCAGGACGGCGCTGGAGAAGGAGCGCCAAAACCCGGGTGTACTCACCAAGGCCGTAGAACGGGTCATGGGGCTCTCTTCTCCATCTTGCGAGGACTCAGACTCGGACGAGATCTGACGTGGATGCAAGGGTTGAAACCTGATGCTGGCGCCTAAGAAGGAGGTATGGGTTCAAGTACCCCGTTCATTTCCTCAAACGGCACGTGCGTGAGCATGGCCATGGTTGGTCTCGGCCACGTTTTCCAGTGTTCTGTCTCTGTATCAGCATCCGCGGGACTCACCAGTGTTTTTGAAGTAAGGTTCAGCACCTCTGGTTCTGCTCTTCCGTCCTTGTCTGTAATCAGTTTCAGCTCGAATTTCTCCCGGTCAAAGGCTGCCGCGACAACGTTCATGATCGGAACTCTCACGACATCGGTAGGCCTCCAGCATACCAGTGCTATCAACGCTGGACTTGCTAAACATAATAAAGACCCGTCTGGAGAAATACAAAGCAGTTTCATCGCATCGCCCTGTACCATAAAGCGCAGAGAGTCGTGGTCATCTTGTTGTAAGCCAGGCGGTGGACTGGGCACTAGGATGTCCTTGATCTTGTCAAGGCCAATGTTTCTCGTGACCTTTCTGTAGTCAAACTGCGCTCGGCACGTGGCACACTTTCGTCTGTTTGCATTTTCAGTCGTCACCCATTTGTGGACGCATGGCCGGCAAAACGTGTGTCCGCACGGAAGAATGACGCTGTCAGTGACTGGGTCGCAGCAGATGGAGCATTCAATCGCGTCCAGCACCTTCTGCAGCTTGTCTTGGAGGGATTTGAGAGTCTGTTGTAGATATTCAACTGTAGGTTCTGCTTGTGGCTCCTTACCATTTTCGAGTCTGGCTTGCTTGTCTTGGCCTTTCCAGTCCTGTGTGCTGTCGTCGTTTCTGTCTTTTCGTTTACCCGTGTCCACGTATGAGGCACACACACAAGACGCCTGTTGGTCGAGTAAGTCGCGTATGAGCAGCAATGTCTCGCTTTGATGCATTTGGAATGTTTTTTTCAGGGGCTCTTATATACAAGTCTATAGAAAGAGCCAGACCAAGCCTTTGATCCGGCCACAATCATGCTGGTAGAATCAAGAGGCTGTCTGCCAGGCAAAAGATCATGTGAAAAAAACACAAACAACCACAAATGAGGCCAGGACGACGGGTCGTGTGATATACCATGGACCCTGCGCTTATTCCAAGCTGTGGAGATGGAGTTATGATTGACAAGACATCACTTTCTAGCCCTTCTATCTGTACACCAGGCCCAGATACTGACGTGGCCGAGCTCACTACAGAACACTTGTGCGACTTGTCACAAGTAAAATTCGACATCATGCAACGCTTTATGATGGACGTGTAGCCTTCCGCTTGAGCCTCGTGCCTAATTGTGGCTGTATTATTTCTGCAGTTGCTCCATGGACTTTACCAATAAACACTTATGA
>Ga0207993_1001001_pt1 | contig 11137 bp, 7 predicted proteins | sample ETN01SmetaG_2_FD_185791 | JGI IMG/M metagenome (GOLD analysis project Ga0207993, IMG submission 185791) | Marine microbial and viral communities from oxygen minimum zone, Eastern Pacific Ocean - ETNP2014F12-01SV265 (SPAdes) (version 2) | ecosystem: Environmental > Aquatic > Marine > Oceanic ...
TGCTGTCACAGGCGGTCAAGTATTAGGTATTATGGCAGGTGAAGGTGGTCTAGGTGGATATGATGGTGCAACTGCATTAGGTGGTGCTTTTGGTTCTAATCCAAATCAACCACAGATAAATACAGATCCTGGTATATCAGGATTAAATGCTATGGGTGGTGGTTTTTCAACTACTACTGAATTTGCAGAAAGTAATTCTTATGGTGGAGGTGGTGCTGGAGCTGTAAGTCCAGCACCTAGTGATAGCGGGGTACCAGGAGGTGGTGCTATTAGAATTATTTGGGGAACTAATAGATCATTCCCGTCAACTAATACTGCAGACGAATATCCTATCTAAATAGTATTAACATTATGATTAATGATCATGGATTCCGCCACTCTCAGAACTGAATTTGAAACACAATTAAAAGATGCAGACACAAAAATTGCTCAAGCAGAAGAGCAACTTAATAAGTTGAAAGAATATAAAATTAAACTAGTTGGTGGATTAGAAACTTTAGATCTACTCTCAAAAGACGAAACAAAAGAGGAATGATTCTATCATGGCAGCAATCCCACTAAATTTGTTATTGGAAAAAGGAACGGACTTTGATGCCACCTTTAACATCCAAAATGAAGACAATACTACTCCTCTTAATTTAACTGGTTATACAGCAGAAGCTAAGATGCGTCGTAGTTACTATTCAACATCTGCAACAGATTTTACTGTTGGATTTGTTGATCGTTATAATGGGATTTTAAAAATTTCAATGACTAATGCTAATACATCTACATTAGATCCTAGAAGATATGTTTACGATATCGTATTAACATCTCCTCAAGGAATTAAAACTAGAGTTATTGAGGGTGTGTTAGAAGTAACGCCAGGAGTTGTCTGATGCCTAACTATAATATTTCAGTTAAGTCATCAAACTACAACGTACTTTCTGATCCTCAGAAAAAATACAATGTAGGTGTTAACTATGAAATTCCTAGTAAGTATCTACAATATGGTAATGAAATTCTTGACGTTACAAATTGGGTATTTGATGGAACTACTACAGACTATCCATTAATTGATCAATCAGGGGATGCATATACTCCTGTAAATGATCAGCAATTAATTGTTGCTATTAATGGATTAGTACAAGTTCCTGGCATTGATTATACTGTTAGTGGTACAACTATTATTTTTAATAATGCACCATCTACAGGAGATGCAATTTATGTTGTGGGTCTTTCCACAACTGCTGACTTAACTAGAACAATTAATTTTGTCATTGATGCTGGGTCTGCTCCTATGTCTTCGGGCATCAAAGGAGAAATGACCTTAGATGTAACTGGTGAATTGCAAGCTTGGACTATTATTGGCGATCAAGATGGTCAAATACAACTTGATATCAAGAAAGTTGATTATGCAAACTTCCCAAACTTTGCATCTATATGTGGTAATGAGAGACCACAATTAGGAGATATTGCAAGTAACTCCGTAGAAAGAAAAAACACAAATACGACAATTTCATCTTGGAATAGAGCTTTGAACGCGGGTGATATTTTGCAGTTTGAAGTTGTCTACGCTATAAATATACAGAGGTGTATGGTTTCCTTGAAACTGGCACTCTAAGCTTTGTATAAATAACATTATCATAGGTAAGAAACTCACAAGGAGATCGTTTAGATGGCACTTCTAGTCACAGACCAGGGTGAAATTGATTCGCTACGTACTTTACTGAATGCGACTCATAAGATTCCCAGGAACTTAGTTCTAAAACTATACACGAGTAATACAACTCCTGCTGAATCGGATGTCCCCTCGGCAGCTAACTATTACGAGCCATATGATGCAAGTAACGCATCTGGATATGGTACTGCACCTTCAACTGGTTATCCAGAGGTAGAAAATAATCGTACTGAAGAAGATCAAGACTTCACTGAACAGTATGGTATCCTTCTTAACGGAAACCGTTGGACTGTTGGTACAACTGTAAATGCTGTAGCTACGACTACTGCAACAGGAACTGCAGGCACCTACGCAATTGCGGTTGCTGATGCTTCTGATGTTAAAAAAGGAGACTATGCAGAAGGTGCTGGTATTCCTACAAACACCTATGTTGTTGATATTCAAGGCACTGACTTTGAGTTAAGTCAGCAACTAACTGCAGATATGAATACAACTGCAGTTTCCTTTGGTAGAGGTAGAACTACCGCTTCTTACCCCGAACAAGTTTTCACCTTCACTTCTGCTGCTGGTAGCGTTTACGGATACTACCTCTCTCGTGCAAACAATATGCCTGTTGCTTTACAGGGTGTTGTTGATGGCGGTTCAGTCGCTACTGGTGCTCAAATTACCAAGTCTGGTTGCAAGGGAGTTATCGGTAATAACTACATTAACCTTCTTGATGTTGATGTAACCCCAACAATTACTGCAGGTGTTTCTGGTACTTTTGAGATTGCTGTTGACTCTGCAACTGGAGTTGCTGTCGGTCAAAGAGTTACTGGAACTGGTATTGCAACACAAACCCGTGTTGTTGGTATCTCTGGAACTACCATTTACCTAGACAAAGCACTTACTGGTGCTGCTTCTGGTACTGCAACTTTCGCAGTTAACGTTGCTGAAAACCTTACTGTTGGAATGGCAGTCTCTCAGACCGCAACTCCAAATGGTATTGCAGCAACTACAACTATCGTTGGTATTGATCTTGAAACCAGAACTGGTGAGATTGGTCCTCGCGTATACCTAAGCGAACTACTAGTTGATAACATTCAGGTATCAAACGGTAACGACGCAGTTCTATATGACTACTCTGTAGTTACTTCAGATCCAGGCGGTAGTGCATTAGATCACAACTTAAATCCTGGCGATGTTATTTACATTGCACAAGGTTCTTCTAGTTCTATTCCTGCTGCACACTACACCGTATTTGAGACTCCAACATCCTCAACATTTACTACAACTCCTGCATTGTCAGGAACAGGTGATGCAACTCTTTATAGCAGCATCTTCTTTGCTGAAAGATTTACAAACGGTCCATACGCTATTCAGAACAACGGTGACCAAATTAAGGTTACTCTAAATGTCAGCCTAGACTGACCCTATATACTAGAGACCCAGTTTTTAGTTATCTTTTTTGTGGGGGTTGCTTTGCAATCCCCATTTTTAATGGTTGTTAGTATATGGCTGTTTATTCCTTCAGTACAACAGGAATATTTCCATCAATCATTCGTGCTGCGAGTGAAGGTTTAGGCAGCTTTTCATATGTTTATGAACCAAGTATTATAGATCTATACCTTGAAATAGATTATGGTACTTTATCGTTTAATAATACTCCAGTAACTAGAACTGTACAAGTAGACAATTTAAATGCTACTCTAACAAATACATTTTTAACAGATTCAGGAACGGGAACAGGAACTACTGGTGGATTTAATATTGGTAGACATATTAGATTCAACAGCACAAATAAACCTAGAACGGTAGAGTTTAGTTTACCAAACAATATTAATTCTTCACTAACCTTTGAAGTAATTAGAGGTAATGACAATAACGGTGGTGAAGATCCAGATACTGTAGCAGAAAGTTTAAACTTAGAGTATTATGATGGAAGTTCATGGACTTCTATTGATACTGTAGTAGCATATAATGATGCTACATTTAACACGTTAAAATCTGTAGAGATTACAATTCCTTCTGTAGCGAGAGCAGCAGGTACACAATTTAGATTAATACAACCAGACCATAGTGGAAACAATTGGGATCACTATGGATTAAAATCAGTAGCATATACGCATACGTCAACTCCAGTATTACCAACGAAAGATCTTGGTAATATTACAGATCTCAACGCTACGATAGAAGATCGTGGACGTATATTCTATGTTACAAATGTAGAATCCTTTGGATTCGCTAAAACACTTAACGCTGCTTCTTGGAAAGCAACTAGTGCATGGGTCGGTGAAGGAAGTCTTATCTCCTTTGGTAGACAGACATCTCCTGCTGTATATGGTTACATCGCTGATGGTAAGGTCCGAAGTCTTCAAGGTACTGCGGATGTTGAGTTCACTGCCGTTGATGGCGGCAGTGGATTCTTCCCACTACAAGGAAGTGCTATTATTGGAATCACCGCTGATATTATCGGCAGTGGAAGATTTACAACGCTTTCAGGTTCTGCTGAATCTGTTGCAGTCAATCCAGACGAGAGGCAAATACTATTCTCGTTTACAGGTCAACGCAGTTCTGAAAGAACAACCAATATTTACAATGGTGTTGGAACACTAAGTAATCTCGCAAGTCTTGAGGAAGACAGAGGTTTTGCTTGGTATGGTTCTGGTGTCATTACCCTACAGTCAAATAATGACGAAAGGAAGACAGATAATTATAATCACACTTCTATAGTTCCATGGTCTACGAGAGACTTTGGAAACATTACTCAATGTAATGCAGAAGAAATTGTTTCTGGTGATCTATCTGGTCAAGCAGCGACTGGATGCACCATTGTTGTTGAACCTAATACAACAGCGAGAGTTGTACTTGGTCAAACATATCAAACTGCTCAAGACGTTAATTATCCATCAACGTTTATTGATTGGGGAACTATCACATTCCCAGCAGCAATGTCTCAGGATTGGGGTAATATCCTTGATCGTGAGTTGCGTCCACAAGGACTCATCAGAATTGATGTAGAGAAAGGTGCTGCATCTATATTCCAACCCAATTGGGTTGGTCGTGGTGGATTGCGTCTCAGAGGCAAAGCAACACTACCTGTATTTGCTAACGAAAAAGGTACTGGTATTCTCCACAAAATTCGTGGTGTTGCAATTACAAACTTCAGTCTACTGCAACCTGGCGACGGTCTATTCAAGTTTGTTAGTGATGCATCTTCTAGCACTGGAGTTGAAGCATTTGGTTCTGGATCCTTCAAGAAATTTGGTGGTGCAGCAGAATCTTCTACCTTCAATCCACTTGAAGAACAGATTCTATTCTCCTTTGGTGGAGCATATAGTAACCTCAAGTTTACCCACGGTACTTGGATCGGATCTGGAAGAATTAATAATATTGCATCTCTGGAAGCAGAGAAGGGATCATTTGATTATGTTGGTTCTGGTGAAATTAATATTATTTCCAGAAAACCAGTATGGCCTGAAGATTCCGATGAGAAACATACAGAAGCTTACAACTTCAGTGCATTTGTCCCATCAATTGATCTTGACTACGGTCTAATTGTTGATATTACAAATGTTGTTGTTACTGAACTAACAACACAAACAATATCTACAGATACAACAGCACCAAGTGGTGTTATAAGAGTTGGTCTAAACGAAACTGTAACGTTAAGTGCAGTATACAATGTTCCTAACACAACATCTGTACCAACAATTACAGATGATTATGGTTTAGTATCTGAAGTTCATGATCCAACAACTGATTATGGTTGGATACTTGGAACTCATGCTCACGGTATTCCATTCGGCACAGTTGCCGATATTACTGGTACTTCTGAAAATCCAAGAACTCGTACATACATTGCCAGTGGCGATGGACTATTCAAGATTACAGGTAAGGCAAGACTTCCTCTATTCGCCAGTGTATTTGGTGGAGGTCTATTCAAACCTCAAGGTGCATCTGTCACCAACTTTAGTCTACTTGCTCCAGGTGATGGACACATCAATGGAATGTATGGCGAAGGTGCAGAAAGCACTGTTACTGAATACTATGGTGATGGTGCATTTAGAAAACTCAGTGGTGCAGCAGAATCTGCTTCCTTCAATCCATTGGAGAGGCAGATGCTCTTCTCCTTCAATGGTGCAGTACAAAATCTTGCTTTCGCTCACGGAACATTTGGTGGCGACGGTGTACTGTTTACATTTGAAGGTGGTGGAGAGAGAACATCATATGATTATGTTGGTTCTGGTTCTATCCTCACATTCAACAAACTTGAGGAAGCAAGAACTTACTTCTACAACTGTAGTTCTATTGTTCCATTCTTGGATATTGACTACGGTCTCATTGTTGATCAAGCAAATGCTGCTGTTACCGATCTCACAACACAGACTATTTCTTCCGATGAAATCGCTGCAACTGGATCGGTCAGAATTGGTCTCAATGAGGTAGTAACTCTTGGTGCAGTATACACTGTTCCCAATCAAGTTACAACTCCAACCACATTCATTGATTACAATATTGTCAATGAAACTGAAGATGAACTTCTTGATCATGGACACATTCTTGACAGTGTTCAGGTTGGAATGCCTGGCTGCATCTATGGAACTGTTGAAGTTCGTGGTGTTGCTGATATTGCATTCACCCCCAATAATATTTCTAGGGGTGAATTGCAACTTAGAGGTGAAGCAAGAATCTTCAGCATTCTTAGAAATATTGGAGAAGGTACTCTATTTGCAATTTCTGGTGCATCCAGTTCTTCTGGTGCTGCTTACGAATCAACAGGTCTATTCCAGACACTTGGATTTGCAGAGGTTGCTTTTGTCACAGAATATGCTGGATCTGGTGCATTCAGAAAACTCAGTGGTGTAGCGGAGTCTATTACCTTCAATCCACTGGAGAAGCAAATGCTCTTCTCCTTTACTGGTACTGCTGGAATTCCATCCATCACACTCAGTCATATTGGAGATGGCAATCTATTCACGTTTGATGGAACTACTGATAGCACCACATTTGCACATTATGGTTCTGGTGTTATCAGTCTCAGGTCCAAGAAACCAAGACCTGATGTTGACTCTGAAGAGAAGCATACCGAAGTATACGATCTTAACATTGATTGTATTCAACCAGAGTATGATTATGGTTCACTTATTGACGCAGCACTTTCACAGTGTACGCCTACAAGTGGTCTAATAAATGCAACAACAACTGCACCTACTGGTTGTATTACTCTAGACGGTACACTTGGAATATATCCAAATGTAACTTATACAGTACCAGTTGCAGTTAACTCTCCAACTACTCTGTTTGATTACGGTACTGTTCCTGATCCAGAAGATGGAACGGATGATTATGGTTGGATTCTTGATCCAACTGGTAAGCATTGTCCATTCGGACAAATCCATCATATCAGAGGAAGTTCTGGTCCTAACTCCAGAACCTTCCGTGAAGTATTCACTGGTGAAAGTGAGCATAAGGTATACGGCATCAATATTTCTGGTGATGCAGAAATTGTTGTACCACCTCAGTGGTATGGTTACGGTGTACTTGATGTCACATCACGTCCTATCTCCATCACTGGATTTAGTTTACGCACATTTGGTGGCGGTAATCTATTTGGTATTGGTGGTGGTGCAGAATCTGTTACGTTCGTTCCATCTGGTGGTCAGGTTCTATTCAAGTTTGTTCCTGGTCCGTTTGATAGATGGACAACATACGATTGGCAACCTTCTTGGCAAGGTAGAGGTGCGATTACGCTTCCTGACGGTGAAGCAGTTACACGTTATGTACCTCATGTTACTGGTACTGGTAACATTCCAGTATTCAGTGGTGCTGCTGAATCTCTCACTGTTAATCCAGAAGAAAGACAACTTCTATTCTCATTTACAGGAGAAGTTCAAGAAGCATTTGTTGCGAACCCACCAGAAAGAACTGTACAGATCAGTTTCAACAATCGTGGATTCACCACTGGTATATTCTTCGTTCCACATTATCCAGGCGATGGTCTTATCTCTGTTTCTGGAGATGCCAATATTCATTATGTACCTCATGTTATTGGTACTGGATCTATTCCAGTATTCAATGGTGCAGCAGAATCTCTTACTGTCAATCCAGACGAAAGACAGATGCTATTCTCCTTTATCGGGGAACGTCTGTCAGAGAAGAAATCTGTTGCAGAGATTGGATTTGGAGATATTCTCTTCAGTGGTACATCTGGAGATCCATTACTTACATTTGCAGAACAACCATTTGGTACAGTTCCTGTATCTGGAGAAGCACACATTGTTGCATCTCTACTCCATGTTGGTTCTGGTACATTCAGAAAACTCAGTGGTGCAGCGGAATCTGCAACATTCAACCCACAAGAAAGAGATCTTCTATTCTCCTTTACTGGAGAAAGAATTGCAGAATCTACAAGCTTCAGCGAAGTTGCTTCTGGAACTCTGTTTGGATTCAGTGGAGCATCAGAGACATTTGCGTTTGCTTACGAAACTCAAGGTCTATTCAGAGTTGCAGACGAAGCTCTGGTTGTTGCATCTCTACTCCATGTCGGTTCTGGTACTATCAGAAAGTTTGCTGGAGCAGCAGAATCTCTTACCGTCAATCCAGACGAAAGACAACTTCTATTCTCTTTCGCTGGAGAAGGATCACAGTCTCTCACTGTCGCTGAGACCAAACAGGTTGAAATTGATATTACTGGTAAGGCAGATCCAGTTCTTAGAACTCAAGCATTCCATGGTTCTGGAACCTTTACTGTCACTGGTGAAGTTGGTATTAGATATGTACCCAACAACGTTGGATTTGGTAATATCTTTGCTATCAATGGTGCAGCAGAGTCTATCACCTTCAATCCAGACGAGAAGCAAATGCTCTTCTCGTTCCTTGGAGAAGTTGCAGACAGCATTACTGTCAGAGAAATCAGCAAAGGTGGAACTCTCACATTCGCTGGTACATCTGGAGATCCATTACTCTCATTTGCAGAGAGTGGATTCGGTCAGACAAAACTCCGTGGAAAGGTTCGCTTTACTACACACCGCAGTATCTTTGGTACTGGTTCCTTCAGGAAGTTTGGTGGATCTGCGGAAGCAGTTGCATTCAACCCAGTGGAAAGGGATGCACTGTTCAGATTCGTTGGAGATGCTACCCACAAAATTACCAGTGTTTACATTGGTTCTGGTTCTCTCAGAAAACTCAGTGGTGCAGCAGAGGCAGTTGCCTTCAATCCAGACGAAAGACAAATGCTCTTCTCCTTCGCTGGAGATGGTGCAGATTCCAGAACAGCGAGAGAAGTCAGTCAGGGTGGAACTCTCAAAACATCTGGAACAGCAAAAGTTCTTGTCAGTTTTGCACACGCTGGCGAAGGTACAATTCCTCTCAGTGGCGATGCTCGCACTACAAGAGCAAGAGACTTTGTTGGATTTGGATCTATTCCAGTATTCAGAGGTGCAGCAGAATCTCTCACCTTCAATCCAACAGAAAGAGAAATTCTCTTCTCCTTCAATGGAGAGCGTATATCAGAGAAGACTACCGCAAGAGAACTCAGTCAAGGTGGCACTCTTCTTGTTGGTAGTGAACTTGAAGCAATACGACTCACATTCAGTGAGCAACCTCATGTTGAGATTGCAGTTAATGGCGACAGTGTTGACCTACGTGCCTTTGCATATCAAGGATCTGGAAGAATTTCCAATGTCAATAATGTTGAGGATTCATTTGTACGTGCTCCATGGCAGGCTAGCGGCACAGTCAAGATTACAGGTGATGCACTCATTCAAGTACAACTCTTCCAGCCAGAGTTCGTACAGGTTTGGATTATCTAAAATATAAATATACTTGAGAAGAAAGTGTACGTAAATAATGACCACTCAGGTACAATTTAGAAAAGGTACAACTTCAGAACACGCCATTTTCACTGGTGCTAATGCAGAGATAACAGTTGATACTGAAAAGAAAACAGCTGTTGTACATGATGGAAGTGATGTTGGTGGTTTTGAATTACAACGTGCTCGCTGGGAAGTAGTTGACACATCAGGAGATTTATCCTGTGGTGTTAAATATCTTCTTGACACAAGCAGTGGTGCTTTAACATTGCAAATGCCATATGAATCAAATGGGGTAGTACCTCATGTAGGTGATATGCTTGAAATGACTGACTTTAAAGCAACATGGGCTATAAATAATGTTACTTTAACAACAACTGGTAACAGTCAGTTATTCTTAAACAAATTTGGAAACACTGATTCAACCTTTGTATTAGATGTCGCTGGACTTTATGTTCAGTTTGTTTGGGACGGAACTTACTGGAGGATCTTAGCATGAGTTTATATCTCAGTGCAAGCACCGCAACACAAGAACAAAATGTTGCAAATTCAAATGATTTTACCGTACATGCTCTAAGGAGAGACAAGGACGGTATGCTTCATTACACAAAGGCAAGATCTACAGAAGATGAAGTCTTTGATTTTCACCGCACAGATGGTGAAGAATATACAGATTTTCTTCAAGGAACAGAATATGTTCTTGCAGATACAGGTGAAAAGAAGTATTCAAATGATACTGATGATAAATACCAACAGTTCAGGTTTGACTTCAGACGCTTGACATATTTCATTGATAGTGATGGTTACTTAGTCGCAAGACTAAATAAAGATTATGATCATAACGCAAACGGCCCTAAGTAGGAATTATAACAAATGGCAGATTTTAGACTCGGTAGACTAAAGTTTAAGTGGAGAGGAGCATGGGCTGCCTCCACTGCTTTCGTCATTGACGATATCGTCAAGTATGGTGGCAACACATATGTGTGTACAACCAACCACACTTCATCAGGCACAACCTCTTTTTACTCAAGTGACTTAAGTAATTGGGATCTTCATGTTGAAGGTATTGAAAATAGAGGTGACTGGTCTAGTGGATCTTGGTATAGACTTAATGATGTAGTTAAGTACGGTAATACTCAGTACAGAACTACTACTGCTCATACTTCTACTGCCAATTTTGATTCCACCAAATTTGAAGTATACCTAGAGGGTCTTAATTTTGAAGATTCTTGGGTATCTGGTACTGAGTACCAAAAGGGTGACGTTGTAACTTTCAGAGGTTATAGTTACGTTGCTAAAACAATTCATACCAGTGCAACCTCACCTAATGCTGATTCAACCAATTGGGAAGTATTAACAACTGGTTTTGAAGCACGTGGTGAATATGATGCTGCTACAGCATATGCTTTAGGTGACGTTGTACGTTATGGTGGTAATTCCTACGTAAACAAACTATCTTCTACTGGTATTGCTCCTACAGCCACTGCTAACTGGACTCTAATTACTGAGGGTCTTAACTGGTTGGGTGCATGGGATTCTGCAACAGTTTACCAGAAGGGTGATGTTGTTAACAGAAACTCAAACTCTTATGTTTGTATCACTGATAACACTACTGGTGCTGGTAATGCTCCTGAATTAGATCCTAGCGGAAACTATTGGAACTACCTAGCACAGGGTGGTAACG
>Ga0207993_1001002_pt1 | contig 11136 bp, 10 predicted proteins | sample ETN01SmetaG_2_FD_185791 | JGI IMG/M metagenome (GOLD analysis project Ga0207993, IMG submission 185791) | Marine microbial and viral communities from oxygen minimum zone, Eastern Pacific Ocean - ETNP2014F12-01SV265 (SPAdes) (version 2) | ecosystem: Environmental > Aquatic > Marine > Oceanic ...
CTCTTTGAACAATCTCTAACAATGGCTCTAGATATAGTGAGAGAAGTCTCTCGAATTTCATTTAATTTATCAAATGTTTCAGATAGATTATTTAAATTAGACTCTAAATTGGCCAAATTAAACAGCTTGCTTTAAGTACTCGTATTCATCAAGTTCAAGAATATCCTCATCAACAGAACTAATATTTTGCATCTGTATCAAGGAAGCTCTTACTTGGAATGATGCATAAGCATAAATACCAAAAACTACATCTAATAAAAGGTGAAGTACAAATATGCCTACAGAAAGAGTTTGAATAGAGGTAAAAAAAGTAAGAAGTGCTAATAAGCCTAAAATTAAAAAACCTTTACGTTGTTTATTTACCATATATTCAAATTCTGAAGAAATTGAAGTATTGCTAGTTTGAGAATATTTCATTTCTGGAAAAATTACCGCTATCGATAGCGATAACATTAAACATATTAATACAAGTGTTGATCCCATTGCCCTGTCCCAACTGAACGTTTACTTGATTTAATATTAACTAATTAATTTTTATTTTTCTTTTTTTTAGAATTTATTTTCTTTGCCCTCATTAAGTCTTTTTATGTTCTCAGAGTGTTTGAAAACAATTAACCAAAATAACAAAAAGACAACTAATCGATCTTGAAAAACATTAAAAGATGTAAATAATATTAGATTGGATATAAATACAGTTAACAAACTTGCAATCGCAGAAATTCTAGAAATTTTAAAAACTACAAAATAAAAAATTGCAAGTACAGGAATATTCAAAAATAAGAAATAAGAAGTTTCAAATAAATCATACGAGAGAGGGTTAAGTGTAGAAAAAGCAATGTACACGCCTATGTATGTTGCAACCCCTTTACCGCCTTTAAATTTATAAAATATTGGATAAATATGTCCAATTACAGCAGCAAATCCACACAGAAGTAAATTTTCATCAAATAGGAAAATTGGAAGAAATCCTTTTAATACATCTCCGATTAACACAATTGCGGCATACTTTTTCCCAATGGTTCTCATTACATTCGAAGTCCCAGGATTTCCGCTTCCTGAAGAAGATATGTCTAATTTTTTATATTTTGCTACTAAATATGCAAAATTTATAGAACCAATTAGGTAACTTAAAGCAACAAATAAATAACTCACAGTTCTTACTTTACTTTAATAAAAATAAATTAGTTAGAGCACATATATACATTTTTCAAATTTAATGTAATTAATGTAATGAAAAAAGAGAATAGATGTCAGGATAAACGTAGATATAACAACGAAGTTGATGCAAGAAAGGAAAGACTGTACATAGAAAAGGAGTACAATAAGAAATTTCGTATATATAATTGCAGTGATTGTAATGGCTGGCATTTTTCAACAATAAACTGACATGACTGATATATTTTTAGGAATCATTCAAGGTATAACAGAGTTTTTACCAATATCTTCAAGTGGTCACCTAGTAATATTTGATGAATTATTACCTGAAGTAAACCTAGACACAAATGATATTGCATTTCTTCATATAGGAACATTGTTTTCAATTTTGATTTTTTATAGGACTAGAATTTTTAGCATTTTTAAAAATTTTGATGTTTTTAAATATTATCTCAAAATCATTACTGTTGGAGTTTTTCCAGCTGTTGTAATTGGATTATTTACGCCAATACAAGACACGATAGATAACAGCTCTCAAATATTGATTTACACAGGAATTGCTTATTTTTTCCTTTCTATATTGTTAATATTTTCTGAAAAAATTAATACTAAAAATGCTTTTAGTATTAATGAAATAACTATTAGCCATGCATTCATAATTGGAATAGCTCAGGCTTTTGCTCTTTTTCCAGGAGTCTCAAGATCTGGAATTACTCTCTTAGCTGCCATGTACATAGGGGTTAAAAAAGCTGATGCAATATATTATTCTCTACTTCTTGGAATACCAACAATCTTTGGAGCATGGAGTTTAACATTTGTTAATCAATCTTTTGAAATAAATACAAATATTATTATTCCATCAGTTGCTGCTTTCTTTACTGGGATGTTTGCGATTAAGCTTCTTGTAAAGTTCACTACAAATTCAAAATTGCAATATTTTGGATTCTACTGTTTGCTTCTTTCAGTTGTAAGTTTCGTACTTAATTGATTTTTAAATCGATAGGTTTTTTCTTCGGTTGAAATTTTAAAATTTCATTAGCTATTGAAAGTATATTTTGAAATTCTGAGCTTTCTTTAAAAGCAAATAAATTACTTCCTTCCGAAGATACAGTTATATCCTCTAAAAGGGGGATTTCTCCAATAAACGGTACATCTAACTTTTTAGACAATTCTTTCCCACCATCTTTACCAAAAGGATATATTTTATTTCCTTCTGATTCCATGTATGACATGTTTTCAATGACACCAATAATGCTAGCATTTACTTTTTTTGACATAATTCCAGATCGTTCAGCAACTATAGTTGCATTTGTTTGAGGAGTTGTAACAACTATATTTTCAAAATACTTTAAAAATTGAGATAAAGAAATAGAAACATCGCCGGTACCAGGTGGCATATCTATAAGTAAAATATCAATGTCATGCCACAGAACTTCAAATAAAAATTGTTCTATTGCTTTATGTAACATTGGACCTCTCCAAATTACAGCTTCATCCTGTTTAACAAAATAATCCATTGAGATAACATTAAGATTATTTATACGTGATGGGAATATTCTCTCATTAAAGGGTATAGGTGGAAATTTTGCTCCTAATATTTTTGGCACTGAATAACCCCAAATATCTGAATCCATAATTCCAACTTTTTTACCTAACTCATCAAATGCAATACCCAATAATGAAGTTATAGTAGATTTTCCAACTCCACCTTTACCAGAAGTAATCCCGATGATTCTTTTATTTTTATGGAAATTATTTTTTAACTCATCCATATCAATATCAGCACCAACAATTTTTGATACAGTTTGAATTTCTTCTTCTGTTGGTTTTCTAAATTTAATGTTATAAGAGCCAATTTCCTCAATTCTATGTCGCAAAACATCACGCACCCATTCAATTTCGGTTAAATCAACAATTTCACATGATTTCTTTTTAACTTTCGAAAGGGCATTTAATTCGGATAATGTTTTATTAAATCCAGGATAAATAATGTTTTCTAATTCCATTATTAGTATTGTATTTGTATTAGGTTATTAAATTAAATTATGTTCAAAAGAAATTTTATTCTCTTACTTCTAACTATGACTGTTGTAATTGTCTTAATTAATTCAACAAATAACGATGAATTAGAAATTGTTAGCGTCTCAAATATAAATGATGGAATTGTGCTAAATGATTTAAAACAGTTCTCTAACTTAAATTCAAATGAACAATTTGTCATTCTAAATATTTGGGCAAGTTGGTGTATTCCGTGCCAAAACGAAGTGAGTGAGTTAAAAATATTATCAGAGACTCAAGGATATTCTGTTATCGGAATTTTAGTTGAAGACTCAGAAGAAAATGGCAAAGAATTTATTAAAAATAATGATATATCATATCAAAATATTTTAGATAATACCCTCGCAGAGAGTATTCTTATACAATTTATTTGGAGTGGGATTCCTACAACTTTAGTGTTAGATGACAATTTTGAAATTATCTCAACAATCAATGGAGAAATAACAGCCAATGAAATTTTTGAATTAACCAGGTAGTGATTAACTAGAGGGAGTTTATAATTTAATTATGGACGCAATATTATTTTGGAGAATTTTTTTAGTGCTAGGTAGCTTACTTTATCTTGGAGCTTCTGGTTTATTTACTCTTAAATTAATTGCTGCTTCTACTGGAAGAAAAAGAATAATAGATTTATTCATTAGGTAGTTAGTAGCGGGGGTAGGATTTGAACCTACGACCTCTGGGTTATGAGCCCAGCGAGCTACCAGACTGCTCCACCCCGCGCTGAATAATTAATAGTAACTTACTTTAAATTAAACTCAAGAAAAAAATTTTTGTTATTTGTTTAATTGATCAATTGCAAGATCAACATACTGTTGTGCTTGGTCAATCAATTCTTGATACTTTCCAAGATTACCTTTTTGAAGCTGTTCTTGAGCTTGTTCAAAAGCTGTTGTTGCTTTTGCTAGTAAATCTAGCGGACTTTCACCTTCAGACTCTTCAACAACATCACTTATCAACTCATCACCAAAAATACTTGCTAGGGCCTCAGATAAAGTCTCACTCATTATGATTCTGTCTTGAAAGACAACAACAACGAATTTAAACTCTGGCAAAGGATTTTGTTCACCTTGAAGATAAATTGGTTGATAATAAAGAATTGACTGATTGATAGGAACAACAAACAAATTACCCTTGATAACACTAGATCCTTGTTGGTCTAATAATGTAAATATTTGAGATATATCAGGATCCTGATTTATTCTAGTTGCAACCTGGCTTGGTCCATCTACAAATTCTCCCTTTGGTAGTCTGAAGTCAATTAACTGCCCGTAATTCTCAGGATCAGCATCAGCAACTAAAAATGACTGCATATTAGGTCTATTTTCAGGGTTAAATGGTTGAAAGATTAAATAACTTAAATCAGTTTCACCAGGCAAGCTCATCAATAAGTAATAAGGCAACATTGGCTTAAAACCTATTTCTGTAAATTCTCCTCGTAAAGTAGCAACTCTTGGAGTTGTAGAAGAATCAGATGGGATAACCCAAGGGTCTTCATCTGCATAAAACACTCTAGGATCAGTCATATGGTAATCTCTGTACATATCAGACTGAATAGTGAATAGATCTTCCGGGTATCTGATATGATCTAATAATTCAGAACTCATTTCACTTTTTGGAGAAAATAGATCTGGAAAAATATCATTGTAAGCAGTCATAATTGGGTCGTTCTCGTCTACAACATAAAAATTCATAGTACCGTCATAAGCATTGACAACAGCTTTTACAGAATTCCTTAGATAGTTGAAATTCACAGGGAGTCCTGAGTTTTCATTAATCCTTCTAGTGTCAGCAGGTTGAGCGTAAGGATATTTATCACTGACTGTATACATATCAATAATCCAAAATAAATTTCCATCAATTAAAGCTAGATAAGGATCGTTGTCTGTATAAAGAAACGGAGCTGCTTTTTTAACTCTACTGACAATATTTCTTTCCATAATCAATTTTGAATCGTCTGATAGCTGATTAGAAATAAGAAGGTTTAATTCACTATATCTCAATGCAAAACCAAGCCTTCTAAAGAAAGATCCTATGCCTACTCCACCGTCTCCAGAATAATTTGTATAGGCAACAGATTGTCCTTCAGTTGATAAAGGATAGTCAACTTCATCTTGAAGTGAATTTACAACTACATACTCTACAGAATCAGCAGATTCACCGAAATAAATTCTTGGTTGTTCTACTTCTAGTTCAGCGACCGTTGTTGTTGCAGGGACGCCTTTTACATAAAAATCAGGCTGCCCTTGACTTGCAACATTATTAGCAGGGCTAAAAACAACTCCAAAACCATGGGTGTACTGCAGCCTTTCATTAACCCATCCGACAGCTGGTAAATTTGTTTGATCTAGCTCCCTTGCTGCAACCATAACCTGAGTCAATTCCCCGTTGATTCTGTATCTATCAACATCAACCTCTTGAAGTGCGTAATATGCTCTTATTTCTTGAAGCTGACTATAAGTCTCAGCTAAAACTGTAGGATCCCAAAGTCTTATATTGTCTACAGTTTGTTTATTGTTAGAAATATCATCTTGAGACAGATCCGGAGAAGCGGCAAATGACTTTTCCTCAATGCTATCTAAACCGTACGCAAGTCTGGTGTAGTCAATGTGATTTTCAACATAAGGTAATTCTTTGTTTAGTTCATCAGGAACGACTCTAAACCTTTGTATTGCAGCAGGTACCAGACCTCCCACTATTATTGATACTGCTAACCACAAACTAATTGCTGTTGCAGGAAGTAGCCATCCTCTTCTTTTTATATTCACAAGCAATAAAACTGCACCGAACAAGGAAATTAAAATAAGTAAATTCAAAGCTGGTAGATGTGCAATCACATCTGTATAACTTGCACCAAAAACTTTTCCTCTAGGAGAATAAAGAAGTTCCATTGAGTCAAGACGGTAGGCAAATGCTTTTAAGATTGCTATAAATGCTAACAATACAGATAAATGTGCTTTTGCACCGCTACTAACTTCCGGCAATCTTCCTTGTCTTAGTTGTAAAGCTCCAGTGGCGACAAAAAATAAAACAATAATTAATGATGTAAAAATTACTAATTGGAACCCCCAAGAAACGAATAGTCTGTAAAGAGGAAGACCAAATACATATCTTGAAACATCAGCCTGGAATACCGGATCTGTAACACCAAAAGACTGTTGGTTTAAAAATAGTAAAACTTGTTCCCACAGTTGAGAAGCTCCAGCTCCTAGAAATAATGAGAGACCAATAGATCCCCATAATCTATATCGAAGAAATCTTTCATTGGTCCAAGCTCGAAATCTAGATAAAGGATCTTGTGATTCAAATGATTCAAAAATATCCATGACAGGAGTTGCTCTCACTGCTAATCGTAAGTTCGTAAAAATAAATATAAAAGCTAGTAATGATGTTGCACCAACTAAGGCCCCTTTAGTAAGAAGGATTTTTATCCAGACAGAGTTTAAATTTACTGAATCAAACCATAAATAATTTGTAAAAAATGTCGCAACAGCTCTTGCAACTGAAAAACCTATTATTGCAACAAAAACAATAAAAGAAAAACCTCTTCTTTCATTATTGTTTGTACCACCAATATTTACCATGTTGTTATTTTATTTATCTCTTGTCTTTAACGTGAACTATACTCTGAAATTACTTTCAATGCTTCTTCAAATGAATCAATCGCTGCGATAGCTGTAGATTCTGTTGCCATAGGAATTGCTTCTTCAAAATTAGCAGTTGGCACCAAAATAAGTTCTGCTCCCGCTCTTTTTGCAGCAATGACTTTTTGTTTTATGCCACCAACAGGCCCAACTGATCCATCAATCTCTATTGTGCCCGTTCCTGCTACTACTAAGGAATTTGTTATATCTTCTGGTATTAAATTATTATAAACATTTAAAGCCATCATCAAACCTGCTGACGGTCCGCCTACATTTCCAGTTTTAATATCTACTTCAAATGGAAAATCAAATCTTTCGTTTACAGTTGTAGCAAGAAATCCCACCATAGGCTCACCTTCATATTCAACGTGTTCAATCAATTTTGTTTGTACTTCTATATTCTTTCTTTCACCATCAAAATCTCTTTTTACCCCTATGGTTACAGTATCTCCAATCTGATATCGTCGTAAAGTTGCAATAAATTCTGTAGCTGATGATATTTCTTCACCATTAATTGAATTTAGTAAATCTCCTTTTTGTAACTTGTCTTTAACGGGTGAATCATCAAGAATTCCTACTACTGATACTCCATCACCTTTTGAACCTATATCGTATCCTAAATAAGTAAGTGCAACTGCAATAGCAACATTTTCAGAGGTTTTCATATTTTGAATACTTATTTGACTTAATTCTTCAGGAGTAACACCTTTTGGCAAAATAACTTCTCTAGGGTATAAATCTACAGAGTCGTTTACATATGACCATGCATAGATTAATGCATTTGCTTCATCTCTTCTAACTGTTAGCTGAAATAGGTTTCCATCAAATTCATAATTTTCAATGTTTCCATATTCAATATCCCATTGATAAGGTGGCCCAGGAGACATAAAGTAATAATCTGTCTTTATAAGCGAAAGAGAAGATATTGAGATGAATAGACCAAGTAAAACAATTAATAATTTTTTATTTTTCTTGGACAAATTATACATAGGTGAATAATAGATTTATTAAAAAATAAAGAGCCGGTTAAAAACCGGCTCTTTAAAATAAATTACTTAAAATTTATGAACAAGGACCGCCATTCCAATCATAGGAATCTGCCGCAGGTCCTACGTAATTGCCTGCAAGTAAAACAGTTCCACTACCAATGGAACCATCAGGTCTTCCAATAAAGCTTTCTTTATCTGCTCTATTTTGACCTAACTCTCTTGTAAGCATCATGCCATCTGACTCTACATAGACATTAGCAGCAGCTCTTCTGATTCCTGCTCTAGTTAAATCTCCACCCTTAACAGCAGCTTCTAGAACTCCTTTTAAGTGATATTGTGAAGACCAACCAGCAACTAAGAATGAGCTTGCTGAATCTAATCCCATAGCTTGCATTGTAGCTCTCATAGTTGCATGAGCTGGTGTGTCAGCCTCATACGGTGCTACCCATGCCATGTTATACATTGTGCCAGACTCAAAAAGTGGCTTCAATGCAAAACCCTCTGCAACGAATGCATCGTTGTATGATGGCGCAGCCATCATTGCTATTGGGGTGAGTCCTTGTTGAAAGGCACCACCAGCAACCTGAGCCATATTACCTGGATTAACTGCAGGAAAATAAGCATCAACTGGTTGAGTTACCAATAAACCTACAGCTTGAGCAACGTCAAACTCTAGAGTAGGTGGTAAGTATTCCCAGGCAACTGTTACGCCAGCTTTTTCAGCAGCATATTTAATACCATTTGCCCAGTCTGTTCCGTAGTCACCAGCAAATCCCATAATTCCAATTGTTTTGATATCTACTGGAAGACTTGCCATAGCCCAGTCAAGAGCATTCATACCATCTGCACAGTAAGCAGATCCGAATTCAACAACTAGACCTCTATCTACACTTTTATATGACCATCCTGAATACCAACTCATAGGTGCACCGACCATGTTGTCTTTATCCATTTCATCTAAAATAAACAAAGTTTGAGGTGTACCAAGAGACATAGCTAAAGCAGCTACTTCTTCTCTTTGAGCATTGTATGCTTCAAGATGTTTTTGTGGATTGTAAGCAGTATCAACTCCTTCACGAATTACCACACTGTAATCACCAATTCCACCTGTTGAGTTAACCCACATCCAGAATCCTCTTTGAGCAGTTTCGAGTGCCGGAGCAACAGCTGCATAAGGTCCTGTATAGTCATTTAGCATACCTAAATATATACAACCTTTACTATCGTCAGCCATTGTAGGAACTCCGCCTACTTCTGCAGGACACGGATCTGAGGTAACACCAACGCCAGTTTTAACACCAGCAGCAGTAGTAACAGCTGGAGAGTCTAAAGTTTCAACAACCTCTGGGGTTGCCTCTTCTACAGTTTCTTCAGTTGTACCTCCGCCGCAAGCAGCTAAAACTAGGGCTAGAATTGAAAAAATAATGATTCCTTGCTTTCGCAACGGTTTCATAATCCCCCCTAATTTAATTAGTACTAATAACTATAAGGATAGTAGAAGTTTGTTGATCTAGTAGGAAAAAGGCCAAGCTTTAAAATAATTACGTAACCTAAACCAAATTCCCCATAATCCTCTAGGTTCAAATATTAGGAAAAGTATTATAAATAGGCCGAAAATTACCCTTTCTATTTGACCTAGTGACAAAGCCAGGTCTTGTCCTAGAAATCCAAAAGAGTGCATTGCTGTTTGAATTGCTCCAGGCATTAATGAAAAGAAAAGTGCACCAAATAATGGACCCAAAACTGTTCCACCACCTCCAATAATTACAATGGCTATAAATGTTACAGAATAAATTAAGTTAAAAGTACTTGGCTCAACACCGCCTGAGACACTAAACATTAATGCTCCTGTAATTCCTGCATAAAAACTAGATAATGCAAAAGCTGAAGATTTAAATTTAAAAAGATTAATACCTATTGCCTCTGCAGCAATATCTCCATCTCTGATTGCTGAATAAGCTCGACCAGTTTTAGAACGAGTTAAGTTTTTAACTCCAAGCCCAGCAAGAACACAAACAAATAGAGCAAGCATATACATAAGTTGGTTTTTTTCTAATATTAAGTTGCCAATTACTAAACCATCATCAAAATCAAATCCAAACAATACTAACTTTGCTGCTTTCCTACCAAGACCTGCTCCCCCAGTAATAAATTTTAAATTTGAGAATAGGTGTGAACCAATAAAAACAAGCGCTAAAGTGACTAGACCTAAATTTAACCCTTTGAGTCTCACTGATATTGGAGCTATTAGTAAACCTATTAACGCAGCCGATAGTCCGGATAATGGTAACCAAATAATCATATCAAGTTCATATCCAATAACATAAGTAGTTGCTACACCACCTAAAACTGCTGCAGTATAAGTTCCAATTCCAACAAAAACTCCATGCGCCAGACTAATTTGTCCAGCAAATCCTGACACAATATTTAAACCCCATGCAGCCACTGCAATTAAAAAAGAAGTGGTTAATAAAAGAATCCAGTAGTCAGAAGCTACAAGACATAAACTAAATGCAAAAAATAACAAAACAAAAAACCAAAATTTCTGAGTTAGATTTGGCAGTACTGCAGACTCCTTTCTGTAATCAGTATATAAATTTGGTCTTCCTCTCATACCCTCTCCACCTCCTCAGTTCCAAATAGCCCATCAGGCTTTACTAATAAAACCACAAACATGATTAAGTAAGGTGCGACAAGAGAAAATCCACTTCCTAAAGGAAAGCCAACTAGTGACTCCATGTCAGCTTGAAAATATGCAACATAACCCTGTGTCAGGCCAATTATTAAAGAACCGACTACGGCCCCTGGGATTGAATCAAGACCTCCAATTACAACTGCGGGCAAAGCTCTTAAAGCTGAAATAAAACTGAATTGTGTCAGGGTATTAAAACCTCCAGTAATAAAAAATCCTGCAAATGATGCAAGCATGCCAGCGATAAACCAAACTAAAGCGAATATTTTACCAACATCAATTCCTTGAGCTAGTGCAGCTTCTTGGTCAAAAGAAGTAGCTCTCATCGCAACGCCGTACTTAGATTTTTTGAAAAATATTGACAATAATATAATCACAACAACAGCTGTTAAGAAAGCGGATATTTCCAAATATTTGAGAACAACACCTCCTATGTTTATAGAACCAAAGTTTCCAAAGCTTGGAAATGGATCTCCTAGAAATCTTGGGTTTAGACCTATCCAATTATCTAGAACTGTTCTTAACAATATATCAATACCAATTGTCAAAATTGCTACAGAAAATACTGGCTCTCCAACCATTGGCCTTAGAAATGTTC
>Ga0207993_1001003_pt1 | contig 11136 bp, 2 predicted proteins | sample ETN01SmetaG_2_FD_185791 | JGI IMG/M metagenome (GOLD analysis project Ga0207993, IMG submission 185791) | Marine microbial and viral communities from oxygen minimum zone, Eastern Pacific Ocean - ETNP2014F12-01SV265 (SPAdes) (version 2) | ecosystem: Environmental > Aquatic > Marine > Oceanic ...
TATATAATTAAATGTCTATAAGGTTGACATCACGAATTTATGGAATAAATAAAATTACGATAGACAATTTAACGGAAGGTTTGTTATTAAATTCTGTTACAAATGCGGTTGAAAATAATTCTAATATAAAGGATATTTTAAACACATCATCTATTATACTGACAGATAAAGAATTAGAACCAGAACCCGAGCCAGAACCTGAACCTGAACCATTAGTAGTTGCTAAATTTGATATGAATTATAATAATGAGGTAATATATTTTGGTCATGGGAAAGTTACTGGAGTATATTTCGTATTTGATATAGAACCTACGACCATAGAATTGCATAATTTACCTAATTGGGAATATTATGGTTCTTATGTAAATTCTGAATATAGATTATTAATATTTTCGGGTTCACAGTATCCGTATAAAGTTTTAAATGGAGTATTTTGTTCATTTGGAGAAAATTATACTGGGACTTTGTTACGTGTGGAGCAATGTTGTTGTATCATAGACGATGGATTATCTATAAATGTAAGCGAAGATACAATTGATCAACCTGAACCAGAACCAGAACCTGAACCCGAACCTGAACCTCCATTTCCAGCTAAATTTGAATTGATTATGGATTCAGATAATAAAGATATTGTCTTTTTGGGCTATGGAATGGTTACTGGTGCATATTTTGTATTTGATAGTGCTCCTACTAACTTTGAATTGCATAATTTATCTGGTTGGAAAACATATGGTTATGATAGTGGTTCTGAATATAGAATGTTAATATGGTCTGGTTCAAAATATCCATATAAAATTTTAGATGGAGTATTTTGTTCATTAGGAGCTGACTATGGTGGTAAATTATTACGTGTGGAGGAATGTTGTGCAATTTTATACGATGGTTTCTCAGTAGATGTAAGTGAAGATACCATTGATCAACCTGAACCCGAACCTGAACCCGAACCACAGCCAGAACCCGAACCCGAACCCGAGCCTCCGTATGTAGCTAAGTTTGATATGAATTCAGAGAAAGAGGTTATATTTTTAGGTTATGGAATGGTTACGGGTGTATATTTCGTGTTTGATAGTGCACCTACCGACTTTCAATTACATGGTTTACCAGGTTGGTATCACTATAATTATGAAAAAGATTCTGAATACCGAATGTTAATATGGTCAGATGTAAAATACCCATATAAAGTTATAAATGGAGTGTTTTGTTCATTAGGAGCTGACTACGGTGGTAAATTATTACGTGTAGAGGAATGTTATGCAGTTATATACAATGGTCTTTCTGTAGACGTAAGTGAAGATACAATTGATCAACCCGAACCTGAACCTGAACCTGAGCCAGAACCCGAACCTGAACCTGAACCTGAGCCAGAACCCGAACCTGAACCGGAACCTGAGCCAGAACCCGAACCTGAACCGGAACCTGAACCTGAACCTGAACCCGAACCTGAACCTGAACCCGAACCGGAACCGGAACCTGAACCTGAACCGGAACCAGAATTAATTACGTATACTCTGGCTTGGGAGCAACCATCATTTAATGGGAATCGACAAATTTTTGACTTTACTAGAGATACTCTTTATCCAGATGGAATTACACTAATTACTGGAGCAAATACAATTAATCAAGGTTTTAGTTTATGGGCTTTGATTTGGATGCTTATGGGCGATCATACTAATAATAGCCAGGACATCTGCGCTAACTTACGAAGTCAAGTCGGCTACAACTCTTATGGACATATATCCATCAATGGTAATTCCACTATTACTTTCGACCAACCTCCACAAAACACTGAGTTTGTCTGGGCATTCAATGTTCGTGATAGTTATGCAACTTTAAAACGTTATCAAAATGTCAATGGGTCATTAGAAATAGTAACTCTTTATGATGGAGCCATTGATGAAAATTATTGGGGCGATGGTGTTAATCATGGTAATCTGTCGAAATATAGATTATACTTTAACGGTCCACATAATGCCTCCGGCCAATATCCAATGCGAGCAAATTATGATTATATTTTTAATGAACTATACTGGGGTAAAATGAATGATGATGCTATAGAACAGAGAGCAAAAGATTTTTGGGGATTATAATATGAAACAAACATGTTGGTAGATTGTAATTTTAGAATTATTGTTTAAAAATAAGATAATACATAATAATGGTTTATTTAGATGGTGATATCGATGAAAATAATACTATCGATTTGAATGATCTTGTTTATCTTAAATCTTATGCATCAGGAACAGAAGGATATTCAGTTGATGCGAATAAAATATATAACATTGCAACTCAAAAAGAAGATTTTACAGATGAATTAGATGAACATCCATATGTAGAACAAGCGATAGATGTTATGAAAAAATATCTAGTAGGTGAAGAGTATGAATTGCAACCTGAGCCTGAACCGGAACCCGAACCGGAACCTGAGCCTGAACCGGAACCCGAACCGGAACCTGAGCCTGAACCGGAACCGCAACCCGAACCTGAACCAGAACCTGAACCCGAAATTCTTGATTATGCAGGTTTAATATACATTGAAACGCCTCCAACTCTCGTCGAACCCTCGTATGATAGTGTAGATGATGCGTATAACATGATCATCGAGAATCATCTTGTCTGGAATAAGGAAAGTAATGATCATTACGATCATTTAAGATTTACCATCCCTGAGAATTATAGAATTGATGCGTTAACGTTCACGGAGTTTACGTGTAATGAAATTGATGGAGATGCAAAACTAAATATTCGTATTCAAAAGGCAGCGGATACAAATGTAGGATACAGGAATGAAGCAGTTGATCTTTTAGGTTATACTTATGAGATACAAGATCCAAATTCAGAGAGTTTACTAGATTCATCTGGTAATTTCAATGTTAAAACATACGACGAAGATGATTTTGGAGGAGACGACAATTTCTTGGATGCGGGAGAGTATGTTATGTTAATTAATTTGGAAAATCCAGATACAAATGATACCAACATATCGATGAAAAACATTTTCTACAAATTCACTGGAGAAATGAGAGCTTGGGAACCTGAACCGGAACCGGAACCCGAACCTGAACCGGAACCCGAACCAGAGCCTGAACCAGAACCGGAACCCGAACCAGAGCCTGAACCAGAACCGGAACCCGAACCAGAGCCTGAACCAGAACCGGAACCCGAACCTGAACCTGAGCCGGAACCAGAACCCGAACCCGAACCTGAGCCTGAACTTGAAATAGTAGACTCGAACACTATCGAATTTAATGTAGAAAGTTTGAGTAGTGTTACTAAAAATGGGATTGATATATCAAGTGATATACAAATAACCAATGGTTGGAGTACATTTATACTTAAAACATTAGACCCATCTAGTCCAGATTTTTATACTAATGAATACACTATTGATTGGGAAGATGATCCAGTTAGCCACAACCATGGAGGTTATTATTTAACTTATAATGATGAAAATGATTTTTCATCTGATTTCGTGCGGGATGGAGGTCCTCTATGGTGGTGGTATAGCGAAGAGCCTCAATACGGTGGCAATGGCGAGACATATAGTGATCCGAGAATAAGGTGGCGTGCACTCGCTTCGGAGAACTGGCCAAGCAGTATGTTTGGAAGTGAGGAAGTTTGGGACTCCTTCCGTAAAAAACACACATTAAAGTTTAAATTCATTGATGATACGAGTTGGCAGATCACGTATATTATTAATGATATAGAACATAGTCAAATAATACCAACTTATGATGGTTGGACATTATCTGACAAAACATCAATTGAAGTACGTTATAGAATGAGTGGATCAACTTATAGCGGAGGATTAACATCCGCTCATAAACTTACATTTTATGAACCACAAACAGAGGATACCACCCAAACACAAACAGTGAATAATACTAATTTAGAATATTTATCAGTAGATCGGTCTTATTTTATTGATTTTGCTCAAATGGAAGATTTGAGTGTTGAAGATAGTCAATTGTATATGAATAATAATTTTAGTAACTTAAAACCACAATTTCTTAATGATGGTGTATTTGCGACTCAAGGGTCAAGTAGTAATTATGATGGTTTGTTTAAAGATGAGCAATATGATGTTAATCGGAATGGGGCAGGAATAACAATTTGGGGTGCAAGCGAGGTTGAAGGAGAATTTCAATTTACTTCTAATTTAGATGGAAAATGTATTATTAATTATGGTTGTGGATGGTCAAACGAAGCCGCTCAAATTTTATTGAATGGTGTAGTTATAAATTCTACAACAAATACAGGACCAGTAGAATATGAATTTGATGTTTTAACGAATGATGTAATAAGTATATTCGAAAGTGCATCTGTGATACATTTATATTCAATATCTTTGCAAGGTTCTATAAGTCCTATAAATTATTGGAGTAAGGATATTACAACTTATGAGAATAATAATATAGTATATCAACATGATTTTACTGGTTTGGAAATAGGTGGTGATGTACCTAGTATATATTATGATATAACACAATCTGAATATGGAGGATACGATATAAATAGTATTAGTGGAAATATGTCAAGATCAATTTATATAGAAGGTATTCAATTGTTTGACTCTGATAAGGCGTCTGCTTTGCTTGTTTTGGGAACGGGGCATATAGCAAGACAAAGTTTTTCAATTGTTCAACAATCGAGTTCATATTCGAACGCACCTAACAAAATATGTGTAACTCTGTGGGATTCTAGTATAGAACATATTGGACAAAATATAGGTATACCATATGATGGCAAATATCATAGTCTCCTTGTAAGTTATAACAAAGACGCTTCTACAAATAATTTAAGAATTGTACTTGATGGATTTCAAGAAGAAATAGGAACTCTAAACCCGTCCGATGTTAATACTATTCCATCCCTAGCAAGAGTAGGGGCGTATATAAATAATGACGTTTCATCTTATGCTATGGGAGAACTTAAAATAGGAAAAATTACAATATACGATGAATATTTTGAATCTAGATTACCTCATTATGATGAACCAACGATATCATTTGCTTCTGTATATCCCAATGGATCATATTCTGCAGGTGATTATTCATGTGAAGTTTCGAGTGTTCATACCGGTTCAACAACATCACAACCTTTTGAAGGTTGGATGGCATTTGATTTACAAGATAATCCAAGTGCAAATATTTGGGCGACTTATCCGGATGTTTATAGTAGTGGTAATTACATCGGTTTAAATGGTGTGAATAAAAATTTAGGTAATAATACAACAGGTGGAACTACACAAGATGGAGAATATATTATATTGAATATGCCATATGCCAGACGTTTAATAGGTATAAAAATGGCTAGTCAAATGTCGAATGCAGCAGTAAGTTCAGGTAATCCTGCCACAAATGCACCAAAAGATTGGACAATATACGGAAGAAAAACACTTGGTGGTAATTGGATAGAATTATTTCAGAAAACAGATTCTGTTCCTGATTTTAGTCCTGGAAGTATATATTATATGACAACACCTAGTATTGATTATTATAAAAGTTTTGCATTTGTACTTGTTAAAAATAATGGTGCAACTAATGAAGTAAATTCGTCAGCTATTTCAGAGCTTCGTTTTATGTGTTTTTATTCGGAACCGACTAGTGCAATAAATACAAATCTACCATTAGTTTGTAATACTGCAAATGATTTTATAACAATAAATCCTGGAACAACACGTTTTTATAGAGCAAATAGTGTAGAAATGTATGTTAAATTGGAAGAAATTTCTGGAACTGAACATGGAATGTTGTTTTCAATAGGAGAAAGTGGTAATATGGGATTGATGTTGATGGCACGTAAAGATGTCAACGAAGATTTATTTCTAACATTAAGAGACGCCGGTGATCAGACAGATCAAATTAAATATGGAATAAAGGCCCCACCTAAAAATTCTGCAGGATATACACATATTGTTGTAACCGTAGACGACGATGGTAAAGATGTAAAAATATATTTAAATGGAGTTATTGTTGATACGTCGCAAAACGACCCCGATGTTTTCTGGTTCTACGATAAAACGGATCCGATGACTGCAGTATGGACCAATTCAACTATTACTGAATTTACTGTTGGTTCATCATTAGAATATCCAGACATGAATATGTCAAATAACCGAATTGGTTCAACAATTTCTCTATTCAATATATACAATACAATATTAACACCAAACGATGTATCTGCACTTTATAATTATAGCAATGATGTATTATTTTCCACACCTTTCAATGATGGAAATTTTGTTATACAACCAGCATATAATTTGAATGGTACATATGATACTGAATTGGGTGCAACCTCATTAATAGGAGCAAGTATTGATCCAGTTCATTATGGTGGTCAAACTATAGTGATTGCTTTTACACCCAAAGAAGCATTTAATAATACTACTAATAAAATATTATTTAGTTCCGAAATGACTGATTCAACAAGTGGAGATGAAATATATAGAGGGATTCACATTCAAAAAGTGAATGAGGGTCTTCAATTAAGAATGATGTGTAGATCCGAAATAACCTCTGCTGATGGAAATAGAAAACACGAATATGCTGACTTTCCTCCGTCTGGTGAGACAATTACAATTGGTTTAGAATATCATATATATGCGGTTCTTCATGCAGATGGTAAAAACGCAGATTTTTATTATAACGGTGTTAAAATACCTACCGTTAATGATAGTGGTGACCCAGATGAATTGGATATACCATTAGAATATTCTCGCGATGTAACATTAGGAGGTATGATTCGTGATTCAATTAGAACTTGGAATACAAGTAGTGGGGATAGAGTTTTATTTACACATTTTAAAATTTACAATCAGATGTTTAATGAATCTCAAATTCAACAATTATATACCAGTTCTAAAGCTATGAGTGCAATTAATTTAGAATTGAAATCAAAAGCAGTCACAATAACAGATGATACTAGTCAAAGTTTTGGTGAATATTGCAATGTCGACGAAACTACTTGGGTAAATACAATTAAAAATATGGAGACAATCGATGCGTATGATAATTTTGTATATTGGGTTAAATTAATAAGAAATGGAATAGAAATCTGGGAACAATTTCCTTCTTCAAAACTCGAGGAAACTGCTACATCTAATGATTGGCGTGGACAAATTTTAATCCAACAAGACTACAGTTGGGTTAGAAGATCTGGAATAGGAACCGGGCATAATATTAAGACCAATAATGACTGGGAAACGAATGATCAAATTTATCCATATGCTAAATTATATCCTGAAAGTGGATTTAATGTTTATGCAAGTACAGATGAGGATAATGCGTATAAAGTATTTGATAAACTTACAGAAGACACTGATTGGCAATGGCCGTCTTCTGGTGGAGGTGAATATAGTGGTATAAATGGGAAATATGAAGGAAGTACTCAGCTTCCTGGTAGTCTTAAAAATGGCATAACTAAAAATTATTGGACTTCAAATCTTTTTGGTACAAGTAATGGAGGTATTGGACAAAGAAACGGCAGTGACATTCATCAGTGGGCATTAAATCACGATGGTAACGTAATTTTAATGGATATTGACAATGACCCTGGTTATATACGTTTTGTTAAAATTACACAAAGAGGAACATTAGTATCAGACCCTTCGTCGGGTAGACATCGCGGAAACTACCCGCAAGTAAGTCACGACTTCACATATTCTACTGCAGAAGAATTAATAGATGGATATAATAGTGCTGAGGCGACGAGTGCGGATTATATTTTTGTAAAAGATCCATTATTTGATGAAACAACACAAGAATTTGAGGATACAACGATACCATATGGTTCTTGGATATCAATAGAACTTCCAGAGATGGTTATTGTTCATGGATTTATATTAACAGCTAAAAAAAACAACCCAGAACAGGCTCCATCAGATTTTATTTTATATGGTTCAAATGATTCTGGAACACCAAGTACTAATCATAAATGGACACAATTATTTTCAATAACAAACGCACCTCCTAATGAATATCTAGATGATCAGGCGAGTCATACTGGTGGAACGTATTATGATGTGAATGCAACAGCTGGATTTAAGCACTATTGTTTGGTTAGTACAAAAGTTAATGGAGGTAATTGGGGTCCAACAATATCTGAACTTCAATTTATTGCTACAAAGTACGATCCAAAGGCTATTCTAACTATCAAAGATACATCTCAAAATTTAAATGATATATTTCCAATTCGATTTAATCCAGATGTTTCTGAAATAGATATAGAACCAATTGTTTTTGGAGCAGGTATGTCTATTGAATTAGTGATAACTCTTGGAACATTTGGTGTAGATGGCACAATATTTAATATTAGTCCCGCTCAAAACGATTGGGCAAATAGATGTACATTACAAATAAAGAATTTTAGTTCTGGTTATAATACAATCAATGGGAGCTCTAATTCTTTTGCATGGTATTTCATAGTTAATAATGATAATGCGGATGAAGGTCCCGGGTATGGTGCCTGGAAAAATTGGAATTATTCACCAGTTGTCGGAGAGAAAACACATATAGTACTTGTATTGAATGAAGATGCGACTGTTAATTTATATATCAATAATACATTATATACTGAAAATTGTAATGATTATGATATGGTAACACCCGGAACAATCAAATCAATGAACCTTATCACTTTAGGAGGAGGGGGCACTATGATTACTGACACTGAATTAAAAACTAAAAACCCAGGAACAGTTATACACGATTTCAATATATATAGGTATAAATTGAATGAGAATGATGTATCATTGCTGTATAATAATATTTCGAACACATTTTTGTCTTACAGAAATTATAAAATTATGTCGGGTGCAACTTCAGTTGATAATGTTTTACTGGGACAAATACAAGATACAGGGTTTCCTCGAGAAGGAGATAATTGGAGATATAATTCTGGGAGTCATGTATCTGGAAACCACAACGTAGAATATATTTGCCAGGATTTGGATAAGAATAGTTTTATTGTTGGGATTATTAATGGTGATGCGGTTACAGGCAAAGCCTTAAAGATGTGTAAAATAGATATTTATGGAAACCATATACCAGGTTCAAATAGAATGGTAACATCGTATGAATTTGATGATCTCGTAACTGAGTCGAAACTTTTAGAAGAATATCACCGAACTGATTATACCGAAGGTGGATTTGCAAGTGCTATAAAAAATGATAATACTGGTGATCAATGGTGGACTTTTACAAAAGGTGCTTTATTTGAGAGTGAAATTAGAAATAAGTATATACATGTAGATATGCTAGGGGTACCATCAATAGAATTTGATGTAAGGTTAATGGATACATTTTCATTTGAATTTTTCCATAAAATAAATGATGAATTCCATACAACCGAACATTCTGGATCCGGTCCTAATTATTATACTTTAAACAGACTTTATGCAGGCTCAACTACTTTGAATCAGTTGGTATATGATGTGAATTATCAAATCCCGAACAACCAATATCTTGTCCAACAACCCAAAGATCACCCCAACGCATGGTATGGAAGTACAAACGTATCCACCAGTATTGGAACTTGGGTTCACATTGTTATTACTTACGATAGAATAAACTCAGAAATTAAATATTATATTAATGGAACAGAATATCTATCTGGAACAGAATATTCTAGTGTAAGTGAATTAGAAACTTGGGATACATATAAATTAGAAGCGGTTAGAAGAGGAGCTAATGTGGTGAATGATGTAGATCATATAGATTATGATGGTAATTCAGACCATTCTTATAAATACAGACTTCACCCTAATGTTGTTTTAAATCAATCTGAGATTAGTAGTATGGTAAGATCACAAACGAATATTGACAATCTAGGATTACAACACAATATAACTATTTCAACAACAACAAGCTCTCACGTCTCCGCTGGTTCAACGGACACATTTTATGTATCTTTTTTAACAACAGAAGGCAACAATATTTTAGTTGATCAAGAATTATTTACTGGAATTGAAAAAAATCAAACAAAAACAAAAACATTTTCTTTACCAGAATTGCGTGATAATATCCAAGTGAAACTATATACAATAAATATTGATGGTATAGAATTAAGTGAAGTAAAAATTACTTATAAATATATTACTCATACGTTTTCGACTGTGAACAGTACTCATAATAATGGTGACGGTGTTAATAATACAGTTGGTTGGTTGGATTTTGGTGACGGTTCTGTCCACCCACATAATAGGATTTATACCATATAGATAATTAAATTAAATAAAAATTATAAATAATGGTTTATTTGGATGGTGATATAGACGAAAATCATGAAATAAATCTAAACGATCTAGTTCATCTAGAATCTTATGCCCAAAAAACAGATGGGTATTCAATAAATGAGAATAAAATATATAACATTGCAACTAAGAATCAAGATTTCGATTCTGTAAACGAAGAATATCCATATGTAGAACAAGCTATTGATGTAATGAAAAAATACATTATAGGTGAAGGGTCTTATGAGTTACAACCAGAACCAGAACCGGAGCCGGAACCCGAACCTGAACCCGAGCCAGAACCTGAACCTGAGCCTGAGCCAGAACCTGAACCCGAGCCTGAGCCAGAACCTGAACCCGAGCCTGAGCCAGAACCTGAACCTGAACCGGAGCCAGAACCAGAACCTGAACCTGAGCCAGAACCCGAAATTCTTGATTATGCGGGTTTAATATACATTGAAACGCCTCCAACTCATGTCGAACCTTCTTACGATAGTGTGGATGATGCGTATGACATGATCATTGAGAATCATCTCGTCTGGAACAAGGAAAGTAACGATCATTACGATCATTTAAAGTTTACTATTCCCGAGAATTACAGAATTGATGCATTAACTTTCACGGAGTTTACATGTGATGATATTGATGGAAATGCGAGACTAAATATTCGTATTCAAAAAGCAGCGGATACAAATGTAGGATACAGGAATGAAGCAGTTGATCTTTTAGGTTATACTTATGAGATACAAGATCCAAATTCAGAGAGTTTATTAGATTCATCTGGTAATTTCAATGTTAAAACATATGACGAAGATGATTTTGGAGGAGACGACAATTTCTTGGATGCGGGAGAGTATGCTATGTTAATTAATTTGGAAAATCCAGATACAAATGATACCAACATA
>Ga0207993_1001005_pt1 | contig 11124 bp, 7 predicted proteins | sample ETN01SmetaG_2_FD_185791 | JGI IMG/M metagenome (GOLD analysis project Ga0207993, IMG submission 185791) | Marine microbial and viral communities from oxygen minimum zone, Eastern Pacific Ocean - ETNP2014F12-01SV265 (SPAdes) (version 2) | ecosystem: Environmental > Aquatic > Marine > Oceanic ...
CATCTATGTGGTTCCGCTGAAGGCATTGGCTAGCGAAAAACACGAAGAGATACATGCGCTATGCGAAGGAGTTGGACTCAAAGCAAGTCTTGCTCTTGGGGATAGAGGAGAGGAGATGGGTTCTCTACATGACTGGGATGTTCTTGTCTGTACTAGTGAGCGTCTTGATTCTCTAATCCGAACCCGTCCAAATTTTCTGGATAATGTGGAAGCGGTCGTGATTGACGAGTTCCACCTTCTTGATGACCCTGGTAGAGGTCCTACACTCGAGATCATAATTGCCAGGATAAGGCATGAGAGGCCTGGATGTCAAATCATAGCCCTGTCTGCTACTGTTGGAAATTCAGATTCAGTGGCGAATTGGCTCAAAGCTGATCTGGTAAAATCTGAATGGCGTCCCGTAGAGCTTCAATCGGGTACTGTGAATGGGCTAGATTTGAAGATTCACAGAATAGATGGGATGGTTGAGAGAGATCTGCCCTCACCTAGAGAAATATCTGGCAACCCCAATCAGAATCTTAGGGCATTGGTACTCGATGCGATGGAGACAGGGGGGCAAACTCTCATATTCGTAAATTCAAGGGCTTCAGCACAAAAAGAAGCTCGAGAATTATCTAAGCATATCAGGCGTATTTCCGAAAGAGAAGGAAATGAAGGTATACGATCTCGAATAGAAAATTGGGAGAGTATTTCGAAGTCGATCACTGGTGCTAGCGAGGGGACTACTATGAGCAAGGCATTAGCTGAATCTGTTTCAAGAGGAATTGGATTTCATCACGCGGGACTTTCCTCTCGACAGAGGAGAATCATAGAAGATTCATTCAGAATGGGTAATTTGACGGCACTTGTGGCCACTCCGACCTTAGCACAAGGAGTGAATCTACCTTCAAGAAGGGTCGTGATAAGGGATCATAGGAGATGGAATTCCGCTGCAGGGGGATCTATGCCGATCAGAGCAATCGAGGTTCGTCAGATGCTAGGGAGAGCTGGTAGGCCCGGTTATGACCCTCATGGCGAAGGCATGATATTAGCCAAGAATTCAGATGAGGAGCAGTTTATCGTGGATCGATATTTACTTGGAGGAATTGAGCCGATAGTCTCCAAACTTGCAAATCCTAATTCATCCATCGCTGAGGAAGACCCGGCTCTATTGACCCATCTGTTGGCATTGATAGCGACAGGGGGTTTGAATGACAGATTCGCACTTGGCTCATTCCTAGCTCAAACATTTCTTGCAGATTCCCTGGATAAAGAGGAGATGGAATCGAGGATCGACCGGTCAATCGTATGGTTGGCAGACAATGGCATGATAGAAAGAACTGGAGAAGATCGTAAAGTCGCTGAGAGAATATCTGAGATTGAATTTTCAGAGGAGCCGGAAGAAGATTGGGGAGATGATCTGCCGGATTGGGCAAAGGTCGCAGGAGGATTGGTAAGAGTTGAGAATATCCAACGAGAATCGCTGGAAAGACGTGTGATAAGTCCGAGAAAAGGGCCTGCTGTCTTCGGATTCAGTCGTGCAAGTGATGTTGAAAGGATATCTCTGGAGTCGCCTGAATCTCTGTCGATGACGTATCGAGCAACAGGGCTTGGAAGAACTGTGGCAAGGCTGTATCTTAACCCGATTTCAGGTCGGATAATATCTGATGGCCTGTCTAGAGCTGGCTCCATTCTCTCAGGTGTCGATGATGTAGGGCAGATTACTCCGTTCTCACTCATCCATCTAGCGATTTCAACGCCCGATTTTCAGAAGCTATGGGTAAAGCGGAGTGAGCTTGAGGATATGGAAATTCGATCAGGTGTCCATGATCGAGAAAGGCTCATTGCGCTTGATGTTACTGAGGAGCTTGAACGAGTTAAATCTACTTCAATGCTATTAGATTGGATTGAGGAACGATCGATGGGTGAACTAGAGTCCTCGTGGGGAGTTCAACCAGGAGATATTAGATCTCGAGTAGATGGTGTGGAGTGGTTAATGCGGTCGTCAATCAGGATACTTGCAGAGTCTTCTGAGAGTATTGTGGATAGTGGTTCAATTGCTGATTCGTTGACTGAACTTCTTGGGGAGGTACAAATCAGAATCAGGCATGGGTGTAGATCTGACATAATTCAGCTGGTTTCAATTCGTGGAGTTGGTAGGTCAAGGGCTAGGGACATGATTGAGAAGTTGTCTCTGGAGTCAGTTAGCGATGTTGCATCGATGACTGATTCGGATATCAACAAGCTATCTACGCTCCAGGGTTGGAGTGTCAAATTGGCCACCAATATCAGGAAAGAGGCGTCTTCAAAAATTAAAGGAATGAGTGGCAAGGCTTGATTTTGAGTGACGTTCTGGGACCGTCATGACTACCATGGTTCCATGGTTCCCAATATGGGGAATCCGCTTCCATGAACCTATTATCATCCATGACCTTCTTGGATCCCTGCATGAATGGAGGGCCAGTGAAAGGTGGGGTTTGATAGGCGATGGAGTCGTTGCCAGTGAGAATCATGCCTGGTCAGCATGGACGGCACTTAGGAGGCTGGAATCCCGTGGAGAAAGTGTGGCCAGAAGCCCTGAAACAGAATTTATGAGAATTGTTGGCGGGACAAGACAAATCACTGAAGGGATCAAGCGTTCGGGTTTAGGCGAGGGAGATTCACGTGCTTGGCTGTTCTATCTTCCTGAAGAGTCGGATGGTTCACCACTGGCTGAAATGAATATCTCGCGGGAATACTACAACGATCTCAGCGACGATGCTGATCTATTGATTGGGCATCTAGGAGGGGTATTGATTCCTGAGCGTCCGATCCCAACACTCAGTGGTCTAAGGAAGATCAAGGGTTCTGTTGATGAGGGTGAGTTTGTATCTCTTGAGGAGGCATTCATAGTACATCTTTCTAATTCAGTCATTAACTGAATCAGTCAATCTGATAGGTGAGTCTGTTCTGGGATGTACGATGTCCAGATTCCTTGGCTATGGGAAATGCTCTGTATGCAGTGTCGGTTGCACTCCTAGCAACTATGTTGATCACGCTGGAGTGCGCTATTGCTCCGCTTGCTGGATTGAAAAGGAGAATCCCGAACATCCAGACTTGGAAAAAATAAGAGAAACGGTTCAAGAAGCGGCCAAGAAATGGAAGCGTCAGAAGTATTCTAGAGAGGATGGTCCACTTCCGATCGGGCCCTACTCCCATCGCAATTGAGGAATGGAGATGTTTCCCCTCGCAGATGATTTCAATGCCACCTCGTGGAATGATTTGGAGCCTGTGGCGAGGAATCTTCTAGAGCGTCCGGTTGAAGATGCAGATGATTTGGAATCTCTTTTCAAAGATATATCCGACATGGCGGAGCATGTCTCGGAAGCCGGTGCAAAATTGTACATCGGGATGACTTGCGATACTGAAAACGAAGAGAAGCAATCTGCTTTCATGTCATTCGTAGAAAATGTACGTCCAAAAATGTCAGAGGTTTCCAATAAGATCGATTTGAAAATAGCAGGCCTTGACTTCCTAGGTAGCCTTCCAGAACGTTATGACCTAATTCTAAGAAGCATGCAGAACTCGATTGAGATATTCAGGGAAGAGAATATCCCCCTATCCGTGGAATGTACGAGACTATCCACGGAATATCAGAAGATTACTGGTGCGATGACTGTAGAATTCGACGGCATGGAGCGTACGATGCCTCAGATGAGAAAATTCCTGGAATCGAATGATCGTGATATTCGACGTTTGGCATGGACGAAAATCAGAGAGAGAAGAATGATCGATTCGGAAAGAATATCTGAAATCATGGACGACTTAGTCCGCATAAGGCACAATATAGCCATTAATTCAGGATTTGAAAACTATGTTGACTATGCATTCCGTTCCATGGAGAGGTTTGATTATACTCCGAAAGATTGTCTAGCGTTTCATGAGGCTGTAGAGATTCATTGTATGCCTTTGATTCACAGCATAAATGAAGAACGTCGAAATGGTTTCGAATACGATGAGTTGATGCCCTGGGACGTTAATGAGAAGTCAGGAGATTCTCCCGATATTTTTGGACGACCCCCTCTACAGCCTTTCGAAGAAGTGGATGATTTGGTATCAATCACTTCGAAGGTCTTCCATTCGCTATCTCCTGAATTGGGTGAAATGTTCAATCGACTGATTGAGGGCGAAGTTCTGGATCTTGACAGCAGGAAGGGAAAGGCCCCGGGGGGATACCAGTATAATTTGGAAAAAACCGGACTCCCTTTCATTTTCATGAATGCATCGGGTCAGCAAGGGGATGTAGAGACCATGATTCATGAAGCTGGACATGCTTTCCATACGATGTATTGTAGTCATCATGACCTCATACAGGATCGTAACTATCCAATCGAGTTTGCAGAGGTTGCTTCGATGTCAATGGAACTTCTTACTCAGCCCTACTGGGGCGAGTTCTATGACTCGAAAGAAACTACAGATCGTGCGAGGAAGATGCATCTTGAGGCCATTATCGGCCTTCTCGCATGGATATGTAGAATTGATGCATTTCAACACTGGATGTACTCAAATCCAAACCATACACGCGAGGAACGCTCGAAAGCATGGCTTGACCTTAGGGCGAAATATGGGCCCAAGACAAACTGGAATGGATTCGAAGAAGACGAGGCACTCTTTTGGCAAACTCAAGGCCACTTATTTGGGGCGCCTTTCTACTACATCGAATACGGCATAGCTCAACTTGGGGCTTTGCAAATATGGATGACTCAGCTTGATGATCCGGAGAAGGCTCTGAATGATTATGCGAATGCCATGAAACTCGGCAATACGCGTACGCTTCCTCATCTTTTTGAATCAGCAGACATCGAGTTGAGTTTCGACGAGGGGCATATTGGGAATCTCGTAAGTTCGGTCAGAAAATCGCTCTCTGAGCTTTCTGTTTAACCGGTTACTCTCTGATTCCTTCTGCTGTGACTGTGAATACAGCTTCGCCCTCTGGAAGATTTGGGCTATCAATTAGTCTGGCTATTCTCCTGCCGCCCTTTGACTTACGCAAGTAAAGCCTGAATGTGCTTGCATGGCCCACAATATGTCCGCCAATCGCCTTAGTTGGATCTCCCCACATTGTCCCTGGATTCGACATCACCTGATTTGTGACAAGTACGAGTGCGTTGTTCACATCGGAAAGTTGCTTGAGTTCTTTGAGATGCTTGTTCAATTTCTGTTGTCTGTCTGCGAGCATGCCTCTCCCAACATACTCAGCTCGGAAATGGCTGGTCAGTGAATCTACAATGACCATCTTAACATCGATGCTTTTCGACATTCTCTTAATCTCGTCTACGAGTAGCATCTGATGGGCAGAGTTGTATGCTCTTGCAACATGTATTCTGTCCAATACAGCATTAGGATCTAGTCCCGCCCCTTCCGCCATCTGAGCAATTCTTTCGGGTCTGAATGTGTCTTCTGTGTCTATGTAGAATACTTCTCCATCAAATCCTCCTTGGGCAATTGGTAAGATCGTATTGACTGCGAGTTGGTGCCCTATCTGCGTCTTTCCACTGCCAAACTCTCCGAAGACCTCGACAATTGCCTGGGTCTCGAAACCACCTCCGAGGAGTTCATCGAGAGCGGCGGCTCCAGATGTCAATTTTTGGACTTGGGAACGGCGTTCGAGAAGAGAGACCCCGCTTACGAAACCACCGACATTTACCATCTTCTTAGCGCCTGCAATTATTTTGGATGCAACAGCTTCGCCTAATTCTGCTTGATCGCCGAGTTCTTTCGGACTCATGACTGCAATAGTCATGAGTTCGTCGAATCCTGCTTCTCTGAGTTTCTCTGCAGTTGCTGGCCCTACGCCCGGTAAATCTTCGATGCCTGGTTCTTCATCTTCAGCATCGATTACTATCTCTTCGTCTTCGATTTTCTGTGTGGTCTTCTTTGATGCCATATCCTTCTCTCAGCAACGAGGGTATATGAAACACGCATTGACCCTTGTTTACTAGAATTGTATTTTTCAACATGAAGATGGCTCTGAGTCTATCGAATATTCACTTTCAACTCACGTTCACTTTGAAATGGATGTGGTAGCGGATGGTGGATTTGAACCACCGGTCTCCGGGTTATGAGCCCGACGAGATAACCTGACTACTCCAACCCGCTGCTTGTTCGCTGTGCCATCGCTTATTTGAAGCGAGCGGGGAGATAGAATGTTATTCCCATAATGAAAACAGTATTGTGATGGCTGCATTACGGTGACATTGGAACCACACATGACCGGCCATATGCTGATTCAAAATGCATCGTTAGTTTTGCCTGATGGAGTGACAAGGGGGGACCTTCGAGTTACTAATGGTTCAATCGCCACTATTGCGCCTGGCGGTGGTTTAGAGCCGCAAAATGGCGAGTATACTATCGATGCCACGGGATTACATCTACTTCCGGGCGTTATTGATCCACATGTGCACTTCCGGGAGCCTGGTCAGCCTGAAAAAGAAGATCTTCGGAGCGGGAGTCGCGCTGCTGCTGCCGGTGGTGTAACTTCATTCTTGGATATGCCAAATAACATACCCAATGCCACTAATCGGGCAACTCTCGAGGCAAAAATTGGCCTGGCTGCGAAGAAAACTGTGACTCACCATGGTTTCTTTGTCGGTGCGACTAAGGATAATGTGAGTGATTTGCAGGACGTAGAAGGGATGGATGGAGTTTGTGGAATCAAGGTTTTCATGGGGAGCAGCACAGGAGATTTGCTTGTCCATGAGCAAAGGCATCTGGAAAATATCTTCTCAAATACGGGAGGGATCATTGCAACCCATGCGGAAGATGAGGCTCGCCTCCAAACTCGAATAAGCGAGTATGCACATCGCACGGATATTGCGGCTCATGCCGAATGTCGAGATGTGGAGTGTGCTTTCATGGCGACGAAGCGTGCGGCTGGTCTGGCACGCGATTATGACCATCGATTACATATCGTGCATCTTACCAGCGCCACAGAAGCAGATTGGTTAGTAGGAAATAAAGGAGATTTAATCACAACCGAAGTTTGTACCCAGCACCTAACCTTTGACCAAGATGATGTTGAAAAACTAGGCGTTAGAGCCCTGATGAATCCCCCAATCAGGTACACAGAGGATAGGGAGACCCTCTGGAAGCGCCTCAAAGACGGCACCATAGATTGTATTGTGACAGACCATGCCCCGCATACATTGGAAGCCAAATCAGCTGGTTTCCCCAGAGCCCCGGCTGGAATGCCAGGGGTTGAAACATCGCTGCCTGTGATGCTCACTCACGCAGTGGGCGGGAAATGTAGTGTCACAGACGTAGTGAATTGGATGTGTGAAGGGCCAGCAAAGGTCTACGGAGTCGAGAAGAAAGGATCGATAATAGAAGGATATGATGCTGATTTGACACTGGTTGATCTGGAGACGCACCGGATCATCTCTGATGAAGATACATGGACAAAGGTAGGATGGACGCCCTATGCGGGAAGAGAGCTGACGGGGTGGCCGATATACACCATCGTAGATGGAGAAATAGTTCACAGACGAGAGGTCGGGGGATCTCTAAAGGGGATATCTGTGGCTGAACCTGGTTCTACTGGAAGGGTATTGAAGTTCAACCGATTCTAATCTTGGCAGGAATCTCCTTCAGAGCCATCGGGACATGGTTCATCTTCTCCCGAGGACTCGTTTGACTCCTGTTCAGACTCTTCTTCCCCTACATCTTCCACATAGTGCGATCCGGGGATTAGCATATCTTGCATATGAGTCAGGTCAGCGGTATTGTGGATTGTTACGCCCAGAGTGGAGAATGCATAGATGTAGTCGCCCATGAATATCGACCGTCGAATACTGGTGCTATAGAACCACCAATTTGGTCCATCGTCGTCGTTGTAGAACGATGAGTGGTCTATTTCGCCGTGTTCAGATAAGCTCAGATTTTCCGTATCTACATCAATCAACTTTAGCATCGAAATGTGTTCATAACCACCGTCATAGTAGTTTTCATCGTACACGTATCGATATGTGGATAGCGGTACTGCAAGCATATTTTCTGGTGCCCAATATGTGAATGCCTTGTGTTCGTATGTTGCTTCCGACCACGACCAAGACCACCCGCAGGTACGGATATTTTGGCAATCATCATCCGCGTAAACTGGCGATATCGGCAGAGAGTCGGCCAATGTCGGATTCGTAGGATCGCTGACGTCGAAGAGCGATATTTGAGTCATAGACCAATCGAGTCCAAGACCGTCATCACCCGGTCCAATTCCGATAGTCAGGAGGGTATTCTCATCAACAGGATGGATGTATGTTGAGACTCCGGGAACCTCCAACTCACCCAGTATGATGGGGTTGACAGGATCAGACAGGTCTAGAACCCAAAGAGGGTCTATGTTTTCAAATGTGACGAGATATGCTCTGTCCCCCATGAATCGGGCACTCCATATCCTCTCCCCATCAGCTATTCCCTCGATTATACCAATCTGATCTAAATCGCCAGATGAAGTTGGTTCTAGCATAGTGACTCTGTTGGATGGGCCAGTGAATACAGGTTCGTCGGTTTCCGAATTCATAGAATCCGATATCCACCAACGCCCCCACGCATCGGTAGTTGAGGCGACTCGTATGACTCCCTGAAACTCGGATATCGAAAACTGATCTTGGACGGTTCCAGATACTCTGCCAGACGCAACATAGGATGTTGTTCCTGGTTGGGAGATATCGAATACATGGATATTAGTTGCATCCTCATATTCATCATTGCCCCAAAACCACCACCAGTCATTTGCAGGTTCAGCGAAAACCAGCGCATCAGGTGAAGCGTACACGTGGGCCCATGATGATGCTATATGATCGACCTCCATGGATACATAATCATTTGATATGTCGAAAGTTGTAATCGATAAGAAGCCCCGTGCCACGCTGTCGGACGATGCCGCATACTCGTTGCATTCACTGACAGAATATGGCAGAGTAATCACATCGTTCCCATCCATTACATATCTTTGGGGGAGAAGATCTTCGAGTGTTAGCATCAGGATTCTATCACGATTATCGGACAATGTCTGTAGAAGAGAAGAATTCCAGACGTCCATTCGCTCATACACATCTTCAATGGACCAGTATTCGTCTGGAAGAGTAACATAATACTCCAGACCCCAGACATCCATCTGTGCATGGGTAATGCTTCGTACAGTGCCGTCCACCAAGCGAGCAGTGTTGTAGTTTCCTTCCAGGTACAGCTCATGCTGGATGGATGGAGAATTTCTATCGCTTATGTCGATGATTGAGTACTTAACCAAATTAGATCGATAATGTTTGTAGACATAATCAGAATTCGGATAGGTGTATTCCTTAGCGAGGATGGGCATCAAGGGATGGCCTTCTTCTAGCTGCCACCCATATATGGAGGAGGCGACCACCATGGTATCTCCTTCAATCATCATTGACATCGGATTTCCTTCGATTTGCATCGTACTTAGGAGGTTGATCTGTCCGAATTCAGGTATTCCCATGATCAACAACAATTGACCATTGAGCATGTATGTGTGGAACCCATCTGTCTTCAGGAAATCCGCCTCATCTACACCAGATTCTTGGTTATTGGTTCCTGAATACTCGCCTTCCCTGGATGGAGATGATTCAGTTGTGCTGTCTAGAGCGGTATCTGCTCCTTCCGCCATAGCATCGTCGAACCAGACCCCTCCGGCACGTAGTATTGGGTTGGCCCAGTGCCAGTAAGATTCCTGGTCGAGTCGTACGGCCATCTCATCGAGGAGGTTCTGTTGGAGTGTCTGTAGCAATGAGTCGCAGTCATTGAAATTTTGAAGGACGGCACTGGACCTGGATTTTTCTGATAGTTCGAGTCTTGGATAATCTTCTTCATACGACCATATTCCATCATCAGAATCCACCGATGCAAGGCATCCTTGCATCAGAAGAGCCAGTATCACAGCGATTGTCGAGATGCGCTTCATAGAAACAACTCGACACACCGTAAGATATGAACGACTTGGTATTATGATTTGACAAATTATTAGTTATTCTTGGATTTATGATAGAAATAATCTGTCCGGGTTGGTTTTCTTATTTGTCAAATCAACTCACCACGGCAATCATAGGGGGAGTTGGATTTCAAGAGTCGATGAAAGACGTCCTTGTCGTCAGAATCATGACTTTATTTGCGATATCCGCGATACTCTCCAGCATGTGGATTACATATTCTCCATCAGAAACTTCTGTCCTATCGATAGACGATGAATCCGATGATCTTGCTCTTGAGGCTGAGTACGCAGCCGATTCAAATGAAGGCGACAAGAGTGAGAGTGGCAACAAGGAGAGTGGCCATTCAGGGGGCTCTCTCTCCAGTGGCTTGCTGGCTGGCGGGATTGGAATTATTGGGTCTCTGATAATGGGTTCATTTGTTCTTGAATTTGTGAAAGTTGCTGTATTGGCTGCTTTGATCTCTCCCCTAGTGGCTGGGGTGAAGAATAGTCGCGACGATATGCTGACACGCGGGCGTATTCTTGGCTATCTCGAAGGCAATGCAGGAATACATTTCTCAGCTCTTAGGGATGGTCTTGGCCTTGCTAACGGAGTGACATCGTATCACCTACATCTGCTCGAAAGTCGTGGAGAGGTCATCTCTTGGCGTGATGGCAAACTAAGGCGGTATGCAGTATCCGGGTTATCCAAAGAGGAAATTGGACGCATACGGAATCCAATAGTGGGAACTCGGCTGGCGATATTGGAGATACTTGCCGAATCAGGCCGGATTGGACTGACTGGAAAGGAAATACAGAATAAAATGTCGATATCCAGACAATTAATCAGCCACCATCTCAGAGAATTGCGCCAATCAGAAATGGTTGAAGCGGCTTCGAGCAGCAGAAGGCCGAAATGGAAAGTCTCAGAAATTGGCACGAATATACTATCCGTGTCAAAGGAAATATCGAGAGTCGGCGTTACCCCGTAGTTAGAAACCTCGGGATGTTTTTGTTGATATTTGGCGTATTTTGAATCAGACGTTTTACCAAGGTCGACCGTGAGCCAGCGTTGTATCGGAGGTATTGCGAGCATGGCTGAATCAAGCGGAATAGATGTTAGTGAGGAAGACCTACTGATATCTGCGAGGACGGTAATCCATTCCTGCTTGGAGGTTAGA
>Ga0207993_1001006_pt1 | contig 11122 bp, 12 predicted proteins | sample ETN01SmetaG_2_FD_185791 | JGI IMG/M metagenome (GOLD analysis project Ga0207993, IMG submission 185791) | Marine microbial and viral communities from oxygen minimum zone, Eastern Pacific Ocean - ETNP2014F12-01SV265 (SPAdes) (version 2) | ecosystem: Environmental > Aquatic > Marine > Oceanic ...
CTTTGGGCTCTATAAAAGCAGATGTTTTATATATGCCTAGCGAAACCGATATGTACTTCCACATAGATGCTTTGAGAGAGGAAGCAAAATTAATTCCTGGTGTTAAATTCAGAGTCATACCTTCTTTATGGGGTCATATTGCGGGAGCTGGTTTCTCGCCTGAAGATGCTCTCTTTATAAATGATCAAATAGAAGAGTTTTACAGGTAAGTACTTATTACAGAGAAAATTCTAAATTCCGTAAATTTGGTTTAAACTGAATTTATGGGAGAGGTTAAGCACGTTTCAATAGATACCCCTATTGAAAGAATACTTGAAATTTTAGATGAGGATGCCGGTCTAATAATTGATAACTTTTTAAGTGATCAGGATTTAGAATCAATTAAGAATGACTTAAAACCTTATTTAAATGTAACTAGAAACGGGCAAGATGAATTCACCGGTTTTGAAACTAAAAGAGTAGGTGCTCTAATGGCAAGATCAAAAACTTGCCAAGATTTAGCTTTAGATCCCTTAATTAATCAGATGGCAGATAGCTTCTTAGGGCCTCATTGTGAAAGTTATCAGCTTCATTTCACTTCAGCCATTCAAATAGGTCCAGGCGAATCCAGTCAAATACTCCATAGAGATAGAGGTGTTTGGGGAGGCTATATTCCAAGAAAAATTGAAACCCAATTTAGTACGGTTTGGGCAATTAATGATTTCACAAAAGAAAATGGAGCAACTCAAGTTGTACCAGGCTCTCATAAGTGGCACAAAGATAGGGAGCCCTTACCTGAAGAAATAGCTTATGCGGAGATGAAAGCTGGTTCTGTATTTATTTATACAGGCTCGGTTTTACATGGAGGTGGAACAAATGTCACCGAACAACCTAGATTGGGTGTTTTTCTTCATTACGCGCCAAGTTGGTTAAGGCAAGAAGAAAATCAATATCTCTCTTGTCCTCCTGAAGTGGCGAAAGATTTTAGTCCTGAGCTTAGATCTTTAATAGGATACTCAAAAGGCGGCTATGTTTTAGGTTTCTTTACCGACCCTGAGGACAAAGAAGGTAGGCTTGAATCAGTTTCTCCTGAAAAAATATTTGGAGAGTCTAAAGATCAGTACGAAAGTTTAGCAACCCCTGAAAACTTGGTAAAAGAATCTACAAGAAAATAAGCTAAAGGATTAGTGGATAATAGAACCCAAGAGTTCCTCACACAACCTGTCATGCCCCTGCTGATAAGAATGTCAGCACCAAATACTGTTGCCTTCTTCATTCAGTCTATAGTTGTTTTAACTGAAGTATGGTTTATTAGTAAATTAGGAACAAATTCTCTTGCAGCTGTAGCACTTGCCTTCCCTTTATTGATGATAACGCAAACTATGTCAGGTGGAGCACTTGGTGGAGCAATAACTTCTGCCATTGCTAGAAGTATGGGAGCAAATGATATAGATAAAGCTGAAAGACTGATTTGGCATTCGGTTGTGATATCTCTCGGAGGAGCATTTACGTTCCTCTTATTTTTCTTATTATTTGGTGAACAACTTCTCTTCTTGCTTGGTGGCCGAGGAGATATCTTGAAAGAGTCCTATACATATTGCTCTTATTTATTTCTTGGAGGATTAATACTGTGGCTTTCAGGAAGTATGAGCGCAGTATTGAGAGGAATGGGAAATATGCGCTTTCCAGCCACTCTAATGATATGCACTTCATTTTTACAAGTATTTCTATCAGGTGGGTTTATCTTGGGATGGTATGGATTCCCTCAAATAGGCGTTCCAGGTGCAGCTATAGCGACCCTCATAAGTGCTTGCGTGATGGTTGTAATTATCTTTCTTAAACTAATGAGTAAATCTATTCCCGTTAAACTAAGGCTGAAGCAATTAATATTGAGCAGGGATTTATTTAATAATATTTTTGAAGTGGCAATACCTGCCTCGGTTTCACCACTTTTGACGGTTGGAACTATTTTGGTTCTTACCGGCTTAGTTGGTACTTTCGGTACTGAAGCGCTTGCAGGATATGGCATAGGCTCAAGAGTAGAGTTTTTAATGATTCCTTTAATCTTCGGAATAGGTACCGCAATGACTTCTATAGTGGGAGCAAATATAGGTGCAAAAAATATTATAAGAGCTGAAACGGTGGGTATTTATGGAGGAACATCTGCAGGCGTTGTTTCAATATTTATAGGTTTAATACTGGCGTTATTTCCAGATGCTTGGATTCAGTTTTTTACAGATGATGTGAAAGCATTTGAAGTGACAAAACTCTATATACAAATAGTTGGTCCTTTTTATATTTTTCAAGGGATTGGTTTATCACTATATTTCGCATCTCAGGGTGCTAATGCTATGAAATGGCCAACCATTGCAACCATCGCCAGATTTCTAATAGCAAGCATAGGTGGAGGAATCTCTGTTCACTGGTTAGGCTTTGGAATTGGATCAATTTTTATCTCATCTGCCATAGCAATGATGATCTTTGGAACTATGATCTTCGTTTCAATTAAAAAAGGTGCCTGGAGAGTAAATATATAAAGCTATATATTTAAGACTTTTCCTGATTTCAAGGAAGGTTTGTCTTTGTGTTGATAAGTAACAATATATGCCCTTCTCTCTTGAGTAGACTCATTGGGTGAAGACCCATGCACTATATGCGGATTAAAAAATATCAGTGATCCTGCATTAGCCTCAATATCGATGCAGTCTTCTAAATCAAAATGATTTTTATCAGTATAAAAACCACCTAGTTGAGAATCATCGTATGTACCAGGCAAACAACCCCTTTTATGACTACCCTTAATAACTCTGAAACATCCATTTGCTTTGTCAGCCTTGTCTAAGCATACATAAACATTCGGGAGAGAGTCTACATCGTCATTATCATGAATCCAGTAAGGAGAATCTTGATGCCAACCAAAACCAGACCCAACCTTTGGCCTTTTAAGATTGAGTTTATCCGTCCAAAGACTCAGCGAATCTGTTGATAAAATTGATTTAATTGGATCGGTTAGCCTCCTATCAAAGATTAACTCTTCCAGCTCAGAATTTAAGGAGTGGGCTGGTTCTATAACTTTCAGATACTTTTCATTAGGTTGTGGCTCATATTGAAGGGTCAAGAAATCAATATCTATGAATTTTTTCTTATCAAGGAAATATTTTTTTCCACTGCCTGCTACAGTTTGAGCTTTTAAAACGGTTTTTTCTAGAGAGTTTCGATAATTAACTAACTCAGTATTTGAAAATTGGTCTCTCCTGAGGATAAATCCATCCCTAAGGTATTTCTCGTTTTCGATATCTGATAAAAAATAGCTCACCTATCTTCAAATCAGCGCAAGACCCATTAATATCAAACAGATTATTGATACAAACCAAATAATCGTCCTTATATACAATATTCCAAATACGTAAGAGAAATAATATAAAACTCTTGAGCCCAACCAAATCATAGCTAAATTATATGTATCAATTTCAAGGATTATGGACAAGATAGCTAATGCTAAAAATGCAGGTAGGCTTTCTAAGATATTATTACCTGCTCTTCTTGCCCGCCCAACAATCGGTGCCTCTTCCACTGAACCCTCTCTATTAGAAATAAGAAATTCTAAATTCTTACTATTAAGCAAAGCCGGCGTCATCAGCTGAATTAAGGTAAGCAATAAAGCTAAAAGAATTAATGTAATCATTATCAATCTCCTGTGTTAGTCTCACTTGAAGATTAAACTACATTCAACCTAAAGCAAAATATAATTTATTAATCAGATGGAGTTTCTAAGTAGGGTTTTTACTATAAAAAAAGTACCAATCGTAAGTTGGAGCTCTGATTTTCCGCTGAATACAAGGCCAAAACTTTCTACCTTAATAATGTTAGTTATTGGTCTTTTCTTATTTGGTTTAGGAGAGGCAATAATAATTGGTAGTGGTTCAGGAGTAAGTCCGTGGACGGTTTTAGCTCAAGGAATCTCATCAAAGACTGATCTCTCAATAGGAATGGCGACATTCTTAATAAGTATTTTCATACTAGTATTTTGGGTACCTCTTAAACAAATGCCAGGAATTGGAACTATATTAAATGCAATCATAATCGCTTCGGCTATTGATTTAACTCTTGGCTTCATACCTAAACCAGAGTTGATTTACCTAAAAATATTGCAAGCAAGTTTTGGCATTTTGATAGTTGGAATAGGAAGTGGCATTTATCTCGCTAGCAACCTAGGACCAGGACCTAGAGATGGTCTTATGATTGGACTGCAGCAAAAAACAAATACTTCTATTCCTCTAATTAGAACAATTATCGAAATCACTGCCGTTACTGTAGGCTGGTTCTTAGGTGGGATTGTTGGAATCGGAACTATTTTGTTCGTTTTTGGAATTGGTCCTTGTGTTGGAGTAGGACTTACCTTAGTGGAAAAAGTTTCAAAAAATAGGATTAATAAACTTGAAAAGTAAGCTTTTGTCTCTTCTAATGGTCGATTAACTCACTAATAATTACTATGAAACGAACAGTCACAATACCCACTACTTTTGTCTGTATTGCCCTAGGGGTGCTTATTGCTTTAGCTGGCAGTCAGGGCTCGCAATACTATAATGGAATTTCTCTATTTGCATTGTGTGCAAGTGTTAGTTATCTGCTTCATTGGATAATATTTATTCCTTCCTATATTTACCAAACTGAGCATTATTTTGATTTGACTGGGTCAATCTCTTATTTGAGCGCAATAGCTTTGGGGTTTTATCTTAATCCGTCTGTAGATACGAGAGATATCCTTATAGGCGCGTTAATAGTCATATGGGCAGTGAGACTAGGGTCTTTCTTGTTCTTGAGGGTTAAGCAGGATGGTAAAGATAATAGATTCACGGTTATGAAAACCCAATTTCATTGGTACATAATGACTTGGACTATGGGAGGGCTCTGGGTCTTCTTAACCATGGCTGCAGGCTTGGCAGCTATAACCTCTGATGTGAGCATTCCACTTGGTTTAATGGCCTATATTGGATTGGCTTTATGGATATTCGGATTTTCGATTGAAGTGATTGCAGATAGGCAAAAAAGAAACTTTAAAAAGCAACAGAATAAAGAAAAAGAATTCATTACTTCAGGTCTATGGGCTTGGTCTAGACATCCTAACTATTTTGGTGAGATTACCTTGTGGGCTGGACTAACCTTGATTGCCCTCCCAGTCTTAAGTGGCTGGCAATTAGTGACATTAATATCTCCCCTTTTTGTTTATGTACTATTAACAAGGGTAAGTGGAATTCCGATGCTAGAAAATAGAGGAATGAAGAAATGGGGATCTGATCCTGAATATGTGAACTACGTAGAAAATACACCTTCTTTAATTTTAAAGAAGCCACAAAGATAAGAGGAGAATAGAAAATGGATAGTGAACTACAAAGTGGTGGATGCCTTTGCAAAAAAATAACCTATAAATTTGACAAGTCTCATGTGATCTCGGCACATCACTGTCACTGCACAGATTGTCAAAAAAGCACGGGGAGTGGAAAAGCAACAATATTGCTAATTCCTAATGAATCTCTACAAATTAATGGAGAGTTAAAATACTATACTGTAACTGGCTCTGCAGGCTCTAATATATCTAGAGGCTTTTGTGCAGAGTGCGGCTCCCCACTAATCTCTTTTGTTAAAGAAAATCCCGATATTAAATTTATAAAAGCTGGAAGTATTGATGACTCAACTTGGATAAATGCAGACTCAAACTTTTGGAGTTCTACAGCCAAATCTTGGTCTCCAGTTGATGAGACCATACATACCTTTACTCATAATCCAGACTTCGCATAAGAATTGAAACCTTCTGATCTGTATTCAAAATTAATTGAAGATGGGCTTTTGAGCTTTGATGCAGAACAAAGCAAGCTTTTAAATAAGCTTGATCAACTCAACTTTGATTTGGTCAAACGCTCAAAAGCGTGGTTTGGCCAAAAAAAAATAAAGGGGCTTTATATAAGAGGTGAAGTGGGAAGAGGCAAAACCCAGATGATGGATATTTTCTTTCAAACTCTTCCAGTTAAAAATAAAAAAAGAGTTCATTTCCATAGATTCATGAAGCTTTTGCACGAAGATTTAGACAAAATATCTGGCCAAAAAGATCCTTTAAAGATAGCAGCTAAAAATATCGCTAAACAGACCGAAGTTCTTTGTTTTGACGAATTCTATGTAGAAGATATAGGCGATGCGATGCTATTAGGGCGATTTATTAATGAGTTATTTGAAAATAGAGTGACCTTAATTACAACCTCAAATACCCATCCAGATAACCTATATAAAGACGGACTGCATAGAAGTAGATTCATCCCAGCAATAGAGTCTATAAAGGAGAACTGCGAGATTTTTGAATTAGATTCTGCGCAAGACTATCGTCTAAGAACGCTTGAACAATTGGAAATATTTGTCGTTGAAAGTGAAGGCAAAAGCATAGAGAAACTAGAGTCTAATTTCTCAGAACTGACTAACAATGAATATGAAGAAAATAAGAATATTCTGATTCTTGGAAGAAAGATAAAAACAATAAAGCTATCGAAAGGTTCCGTATGGATGTCCTTTCAAGAGATTTGTGAGGGGCCAAGAAGTGCCAAAGACTATATTGAAGTTTGTAGCGAATTCCATACAGTTTTTGTTTCAGGAGTTCCAATCATGAAAGAAAATAATAGTGATGCTGCAAGGAGATTTATAGCCCTTGTTGATGAATGTTACGAAAGGAATGTTAATTTAATCCTTTCTTTAGAGGCAAATTTAAACGAGATTTATGTAGGAAACAGACTGGCCGAGCCTTTTAAGAGGACCTTGAGCCGATTAGAAGAAATGAGGTCCAGAGAATATCTCTCAAGACCTCATTTGATTTAATTAAACAGATTGAAGTGTTCTTATCTCAGGCGCACCTGCCATAAATGGTCCCATCTGGGCACCTAGCTCTCTAAAATAATCAGTCTTACCATGTTCAGCTTGTGCTTCTTCATCTTTATATCGTTCTAAGAAGACATAAGTAGTGTCATCTTCTTTATAGAGATCGTAATAAACAACTCCATCTTCATTGGCATTTACTTTCTCAACCAATTGAGTGGCTATTGCTTCAAAATCTGAACCAGATCCTTCTTTAATCTTTAATGTGGCAACAATTCCTATCATTTTTTTCTCCCTTATTTTTAAATTAGATGTAGACTTTAGTTAGTTTCAAAAAAATAATCGAGAACTTTTTTAAACATGGAAAACTTAGTCATTATTGGAGCAGGACAATCTGCAATCCAATGTATCACTTCTTTAAAAAAAGAAGGCTATTTAGGTTCAATTACGCTTGTTGGAGAAGAAGAACACCTTCCTTATCAAAGACCTCCTTTATCAAAAGGTTTTCTCGAAGACTCTATTAATAAAGAAAGACTTTATTTCAAAAAACTAGAGTTCTTCACAGAGAATAAAATACAGCTTCAACTAGGAAATACAGCAGAAAAAGTTGATACAAAAAATAAGCAGGTCTTCTTAAGAGATGGTGCAGACCTTAGCTACGACAAATTAATTTTTGCAACAGGCAGCAGAGTAAGACGTTTAGATTTTCCAGGAAATGATCTTGAATCGATTCACTATCTAAGAGGTCTAGATGATGCTGAATCGATAAAAGAAGATCTAAAAATCAGCAAAGATCTCGTTGTTATAGGAGCTGGATATATAGGATTGGAAGTAGCTGCCATAGCTGCCAAGAATAATATCTCTGTTACAGTCGTAGAAATGGCTGATAGAGTCATGAACAGGACAGTAGATCCACAAATATCCGAATATTACCTAAAGCTTCACGAAAATAATGGAGTTACATTTAAATTCAATACTAGTCTTGAACAAATAAAGGGTTCGTCTAAGCCTGAGTACGTCATTTGTTCTGATGGAACTGAGATTAAGGCGGATACCGTAATAATTGGTGCAGGAATTATGCCCAATACTGAAATAGCCGAAGAAGCAGGAATAGATTGCGATAATGGTATATCTGTTGACGAATTTGGCCTTACAAGTCATGAAGGCATTTATGCCTGTGGGGACTGTACAAATCATCCCAATAAACTATTGGGTAAGAAACTAAGATTAGAGTCAGTGCACAATGCAATGGAGCAAGCTAAGACGGTGGCTGGCTCTATTAATGGCAACCCAAGCGAATATAGCCAGATCCCATGGTTTTGGTCAGACCAATACGACCATAAGCTTCAAATTGTGGGGCTATCAGGTAGCCACGACAAGGTCACCATGAGAGGTGATACTGATGATGCTAAATTTATGCTGTTTTATACAAAAGGAGATGAGTTACTAGCAGTTGATTCAATAAATAACCCAAAAGAATTTTTAATTTGTAGAAAGCTAGTAGCAAATAAAGTTAAAATAAAACCTGAAATGATTTCTGACCCAACCACAAACTTAAACGATTTAATTTGATGAAAAAGACTATAGAAACTGAATATGCCCTTGGACAAGTCGTAAAGCATAAATACCTAGACTTTAGAGGAGTAATTTATGATGTTGACCCTGAATTCAATAATACTGAAGAATGGTATCAATCAATCCCTGCTGCAATCAGGCCAAATAAAGATCAACCCTTTTACCATGTATTTGCAGAAAACGATCAGGTTTTTTATTCAGCTTACGTATCTCAGCAGAACCTTTCAGTAGATGATAGTCGGGTACCTGTTGAACATCCAGATGTTCCTGTTTTCTTTGGAGGTTTTGATGGTAAATCTTACGAAATTTTAGAAAACAGCAAGAATTAATTTCTTCTTTCCTCGCTGGCAAGACCTATACAGCATAAGAATACATCCATTGCCTTATCCAACTCTTCTAAGCTACACGCAGTAGGTGCTATTCTTATATATTTATCCTCTTCATCAATCCCATACGGGTGAGTAGCTCCAGCAGGAGTTAGTTTTAGTCCCAACTCTTCAGCCAAGCTAATTATCCTTTTCGCCATACCATTATCAGATTCATAAAGTAAGAAATAACCCCCATCAGGAGCTGTCCACTTACCCAAACCCTGAGAGTTGAGTTTACTTATAACAAGATCAAATTTGGGCTTGATGATTTCGGCATGCTTCTTCATATGATCCATTAAGTCCACATCTTTAAAAAATATCACATGCTTAGCTTGATTTATTTTATCTGGCCCAATCATTAATGATGAATAGAATGGAAGGAATAATTCTTGGTTAGTTTTTGACATCGCTATGTAACCAATGCCAGCCCCAGCAAAGGTTATTTTTGAGGTAGATCCAAACTGGACTACAGAATCTTCACATTTCTTGTCTTGTGCTAGAGAAAATATGTCTATTAGAGGCGGTTGATTGGATAAATCATGAACCGCATAGGCATTGTCCCAAAAAATTATATTTTTTCTTGATTGGTTGCCAAATATATCCAACAAGCCTTCGATCGTGTCTCTACTATAAACCTCGCCAGTTGGATTAGAGTATTTAGGAACACACCATATTCCTCTAATTGACTCATCTGTCTCAACAAGCCTCTTTACCTCATCCAAATCTGGACCTCTTCCTGTTAAAGGTACTGAGATCATATTAATTCCAAAGGTTTCGCAAAGTTTAAAATGGCGATCATATCCAGGTACAGGACATAAAACTGATATTCTTTCTTTGTTGCCCCATGGCCCTCCTCCATTCCCCTCAACAAACAAAAAGGTTAAGAATTGAGACATTAAAGAAAGACTACTATTTCCTCCAGCCCATACTAAATCTTTATCACAATTTAAAATTTTTGCTCCTAGATCTCTGCAGGATTCTATACCTTTAATTTCACCATAATTCCTTAAATCCAAGCTTTCAAACATAGATAAATTTTCTGATGTTTCCATTAAGGAGTTAGATAAATCAAGCTGATCTGAAGACGGTTTGCCCCTTGTCAAATCTAACGATAGATTTTCAGATTTAAGCTCTTCAAATTTAGAAAAATAATCCATTTAGTTGATTAGGGTGTTATAAAAAAACATGATATTAACACTGCATTTAATTGATAGGTATATTAAATATATATGATTAAATTTTAATCAATTGTTCATGGGATCACTGGGATAAGACTCTCATGAATTCACTAACAAAGTTATCCACATTTTTGGTGGATAAAGACCAATTACAAAAGACATAATGGGAAGGAAATAGTACAATTCTTTTTTAATTATTGACCTTTGACTAAACAAACCTCTCTATATCAAAACCACATAGATGCAAACGCCAAGATGGTAGATTTTCATGGCTGGTCTATGCCTATAAATTATGGATCTCAGATAAGTGAGCATGTTTGTGTGAGAGAAAATTGCGGCATTTTTGATGTTTCTCATATGACAATTTTAGATTTCAAAGGTAAAGACGCAGAAGAATTTGTAAGAAAATTAATCTCTAATGATGTTCGAAAGCTCAATGAACTCTATGAAGGCTTGTATTCGGCTATGTTGAATGATGATGGAGGGGTTATAGATGACTTGATAGCTTACAAACTAGAAAATGGTTACAGATTAGTAGTTAATTGCGCTACTCGAGGTGAAGACTTGAAATGGATAGCGACTAAAGCAAGAAATTATTCAGTCGAGATGGAAGAAAGAGATGACTTATCAATGGTTGCAATTCAAGGTCCTAATTCTTCTGAAGTCCTTTCAAATTGTCCGGCCCCTATCGTTAGGGCACTTGAATCCAAAAAAAAACAACAGGGCGTATATGGAAATGACATGTTTGCAACAAAGACAGGATACACTGGGGAAGCGGGTTTTGAAGTAATACTGCCGCATGATCTTGCTGTTGGTCTTTGGAGAAATGCAATTAAAGCAGGTGCTAAGCCAATAGGCCTAGGTGCCAGAGATACATTAAGACTTGAAGCAGGTATGAATCTATATGGTTTTGAAATGGATGATTCCATCTCTCCATTCGAATGCAATATGACATGGACAGTCGATTTCACTGATGAAGATAGAAACTTTTTTGGCAAAGAGGCACTCCTGAGGATGGAAAAAGAAAGCAAGCAATATGAACTTGTGGGATTAATGCTTGAAGAAAGAGCAATATTAAGACAAGGTCAGAAAGTCTACTTTGATGAAGAAAAAAATATGGAGGGTACAGTTACGAGTGGTACATACTCCCCTACCCTAAAAAAG
>Ga0207993_1001008_pt1 | contig 11115 bp, 9 predicted proteins | sample ETN01SmetaG_2_FD_185791 | JGI IMG/M metagenome (GOLD analysis project Ga0207993, IMG submission 185791) | Marine microbial and viral communities from oxygen minimum zone, Eastern Pacific Ocean - ETNP2014F12-01SV265 (SPAdes) (version 2) | ecosystem: Environmental > Aquatic > Marine > Oceanic ...
CCTGCTGAAGAAGCACCTGCTGAAGAAGCACCTACTGCTGAAGAGGCTCCTGCTGTTGAAGAAGCACCTGTTGAGGAAGAGAAAGGGGAAAAATAACCTACCCTATGAAAAAGCCGGATTTACAATATCTTGGTGAATTCATTAAGTTATTTAGCTTTAAAGGAGAGATAATCCTATACTCAGATAATACAATTAGTCTTATTGAAAATCTCGATACTATATTTATTGATATTGATGGGGCATTTGTTCCTTTTCAAATCAAAAAAAGCAAATCACATAAAAAAAATATTTTTAGAGTACTGTTGGAGGGTATTAGTAGCGAATCTGAAGCTAAAGATTTATTAAAAAAAAGTGTATACATTAATAAACTAGAAAATCAAGATAATATCAATAATATTGTTGACAACTTTAATGTTTACAATAACAATGAATATTTAGGAATTGTAATTTCAACAATTAATAAAACTGGGCAAACAATCATTGAAGTTAAAATGAAAGAAAAAATTGTTTTAATTCCATTTGTGGATGAGTTCATTGTTGAAATAAATTATGATCTAAACAAAATTGATATGATTTTACCAGATGGATTACTGGATATTTAAAAAATGAGTATTAGGATAAATAAATTTTTAGGTCAATTTGGATTTACATCTAGACGAGAGGCAGATAAGTTAATTTTAGAAGGAAGAGTTACTGTCAATAATAAAACAATTCAGCCTGGATATAAAGTTGATGAAAATGATGTAGTTAAAGTTGATGGAGAGAAGATAAAATCAAGTCTAAAAAAGAATGTCTATTTAGCATTCAACAAGCCAAAAGGAATTGTGTGTACAACAGACACCGAGAAAGAAGAAAATAATATTATAGATTATATAAACTTCAACAAAAGAATTTTTCCAATTGGTAGATTAGATAAACTTAGTGAAGGATTAATTTTATTGACAAATGATGGTGATATAGTGAATAAAATCTTAAGATCTAGATTTAAACATGAGAAAGAATACTTAGTGACACTTAATAAAAAACTAACAAAAGATTTTTTAAAAAAAATGGAAAATGGTGTACCAATACTAAACACCACGACAAGGAAATGTAAAACGACTTACATAAATGAATTTCAATTTAAAATTGTACTGACACAAGGCTTGAATAGACAAATACGTAGAATGTGTGAACATTTTGAATACAGGGTAAAAAAACTAGAAAGAATTAGAATAATCAACATTAAACTAGATATTCCAAGAGGAAAATGGAGATATTTAACTGTTGATGAAGTAAAATTTTTAAAAAAACTCTAAATATTTCTACATGAGAAAAATTATAATAGCTAATACTATAATATTCTTTTTATTTCAAATTAGCACTGCACAACAAAAAAATATTAAAAATGATACTCTTGTGTTAGACGAAGTAACCATTGAGTCAGTAAAAATTCCTTTAAAAGAAAAAAAATCTCTCTATCCAATCACACAAATAAATTTTAAAGACTATCAAAGCTTGACCCCACAAATTAATATCAGTGAATTTCTTGAATCAGTTCCAGGCTTATTTATACTAAATAATAATAATTACGCACAGGATGCTAGAATATCAATTAGAGGATTTGGTTCAAGAGCCAACTTTGGTGTCAGGGGAATAAAGATTTATGTTGATGGAATTCCTGAAACATCTGCAGATGGTCAATCTCAAACTGATAATATTAATTTAGAGATTATTGAAAAGGTTGAAGTTTTCAGAGGAAATAATTCTTCTCTATTTGGGAGCTCATCAGGTGGTGCAATTTCAATTACAACATTTGAAGATTTTAAAAAAGATTTTATAAATGTTGGCTATTCACTTGGTTCATTTAATACATCCAAAAAGCAGGCTACAATTGGTTTAGTCAATAAAAATGAAAAAATGATTTTTTTTATTTCAAATACCAAATCGAGTGGTTATAGATCTCATAGTGGATATGAAAATTTTAATATGAATTTCAAATACATTAAGCCATTAAATGCAAATAATAAATTACAATTAATTGCTAATTTTTTGAATAGTCCAAGTGCTAATGATCCAGGTGGTTTAAATTTGGATGAGGTTAAAAATAATAGATCTGAAGGTAGATCTAGAAATATACAATATGATGCAGGTGAAAAGGTTAAGCAATATAAAGTTGGTTTAAATTTTACATCAATAATTAGAAAATTACAATTATCAAATTCGGTTTACTATAATCAAAGATTATTTGATGGAAAATTACCATTTGGATCTGGTGGAATTATTGACCTCAATAGAGCTTTTTGGGGTTATAAACTGAATATTAATATTCAAGGTTATCTGAATTACGATTTAGGTTTTTCTTACAATAATCAAAAAGATGATAGACAAAGATTTTTTAATGATGAAGGAATTAAAGCTGATCAAGTTATGGGTCAAAATGAGAACTATGAAAATACCAGTTTGTATTTTTTTGGGTCAAAAAGTTTAGGAAAATTGAATTTCTCTGGTGGGGCAAGATTTGAAAATAATGTAATTTCATTAGAAAGTTATTTCAAACCGTTAGATAAAAAGACTAGGAGAATTAACTCTTTTAATCCATCAGTTAATTTTTTATATGAATTTGACAAAATTGATGTATTTGCAAATTTTTCTAGCGGCTATGAAACTCCAACTCTAAATGAATTATCAGCAACTTCAAATCAAACAGGATTTAATAATGATTTGAAAAATATAAAATCAAATACTTTTGAAATCGGTTTTGCCAATTTAAAAAACGATAATATTATTAATTATAGTATTAGGTTATTTAATATCTCTACTACTAATGAAATTACACCATATCAATTGAATGATGGATTAGTTTTATATAGCAACGCAGGAAAAACAACTAAAAAAGGAGCTGAGGTCGAATTTAATGGAAAAATATCAGATCAACTAAATTTTGAATACGCAGCAAGTATTGGTAACTATAAATTTGAATCTTTCAAGTTTATTGAAAATGATTTCTCAAATAACTTAATGCCTGGTATACCAAAAAGTCAACACAACATAAAAATTAAATACAAAAATGAAAGTAATTTTAACTTAGTTGTTGGATTAAAAAGAGTAGGTAAAATGTTTGCAGATAATGCAAATAAAACAGAGATTGATGGATATAGCTCAATTAATGTTAAAATGTCAAAAAATTTAAATTTATTTAAAACCAGTATCACACCTTTTATTTCAATTGATAATTTATTTAATAAGGAATATTTTGATAACATTCGAATAAATGCTTTTGGCTCACGGTTTTATGAACCAGCCGCTGGAATTAATTTTGTTGGAGGTTTAAAATTGAACCTATGAAAAAAAATGTTGTAATAATTGGTGCTGGTATTAATGGATTAGTTGCCTCAAACTATCTTCAAAAAAATAATTTTAATGTATTACTGATTGAAAAAAATGATCATGTTGGAGGGGCATGTGTGAAAGATTCAATTAATTACAATAACGAAAAAATTTTCTATCCAAAGGGAGCAACAGTTCTTGGAATGATGCAAAAATTTATTTTTGATGAGACAGGTTTATCAAACTATATTGAAACATTCTATCCAAAAACTCCCAAGCTCGTTTATTTTCCAGATGATAATGAGCCAACTAGAATTTTTCAAAATATTAAAGATTTAGAAATTGAGCTAAAGACAAAATGGAATGAAGATGGTGATGTTGAAGGTTTTAGAAATGATGAAAATAAAGTCATTGATTTTCTTCAAAATTTATATAAGAGTGGTGATAGTCCTAATATTGCAAAAGCCAATGAAATACTTGGTAATGAATTAACAGATTTATGGATTAAAGGGTCTGCATACAAACTCTTAAATAATTATTTTAATTCTGAAAAAACAAAACTATATATGGGTATGACTGTAACAGAAAGTGGTCCAGCATCCATTTATGATGAAGGGACTGCATTTACAATTCCATTAATGGATTCTGGATCAATTTTCAATGGTTACTGGGGTTTTGTTAAACAAGGTATATGGGAAATAACTGAAAAATTAGACTTAATAAATCGAGAATTGGGGGTTGATACTATCTTATCAGCAAATATAACAACGATTGACACGGACAAAAAGAAAATTTATTTATCAAATAAAGAAATTGACTTTGATATTTTGGTTTTCGCCACAGATCCAGAAACACCCTCTTTTCTACTAAATGATGATAATAGCTCTAAAAAAATATTAGATAAAGAATTAATTGGAACTAGTGGAAAAGTGACTGCTTTTTTTAAAAATCCTGTAATATGGAAAAACAATCAAAATAAAAACTATGACTCTACTTTTAGATTTCTATTTTCTAATACTTCTTTAAATAATTTTGAAAAATCAAGTCAAAATGCCAAAAAAAATATCATAGATTATGATCCAGGTTATATTCAAGTATACCCTGAGGGTGCAGCACAAAGAAAAATGGGAAATTTCGAAAAACTTGATAAACTAATTCTATTTACAAAGAACTTTTCATTTTCTAAAAATGCCTCATCATTATCAAAGGCTAAAGATGAAATTATCTCATTGTTGTCTAATCATATTGAAAATATTGATGATTTGGTAGAGACAATTTTCCTTACCCCTAAAGACCTTAATGAAAAGTTTTATTTTCCGCAGGGGAATATTGATCACATGACACTAACTAAGAATCAAAACTTTAATAAAAGAACTTTTTCAACTAATCCAGACAGTAATTTTTATCAATATTTTAATCATGAAAATATTTATTATTGTGGGGCAGCATCATTTCCCTGTGGAAGTGTGGCTGGAACTCCTGGATATATTTGTTCCAAACAAATTGTAGAAAAATATTCTTAAATTGGAGTAAATGATAATAGATTATTTCGAATTATACACAGCTAAACTTAAACTAAAAAAACCCTTTATTACATCCCTTGGAGTTATTGAATTTTCAGATCATATTTTTCTAAAAGTTTATTCTGAAAATGGAGAATTTGGATGGGGAGAATGCGCTCCTACTCACGATATTAACGGAGAAACGATAGAAACTTGTCTTGCAGTTTCAAAGCAACTTACTGACTCAATTATTGGTATCTCATGCTATTCACACAGCTTAATATATGAAAAACTAAATAGTGTAATTTATGGCCACCAAAGTATTAAATCTGCAATTGATATAGCATGTTATGATTTAGCGTCAAAATCTAAAAAACTTCCCTTGTATAATTATCTAGGTGGTAAAATCAATAAAAAAATTTATACTGATTATACCGTTAGCCTAAATGATGTGGATATAATGGTTAAGCAAGCAGAGCAAATAGTTAAAAAAGGATTCAAAATAATAAAAGTAAAACTGGGTGATAGTGGAAAAAAAGATATTGAAAGAATTAAACACATCAGAAAATGTATTGGTGATGATAAGCAAATTAGAATCGACGCAAATCAAGGCTGGAATATTGAAGAGGCTATAGACACTCTAAAAAACATAGATAAGTATAATATTGAATATTGTGAAGAACCTATTAACAGAAATCTTTCTTTTAGATTGAATGAGGTTAAAGAATCTAGTCCTATAAAAATAATGGCTGATGAAAGTTTATTCACCAGCTATGACGCAGAGATGATGGTTCATGGAAATCATTGTGATATGTTCAATCTGAAAATTGGAAAACATGGGGGATTATTTGAAACAAAAAAGATAGTTTCCATTGCAGAGGAGAATAATATACCTATGCAAGTAGGGGGATTCATTGAAAGCAAAATAATCTTTACAGTAAATTGTCATTTGGGACATACTTCTAATCTTATCAAATTCTTTGATTGTGATAGCCCACTTTTCCATGAATTAAATCCAATAGTGGGTGGATTGGAATATAAAAATGATTGGGAATTATCATTACCTAATTCAAACGGAATTGGAGTAGATATTGAAGAAGATTTTTTGAAAAATTCTACCAAAATTATTTGATACTTATTCAGCAATTTGGCATAATAATTGTTTAATTTTGAGAATGGAATTGACGATGCCCAAAACTAATCTTCACGAAGAGTTAATAAAGCTTAAAAGAAAATCGAATTTAAAAATCAATCTTGATTTTAACCCTGACAAAATTGAGTCTAACAGGTTATTTCACATTGATGAAATAAAAAAAATATGTATTGATTATAGGCTTAGGTTTCTAGACTTTGATTATTTCAAGGGTAAGGTTCCAGATGAAGCTTATGATAATTTGAAAGAGTTCAAATACAATCATCCAGATCTAAACTTTAAAATCATGATGATGGCTCCCTCAAAATTGTTTGAGTTAGAAAATTATGATGATCCTTTGATGTTTGTTAGTCTAGGTAATGACTATTTCTACTTAATTCATAAGTGGGGTAATGATATGAGTTATTTTAGAAAACTTTTAATGTGGCCATTTAAGAATTTTTATAATATTTTAATTTTTATTTGTCTTCTATCTGTTTTTTTAACAGCCATCATTCCTGACGGATTATTTTATTATAAAAACAATCCAGTCGTAGAATTCTTTATTACTTTTTTATTTGTTCTAAAATCAGTTATTGCAATTTTTATTTATTACGGTTTTTCACTCGGTAAAAACTTCAATGAAAATATCTGGAATAGAAAATTTTACAATTAAAATTTAATGTTATTAAATAATAAGGATACCATTAAAAAAGGTTTTACCTTTTTAAGTAGTGATCCTGTAATGGATTTTTTTATAAAAGAATTTGGAAATCAAATTGACCCATTAGATCGTCATAATAATAATTATGCAATTGCATTGAGTAACCTAATAATAGAACAGCAGATAAGTTTCAAAGCTGCTATAACTATCAAAAAAAAGTTTGATGACTTAACTAAATTATTATCAAATAGAGAAATATTAGAGATTGATAATAAAATAATTCAATCGATTGGTATTTCATTTAGAAAAGTAGATTACATAAAAAATATTATTTCATTTTTTGAAAATGAAAAACCCAATTTTTCTGCCTTAAACGATAAAGAAATATCAAAAAAACTATGTTCAATCAAAGGAATAGGTCCTTGGACTTCAGAAATGTTTTTACTTTTTGTTTTTCATAAGCCTGATATATTTTCATTTGGAGATATTGCTTTAATAAATAGTATCAAAGTAAATTATAATCTAAGTAATCATGATGAAATAAAAGAGTTAACGTTAAAATGGAAACCATATAGAAGTATTGCTTCATTACTTCTTTGGAAATCAATAGAAAATCAAATTTTTTATAAAAAAAAGGGATAAGCAGAAAAAACTTATCCCTTCCGTACTCGGGGCGGGACTTGAACCCGCACGAACATTACTGCTCATTGGATTTTAAGTCCAACGTGTCTACCAATTCCACCACCCGAGCATTACTTTCGAGCGAAAGACGGGATTTGAACCCGCGACCCTCACCTTGGCAAGGTGATGCTCTACCCCTGAGCTACTTTCGCAAAATTGGATAGCAAATGTAAAACAAAAAATTAAAAGACTTTTAATCATCATCAGTTATTTTTTTCTTTAATTCACTTAATTTTACAAGAGCTTCAACAGGTGTTATATTATCTGTATCTAAAGATTCTAATTGTTTTCTAAAATCTTCATAGTTTTTATCATCCATACTAAAAAAACTTAATTGCATTTCTGATTCATTTTGAATTTCAATTTCACTTGAATTTTTATGAGATTTTTCAAGTTTTTTCAAGACATTTTTTGAAATATTAATAATTTTTTCTGGCATACCAGCCATTTTTGCCACATGTATACCAAAACTATGAGCACTTCCACCAGGAATAAGCTTTCTTAGAAAAATGACATCAGATGAGGTTTCTTTTACTTGAACATTATAATTTTTTATTCTTTTAAATGATTCATTCATCATATTTAATTCATGATAATGGGTAGCAAAAAGAGTTACTGGTTTATTAACATGTTCATGGATAAATTGAGTGATTCCCCAGGCAATTGAAATACCATCATATGTGCTTGTTCCTCTTCCTATCTCATCAAGCAAGATTAAACTTCTATCACTTATATTATTTACTATTGATGCTGCCTCTAACATTTCAACCATAAAAGTTGATTCACCTTGGGATATATTATCACTAGCTCCAACCCTAGTAAAAATTTTGTCAATATATCCCATTTTTAATTTTGAAGCAGGAACAAATGAACCAATTTGAGCAAGTATAGTAATTAATGCAGTTTGTCTAAGGATTGCAGATTTTCCTGACATATTTGGACCAGTAATCATCAATATTTGTTGATCATTCTTATTTAAAATAATATCATTTGGTATGTAAGATTTGGTTTCCTCTAAAGAATGTTCAATTACTGGATGTCTAGAGTCGTAAACTTCAAAATCATTTCCATTATTTATTGTTGGTTTTACATAATTATAAGTAGATGCAGTCTCTGAAAAAGATATCAAACAATCGAGGTATGCTATTTTAACTGCATTTTGCTGGATACTTGAAATAGAAGGAATTAATTTATTTATTAAAACATGATATTCTTTTGATTCTAGTAAACTAATTTTTTCTTCTGCACTTAAAATTTTTGATTCATAATCTTTTAATTCTTCAGTAATATATCTTTCAGCATTAACTAAAGTTTGCTTTCTAATCCAGTTTTCAGGTACTTTATCCTTATGGACATTAGTAACCTCTAAATAATATCCAAAAACATTGTTAAAATTAATTTTAAGAGAAGGTATTTGCGTATTGTTAATTTCTCTTTCTAAAATTTTATTTAAATGTTGTTTTCCATTATCAAGTAAATCTCTGTACTTATCTAGTTCTTTATTTACACCTTTTTTAATAACGCCACCTTTGGAAATATTGACTGGAACATCATCTTTTAGATAATGATTCAAGGTTTTTATAACCAAATCATTTTTTAAAAATTCTTTAGATATTTTTTTTAAAATCTTACTTTTTGAATTACCAATACTGTTTTTGATAAAGTCAACTTTTTCCAATGATAATTTTAGATTTAATAGCTCTCTAGGATTAGCTCTCATGTTGGCTAACTTTGAAACTACTCTTTCAAGATCAATTATAGAATTAAATCCATTCATGAATTGACTATCATTAACAAAAAATTTACTGATCTCATCAACAATCTCATATCTCAGATTAATCTCTTTAACATCTATGCTAGGAAAACTCAACCATCTTCTTAGTAACCTTGATCCCATTGGTGTCTTTGTTTTATCTATTATATCCAACAAACTTTTTCCCTCCGAAAACTTACTTGTTAAAATTTCCAAATTTGATAACGTAAATCTATCCATGATCAAACATGAATTCTCACTGATTGGAGTTAACTTTTTAATATGACTTAAATCTTTTTTGTGGGAATCCTCTAAATAATGTAAGATCATAGAGGCAGATATTATACCCTGATTATCTTTCGAAATACCAAAACCTTTTGTTGTTGATATTTTAAAATGCTCATTGATTTTTTTTATTGATGTATCAAAATTTATAAACCAATCCTCAACAAAGAAAAAGTAATCATTATTTATATTGTTATTAAACTTCTTTGAATCATCTTTTGATATTAAAATTTCTTTAGGGCTAAAATTTTGAATCAAATTCAAAATATATTCTTCATCTCCTTCACTAACTAAAAACTCACCAGTTGAAATATCTAGAAATGATATTCCAAATCTGGATTTGTTTATGTTAACAGCAGCTAAAAAATTATTGGTTTTTCTGGATAAAATTTCATCATTTAATGCTACCCCTGGTGTTATTAAGTCTGTTACACCTCTTTTTACAATTTTTTTAGTCAATTTGGGATTTTCAAGTTGTTCACAAATTGCCACTCTATGACCTGCTTTAACTAACTTATGTAGATATGTATCCAGAGAGTGATATGGAAATCCAGCTAGCTTTGTCTCAGAATTGGATCCTGCTCCTCTTTTTGTAAGTATTATTCCTAAAACTTTGGAGGCAATTACTGCATCTTCGTGAAAAGTTTCATAAAAATCTCCAACTCTGAACAATAAAATTGAATCGGGATATTTAGACTTAATATCTCGATACTGTTTCATTAATGGAGTCTCTTTTTTAATATCTTTAGTCAATTACTGTAATTTTAATAAGTTTATATTGCTTAATACAATATGAGAAAATTAAAAAATTCTGAACTAAACAGAATTGATATTTCAACTTTTAAATCTATTAAAAAAACTCCACTAATCGTTGTTTTGGATGACATAAGAAGTTTAAATAATGTTGGATCGATTTTTAGAACTTGTGATGCTTTTAAAATTGAAAAACTCTATTTATGTGGAATAACAGCTACCCCTCCAAATAGAAAAATAACAAAAACTGCAATAGGAGCTACTGAAAGTGTTGAATGGGTATATAATGATAATATATATGATCTTATTTCAGAATTAAAAAATCAAGGATTTAAAGTTTGGGCAATAGAACAAACAGAAAATTCAAAAACTCTTTCTGAAATGGAAATGATAGAAATAAATAGAAAACACGTACTAATATTTGGTAATGAATTGAATGGAGTCAAACAAGATGTTGTAAATAATTGTGATGATGTAATTGAAATAAATCAATATGGAACAAAACATTCACTTAATGTTTCAATAGCTGCAGGTATCGTAATTTGGAATTTTTTTAAGCTTTTGAATAAGGAAATTTAATCTTATCTAATATTTCTTCAGAACTAATATCACCTAGTAATTCTTTAATCATGATTTTTGATTTTGGATCAACCAATTTATTATCAATTTCTAATAAAGGAACTAAAACAAAACTTCTTTGAGTGTATCTAGGATGAGGGATAGTTAAGTTTTTTTCTTCAATAATCAAATCATCATATAATATTATGTCAATATCAATTTTTCTTGATTCATATTTTTGAGTGTTCCGAATTTTTCGTCCCATTGTTTTTTCAATAGATAATATGATGTCTATTAATTCATGTGGTTTATATGATGTTGAAACTTTAATACAACAATTATAAAAATAATCTCCTATGAATCCTTGGGCTGAATTTTTATATATACTTGAAAGAGATTTGATTTCCCCAACATTATTCTCAATTAAAGATACACACTCAGACAAGTTTGAGTAGCGGTCTCCTAAATTTGAACCTAA